>Ga0210049_1001853_pt1 | contig 19889 bp, 20 predicted proteins | sample CryGeyCG2014_300_2_FD_183964 | JGI IMG/M metagenome (GOLD analysis project Ga0210049, IMG submission 183964) | Groundwater microbial communities from aquifer - Crystal Geyser CG06_land_8/20/14_3.00 (SPAdes) (version 2) | ecosystem: Environmental > Aquatic > Deep subsurface > Groundwater | place... | reverse complement strand
CGAACTGTCGGCCGCCTGCCTTGAGACCTACCTCATGAAGCCCAAATTCATGTACCCGGCGGCGATCCAGTTCCAGCCCCTTTTCAGCCAGGTCAAGTTCATCCTGCCCAACGGAGGCCCCGCCGCGTTCGGCGACGTGGCAGCCGCCCGGACAGACGTGTACTTCGCGTACCAGCAGCCCTACATCGAGATCTTCTCGGGCCTCGCCGTGGCGCAGTGCGCCGGGTGCACCGTCACCACGTTCGAGGGTGAGGAACTGGTGTTCGAAGACAACATCGAGGCGTCGTACAATGTGCTCTGTTCTGCAACGCCGGAACTGCACGAGAAGGTACTGAATCAGCTCAGAGCCCTGAACTGGAGCTAGACCGGGAGGCGAGTCTTGGTAGACCTGAGACCGGAGTCATTTTTCGATCTGTCCGAGTGCACTTTCAGCGATCTCTTCGCGGGGATTGACCGCGCTTGGGACGTGATCCCCAAGATAGAGAGCTACGTGAAGTCGCACCTCACCCCCGGCGTCGACGGCACCGTGATGGAGGGAGCGTGGATCGGCGCCGACGTGCACGTAGGTGAGGGCACCGTTGTAGAGCCCGGCGCGATGATCAAGGGACCGACCCTCATCGGCAATAACTGCGAGATCCGCCAGGGCGCCTACATTCGCGGTGGCGTTCTGGTCGGAGACGGAGTGTGCATTGGGCACACCTCCGAAGTGAAGAACGCGGTGCTCATGAACGCCTCGCAGGTCCCGCACTTCAACTACGTCGGTGACAGCGTCTTCGGCGTCCACGCCCACCTTGGCGCCGGCGTGAAGATCTCCAACCTCAAGATCACCCGCGACAACGTGTCCATCGTGATCGACGGAGAGAAGCTCGACACCGGTCTCCGCAAGTTCGGCGTCATCCTGGGCGACTGGGTCGAGATCGGCTGCAACGCGGTCTGCAACCCGGGCACGGTGATCGGGCCGCGCTCGCTGGTCTACCCAAACACCTCGGTGTCCGGCTACTACCCGGCCGACGTGATCGTGAAGCTGAGGCAGGAAACCGAGGTAGTGACTCGCTTGCCGCGGCTCGGCTCCCGTGCTATGCTATCGCCCAAGCCATTGGGGTGACGGTGACACTGAGTTGAGGAGCCCGACTGGTGACCTTTGAGCTTCTCCGACGAACAACCGACGCCCGGGGCCTGCTTGTCGAGGTTGAGGCCCGCGGGCTTCGGGTGCGGCTGTCATTCCTGTGGCACGCCGTTTCCCGCATGCGCCGCTGGCAGGTTCCAGAGGAGCGGGTGATCGAAACGCTGCTCTTCCCGGAAGAGGTGATCGTCGGCCACCATGGCCGGTTCATCGCCCAGCGTCGGTACGGAACCCACTTGGTGCGTGCCGTCTACTCGTACGACGACGAACTGCCTGTGGTTGTGACGGTCTACTACCCATTCTGGCAGCGCTACTTCCAAGGAGGCACAAGCCATGCGGATAAGATACTCCCCTGAAGCCGACGCCATGGTCATCGAGCTGAACCAGCGACAGCCGGTGGACTCCCGGGACCTGGCAGAAGGCGTCATCCTCCATCTCTCGCGAGGCGGCCAGCCCGTGGAGATTGAGGTTCTGGACGTCTCCCGCGTGGTTGGGAAGCGCGACCTGGCCGCTTTCAGCAAGCAACCGGAGTTCGCAGTGCCGCAGTTGGAGTCGGTGCTGGCAGGGGCATAGACTGAGCGGGGCGAGCGACATCGGTTGGCAGTGCCCGGTCGTGACAGGATGACCGTGGAGTTGGCCCGTCTTGGCAGCGGGACGAAGCCGGGGAGTACTCCGTCACCACGCCCCACGGTGCTTCCCAGCCGTGCCGGTCAGCCGGGAAGCACAGGCATCTGCCACGTACTGGCCTTGGCTTGGGAACAGGAAGTCAACAGCGTCGGTTTGACCCCGGCCCTCTCCCGGCCAGTTCGCATTGGCAAGGAGGACCCACATGCCCACATACCAGAATGCCCGTCTTCCTCCCCCCGGTGATTGGCAGGAACTCGAGCGTATCTGCCGGGCGCTCTACAAACAGATCTACCCGCACTGGACGGTGCAGCGGTACGGCCGAAGCGGCCAAAAACAGCGTGGAGTTGACGTCTACGCAATGTCGCCGAACGGCCCTGACTGCATCGGCCTACAGTGCAAGTGCGTAGGAACGCTGAAACCGGACGCAATCGCTCGCGATTACGCCAAGTCAAAGGAATGTAAGCTTCCACTGACCAGGTTCACCGTGTTCACTACTGCGCCGCGTAACGTGCGTGCCCAGAACATGGCGGCTGATCTCACCAAGAGCGGCCCGTACTGCTGCGAGGTGATGTCCTGGGAGGACATAGTCGAGGAGGTCTCCAAGTTCCCCGATGTGCTTCGCGAGTTCTACCCTCAGTACGTTGTGGTCCGTACGGACGCCAACGTGGTGGGAACCATCATCGACCTCCAGTTGCCGGAGAGTGCATGCCTACTGGTCATCTCGCATATTGGCGAGGAGCACCGCTATCTTCGTGATGCCGTGCTGGTGGCCGATGTCATGGGCCGTAGGTGCATTCCCACACACATAGGTGCGCATCGGTCGAGACTAGAGGAGATCTTCGGCGAACCAAGCTACGAAGCGTTCTTCATCACCGAGTGGTTGAACAGCTTCGACAGCGTCGACCAGATCGTCGGTCTCGGCACTAGCGTTCAGACCTACGACATCACTCAAGAAGGACATGACGCGTTCAGACAGTACTGCAGGGCGTTCCACGAAGCGGGCTAACAGGCCCGCACTGGTGCCTGCGCGGACCCCACCAGCGCCATGGCAACGCGCAACACCCACGCGAGGGGAGTGAGGAACCATGCCTGACCCAACGCAGATAGCGGTAACCTGTCCAAAGTGCGGGAAGGAGTATCAGATCCCGCCAAGCAGGATCGGCCAGAAGGCCAAATGCTCGTGTGGCAACGTGATGGTTGTCCAGAAGCCGCCCACGGCGGCGGAGATGACAGCGTGTGCGAGTTGTGGCGCGCAGGTGTACGCCACGGAGGCAACGTGTCCGGCGTGCGGGCGGAGTACCCGCGAAGGGAAGCCAGAGAAGGGACCGCCCGCAAGCCATCCTCAAGATGACAGCCAACACCCACCACCGGGTAGTGAACCGCCAAACGGGGAAAGGCAAGGCGTCCAGCTTCCGCCTACAGCAACGACGATTGGCGATCTGCTCGGCAAGGAGACTACGGAGAAGCTCGGCAAGGGCTGCAACATCGGCTGTGCTGTCCTGATCGCGCTGGCAGTCGTGATAGGGCTGATAGGCACTATGCGGCACGAAAGTCCCGTCGGCGGCGGGACGCAACCGGGCGGCACAACGCAGACGCGCCCCCCGTTGATTGCTGGCAACGCCTACATCATCCGGGCGCAGAACGGCTCTATTATGGACACTAAACACTGGGGCACCACGAAGGAAGCATTCGATGCACACCTCGTCTGCGGCCTCTATCCGGGTGACAAGGTGCGGATTCTCCAGAGCGGAGTGTTCAGCCTTGAGGTCCAGATCGTTGAGCCGCAGGCACGAGCCGGTCTGCGAGGCTGGGCTATCCGCGAAGCGTTCACCGGCGCGGAGTTGGTGCAGTAACGATGGCGCGAGACCCGTTGAGCGAGTAGGCGAGTTCCACTCCGCACCAGTGGAGGAATCACTCCTCCGCGCCCAACGGGAAGGGGCGAGTGCGCGGCCAGGAGCCGCGAGGGAACCAGGGGGTTGCCGCGGAGAGTGGAGCGTGTTAGAGTTACGGGAGGCGTTGGGTGCCTCGCCGAGCCCCAGTGCAGTTCTCGGTTCCCTGACAGTAGGTAGCCTCGGTCTGGTGCCGGCTACGTCGCCACGGTCGCGGCACCAGGAACCAGACCGACTTCGACAGGACGTCCGGACACGGAGCCGAGGGCGCAAGCAGGCACCGATCATGAGGAGTTGGACCGCAGAATCGACGTTTGAAGACGCGACCCCGGTCTCCGGTCTCCGAGGGTACTCAGGAGGTGAAAGGCGATGGCACAGGCGACGGCAGAGGTCATCTACAGCAAGGTAGTGAAGCCACTGCCAGCTTCGGAGCGGTTCAAGCTCGCAGCGCTGATACTGGAGCAGATCTCCCCGCGCGGCGTGGTGGATTACAGCGAGGAGTGGACGGAGGAGGATATGCGCGAAGCCACTCTGCACTCGTTCCGTCGTGCCGCGCGGAGTTTCGGCGAGGAGGACTGGGCCGCGGCAGGTCTGCACTACGCCTCGGCCTACCGCTCCTACCTCCTCACCCTGGACGATGGGTCGCTGCCGACGATCGGTCGCCTTTCAGACCGTGACTGGGGGGAAGTGCAAGCTTGCCTGAGACGGGCGGTGGCGGTGACTTGATGGACGCATGTCGAGCGGAACATTGGCAATTGGCTTTCGCAGAGCGGTAGTCCAGGTGGTGCCCGGCTGCGGCTGGGAGATCGAACGACCTGCCTGGAGGATTGGGTGGACGTCCCGGAAGGGCGGCGCCCCTTGGTGGCAGATCGGCTGGCCTGTTTGACAGGTCGGTCAATCTGCTTGACAGATCGATCAATCTGCTTGACAGGTCGACCAATCTGCTTGACAGATCGACCAATCTGCTTGTCAGATCGACCAGTCTGCTTGTCAGATCGACCAATCTGCTTGACAGATCGGCTAATCTGTTTGACAGATCGACCAGTCTGCTCGACAGATCGACCAATCTGCTTGACAGGTCGGTCAGTCTGCTTGACAGATCGACTAATCTGCTTGACAGGTTGACTAATCTGCTTGTCAGGTTGACCACTCTGCTTGTCAGATCGGCTGGTCTGCGCGGCAGACGGACCAAACGGACAGACGTTAGGAGGAATCGAGATGGCGAAGTTGAGTCGGGAGAAGGCGCCGGCGTTGCTCGGAGACGTGATTTCGCACTGGGAGCAGGACCTGGGGGACGATTTCACCGTCATGGGGATGACCCTGGTCCAGTTGCAGGCCAAACTGACCGCTTTGCAGACGCTCCTGAAGGCGGTGGCAGACCTCGAGAACGAGCTGAACGTGAAGGCCGGCGAGTTGGAGAACGCTTTGGACGAAGGCTATCGCGACGCCGCCAACTACCGCAAGGCCATCGAGATCGCCAAGGGCAGGGACTCTCGCGAGTACGCCGACGCGCCCAAGCTGCCGACCTACCGGCGCAAGAAGGCGGCGGAAGCGCCGGCGCAGTAGGGCGGGGTCGCGCCACGGGCGCTGGAGTGGTGGAGTGTTGGAGTAGTGGCGCTCGCGGCACGGTGGGTCGCGTGGCTGGCTGCGAGGCGTCAGTACCTCCCCTTGACCACCCGCGCTCTTGTCTCGGGGTCGGGAAGAGCAGCCGAGGGGCACGCGGCGCGCCAGCCGCGTTGCACGCCGAAGGCGCGGGAAGCGCCCACCACCCGGCCGCGGATCTGCGGCTGGCGCACACGTGGCTGCCCCGGCAGCTTGGTCGCGCACGGGGCTTGCGGGTCCGCAGTCGCAGGCTCACAGCGCAAGGCTGTTGCGGAGGGCTTCGTCCACACGCAACACGGTCGCCTCAGGGAGCCTGCCCTCAGGCGCGCAGCGCAGCCGTTGCCGGTCCAGCGTGCGGATCTGAGAGCAGTTGACTACGGAACGCTTCGCCAGCCCGCCTTCGCCGGCCTCGACCGCGGCACAGACAGGGTAGGAAGCCTTCTTGGCGGAGTAGGCAGTGATAGCTGCGCAGATGACGGTGGGGCTGTGCCGGTTGCCGATGTCGTTCTGGAGGATCACGACAGGGCGTTCCTTGCCGATCTCGGCGCCGACAACCGGGTCAAGGCAAGCGTAGAAGACATCCCCGCGAGCGACGGCAGGCTGCAGCGTCGGAGGCGGCGTCACTCCTGGCCCACCCCCTCCCACTCAGCCAGGTCCACCGCGCGGAAATCCTCGGCCAGTTGCCGGTTCTCCTCCGCAAGGCCCTGGTAGGCCTGGATCATCCGCTGCTCGAAGTCGCGTCTGTGGAGTTCCTCAAGTCGGCTGCGGAGGGAGTCGCGCAGGAACTCCGCGAGTGTCATCCCCTGTGCCAGAGCGACTGCTTGGGCTTCGTCTCTGAGTTCTCGCGGCAGTACGAAGTTCGCCCGGATTGTGTCGGCTGCAGAAGACATCATTCACGTGCACCTCGCCATTATGTCGCATGGATGTGCCTACGCATTGTACCAAAGGATGGTCCTGGGACCAGGATGTCGCGACACCGGGGCCTGGGACCGTGTTGAGGGTCTCATTCGGTGCGGACCAGGCTGGCAGCCACGCATGCCACAGCCGCAGTACCGGCGGGTAGCGATGTCGTTGCACCTGTCGTGGTCGCAGAGCGGGGCGCGACTACCGCCGCGAAGGTGAAGAAGCTGCTCACGCCCCTCCGACAGGAGAACACGGATCTGCGGAGAACACCTTGGCAACGCATGTCTCTCGCTCGCCGGAGGTTGTCACCATGCCGTTCGCCTGCCTTGGACTTCTGACCGCTTGCTCCGCTGCTTCCCCGTTGGCAGCCGCCACGCCCGCCCACCCGCGCCTCTTCGTCACTGCTGCCGACCTGCCCCGCTTGCGCGCGATGGCAGCCGACTCGCAGACGAACGCCCTCGGCTACGTGCCTGCCGAGGCCTGGAAGGCGATCCTGGCGCAAGCGGACCAGTTTGCCAGCGCGCCACCCTATCACTACGCCGTGGACATGCCCGGCAAGACACTGGGAGTACATGGCCCAAGCGAGCCCGATCTGTTTCAGGTTGCTGACGCAGCTTATCTGCCGTGCCTTTTCGCGCGCCTTGGCGAAGACCGGGAATAAGATCGCCGCAAGAATAGCAATGATGGCGATCACAACCAACAGCTCGATGAGCGTGAATCCTCTCCGTCCGTTCCTGAATACTCGCTGTTTCCTCCTTGGGATGGGTAGGCAATGGTTGGCACTCCTGCCGTCCGGACCACGGTCAGCGTCTCGTGGAAGCACCTCCTCCTCGACTCAGTCTCCTGTCAGTGGGCCCGGACAGTCGAAGTGTAGCGCAGTTGTTAGGTCCACGCAACGCCCCATCCACCGGCAACTGGTCAGAGCAGGTGCAGTGCTTTGGCAAGGCCCAGAGCAGCAAAGAACCCAGCGAACATGACGGATACCTTGACGACCGCGCACAGCTCCTTCGGGGTCAGGCGGAGTTGGCTTCGGTTCGCCAGCAGGAACGCCACGCACATGAATGGCAGCGCCGGCAGGCCGCGCAAGCTGAAAAACACTTCGGCGAGAAGCGTACAAGCGATGCCGACGGCGAAGGCACTGCTGAGGGCGACCAAGTTGCGTCGTTGACCCAAACCGAACTTGACGGCACCCACCAGGAAGATGCTCAGGAACAGGAAGTCGCCGACGCCAATGATCGGGATCACGCCGCCCCCGCCGAGGGCGGGCCAGTGCAGGGCCAGGTGTCGCAGCGCGGTCTCCGAGCCGGCCAGCTTGGAGGTCGGTCCCACCGACACGCTGAACGTGTCCGCGATGGCCGCCACTACGGCCGCCATCACCAAGTAACTCGGAGCCCTCAGCCCCTTCGCCACCAACTCGCCACCGCAGACCGCGGCGCCAACCAGAAAGACGTTGGTTGCCAGCACCAGCAGCGCATTGAGCGAAAACCGGAGGGTCGTCGAGGGCAGCGGCAGGGCCGCTCCTCCCTGCGTGGAGGCCCACGCGACCCAGCGGGACACTGCCTCGCAGTTGGCGCCGCCGATCAACAGCGCGCAGACGCACACCCCCACCAGCAGGTTCGACCAGTCGCGGTCGGTGCGCGTGAAGCAGCTCAGCAGTCCGGCGGTGCCGCAGGCGCCGACCACCGCGGTGAGGTAGAGGGCCGGGAGGGCCGCCCAAGGTGGGAGCTTCAACGGGGTCAGGGCGAGAAACAGCAGGAACGCCGCCGTCCAGCCAGCGGAACACAGGCACCGCCGCCCGAGGGTCGTGGCCCCGTTCTCCAGTAGCTCGCTCACGGGTCCCGTCGCTTCCTCAGCCCGAGTTCGATTGCCTCGCGAAGCGCCGCCGCGTTCTCCGCAAGCATCCCTTTGCCGCCGAACAGGCTGCCACCCGAGACCAGCACGTCGCCCCCCGCGGCCACCACTTCGGGCGCAGTCCGGGGACTCATCCCGCCGTCAACCACGATCTTGATTGACAGACCGCGCTCGTCGACCAACCGGCGCAGCCGCGAGATCTTCCCGGTCATCGCCGGGATGTAGGACTGCCCGGCGAATCCCGGGTTGACGGTCATCAGCGTCACGTAGTCGACGTATGCCAGGATCTCGTCCAGCGTGGATAGCGGCGTGCCGGGGTTCAGCGCAACGCCGGGAGCTGAGCCGCTCTGGCGGATCGCCTCCACGACGCGATGCAGGTGAGTCGCCGCCTCGACGTGGACAGAGATCCAGTCGGCGCCGGTACCGAGGTACCGGTCGAGCGAATCGTCCGGATTGCTCACCATCAGGTGGGCGTCGAAGGGCAGGCTGGTCTGCTCGCGCAACGCCTGCCACACCAGCGGCCCGAACGTCAGGTTGGGCACGAAGTGGCCGTCCATGACATCAAAGTGCAGCCGGTCAACGCCGGCGGCGGCCAGCTCAGCCGTCACCTCACCCAACCGGGCGAAGTCGGCGCAGAGGAGGGACGGGGCGATCTCGATCAATGGATTGCTCCCTGGGGAGATGAGGTGGTGGAGCGGTGGAGTGGGGGAGTGCTGCGTGTTGCCGCCCGACACTCCACTACTTCAGCGTATCCGCCAGCGCCATCGTCTCTTCGAAGGAGCGGATGCCGGCGCTGGCGCCGAGGGCGGTGACGCACGAGGCCCCGACGGCATTGGCGAAACGGGCTGTGGCCTCCAAGTCCCACCCCTTGACGACGCCGGTGAGAAAGCCGGCAACGAAGGCATCGCCGGCGCCGGTCGCGTCGAGGGCGTCGACCTGGCAGACCGGCAGGCGCACCGAACCGGTTGAGTTCTGCACGTAGCAGCCTTCTCCGCCCATTTTGATGCCGACAGTGCCGACGCCGTGGTCCAGGAGCACTTGGGCGATGTCTTCGGGCGCCGTCTTGCCGGTGAGCTGCTGCGCTTCCTCGTAGCTTGGCACACAGTAGTCCAGATGGGGCAGGCAGCATTCCAGCAACTTCATCCAGTTGCCGCGCGAGTCCCACGCGGTATCGAGGCACGTCGTGACGCCGGCTTCGCGCGCGCGTCTCAGGACGGAGGCCGTCGCTTCGCCGTCGAACCCAGGCATGAGGAAGGTCCCGGCGATGTGCAGAATGCGGGACGCCTCGATGGTCCCGAAGTCCAGCTCTGACTCTCGGAGCTTCGCGTTGGCGCCCACACAGTGAACGAAGCTGCGCTCGCCGTCGTTCTGCACCATGATGGCGGTGGCGGAAGTCTGCGCGTCCGGGTCGCGGATGATGCTGCCCGTGCTCAGCCCGCGAGCACCCAGGGCGTTGACCACGAAGTCGCCAAAGGGGTCGGTCCCGACCTTCCCCATGATGGTCGTAGCCACGCCGAGCTTTGCCAGCGCCGTCCCGGTGTTGGCGGCGCATCCCCCCGTGTGCATCGAGATCTGATCCACCAATGCCAGTTGACCGCGCTTTGGGTACTCGTCGATGGGCCAGCACACCGCGTCGGCAACCAGGATTCCGAGACAGGTTACTTCATGCATGGCAAGTCACTCCCAGTGGTCAGCAGGTGGGTACGGAGTACGCCGCGGATGAACTACATCCTCTCGGGCGCAGTAATCGCCAGCAACCGAAGTGTGTTCTGCAGCGCGATTCCGGCGGCCTCGGTCAAACACACGCGGGCAGCAGACACGCCCTTGTTGTCACCGAGAACGCAGCACTCCGCGTGGAACGCATGCAAAGCTGCCGCCAATTCAACCGCGTAGCGGGTCAGGCGGTGCGGCTGGTTCTGCAGGGCGCCCCCGCGGATTTCGTCGGGCAAGTCGGCGATCTTCCGGATCAGGGCAACTTCCTGCGTCCCGCTCAGCGGCGACAGGTCCGCGTCGCCAGCGGCGAGTCCGCGCGTCGCTGCCGCTCTGAGCACGCCGCATACTCGGGCATGCGCGGACTGCGCGAAGTAGAGGGGATTGCGTTCGGACTCGGCAGTCGCCAAGTCGACGTCGAAGTCCAGCCAACTGTCGGGGCTTCGCAACAGGAAGAAGAACCTGGCTGTCTCGCTGCCAACTTCGTCGATCAGCTCCTCCAAGGCGAGGAGTCCGTCGCCACGCCTCAACGCCAGCACCGGCTCGCCGCTGCGAACGAGGCGGACCTCCCCGTACGCGAGGCTATCCTGACTTGGCGAAGCGCCGGCCGCCATGCGTCTGTCGGTGGGGCAATCAGGGCCTTGGATACGGACCACCCGGTCCACGCGGCCCGAGGGGTGGCCCCTGGTGGAGACCTCAGCTTTGGCCGCGACCATGAGGTTGGCCAAGACCTCCCCAATCGCCGCGCCGCGACCGAAGTGCAGAGGTCCACCAGGATCGGCGGCTGGAAACTCGATTGTGATCCTCTGTCCGCGGAGCCCCTCGCAGCTTCCATACGCCGCCTCCTCGGCCAGCACGCGTCGCACCACTGCTCGGAGGAAATTGGGCCGGAACGTCACGTTGAGGAACCCGGGACCCGCCACTGCCACCTTGTCGCAAAGATCGGACTCCGCCGCCAACGCCGCAGCAAGGTCCTCTGCAACCGGATGGGGCGGCTCCCGCCTCTCCCGGGCGAGCACTAAGGCCAGGTTGGTCGCGTAGTCGCCCAGCACTGGGTCGGCCGGGCGCTCAACCCAGAAGGCAGGCAGCCCCTCAAGCGCACAACAGCCGTCGCGGGCCACCCGCCGGGCGGCCTCTTCGAGTGCTTGGCGCAGTTGCTGTTTCACGGTGACTCCAATCCCACGCACTCAGCATCGTACCCTCACCCCCCGGTTGACGTAACCCAGGCTGCCGCCAGCGACAGGAATCCACCCGCCCGCAGCCAATGAAACCTCGCTCCGCCGTCCCGTGTACAGACTCGCAGAACCGGTTTCTCCAACCCATGGCGCTTTCCTGGCAAGCCCTGATCAGCGACGCCGCTTTGGCGCAACGGTGCTTGTCCGGCGAGGGCGCTGCGTTCGATGAACTGGTTCGACGCCATCGGGACCGGATCTACAGCCTGTGCTACCGAATGTGCGGCAACGCAGACCGCGCCAACGACTTGGCACAGGAGGCGTTCGTCCGCGCCTATGAGCGGCTGGACCGGTACGATCCCGGCCGGCCTTTCGGCCCCTGGCTCACGCAGTTGACGGTCAACTCGTGCCTAAACCTGCTCCGCGACGACCGCCGCGAGGACGACCACGACCCGCTCAGCGAGGAGTGGGAGGAGTGGCACCCGGTCGAAGCTCGGTCGGTCGCCCGGCAGGTCATGGACCGCGAGATCGACAGCGCCCTTGAGGAGGCGGTGCTCTCGTTGCCGCCCCGGTACCGAGCCGTCGCCGTTCTGCGCTACCTGGAAGACAGCAGTTACGAGGAGATCGCCGGAACGTTGGGCTTGCCGGTGGGAACCGTGAAGGTTCAGTTGTTCCGCGCCCGCGAGCAGTTGCGCGAACTCCTGCGCGGGGTAGTCGATTCGGACATGCCATGAACCAACTCAACGCACAATGCAGCGACTGCCGCCAGCAGATGGAGCTGGCGGCAGACAGACGCGCCAGCTTCCACCAGCGGCGCGCGGTAGCGCGCCACACGGCAAACTGCCCTGCGTGCCGAGAGACGTGGCAGGCGCTTCAGCAGTTCGCGGCTGCATTCAGCCGCCTACCGACTCGACCGGCGCCCCCCCACTTCGCGACAGCCCTTCGTGCGCGCCTGCAGACTGCCAGGCCGCTGTGGTCACCTCGACCTCGTCTTTCCCTTCCCGCGCCCTGGCCGTCGCTGGCAGGCGAAGCCGGCGCAGCCCTCTTGCTTGTCGCCTGCTGCGCATTCTGGGTCTCCCGAACCGACCACTGGCTTGGGTTCTCCCGGACAGCCCAGACGACGGAAGCCCAAGCCCGGGCGCTGGCCGTCCAAGCGCGCCAACTGCTGCCGCCAGCGGCGCCGCGCCTCCCGCAAGTGCAACGGGCGGTCTGGCAAGAGTGGCTGCAGTGGAGGCATCTTGGCGAAGCCGCCGGTCGATGGTTGGCCAACGAGACCCGCCGAACGCCCGTCGCCGCCCTGGGACCCGCGTGGCTGCTCTGGGGCGTGGCGGCGGCGCTGCTGCTCCTCAATCTGCTACTCGAGATAGGACCGGCTTCAGTCCCTGCCCGCATCACGTTCCGACGGAGGACCTGACTGTGAACCGCCTCACCCTACGACAACCGGCCGTGTTGCTCGCCCGCTGTACCGCCCTCCTGCTGCTCGCCGCCGCCCCGGCACTGGCGCAACCGCCCGAGCCGGAGGCCAAACACCCCCTCTTCTTCCTCTGGATCGCGGCCTTCCTTTTTTTGGTGCTGGTCGCTGCGTTGGCGTGCAGTGTTGCCTTTGTGGCGGTGTTGAGCGGGACCAAGTCGGAGTTGCTGGACCGCGAGGCCGAGATCCTCGACTCGCACCGCACGGCCGCGTTCTGGTGGGGGCTGCCCACCTCCGCCGTGCTGCTGTTCTTCAGCGCCGCGTTCACCAATCAGGGAGACGACGGCCGGCCAATGGCCTTGATCCTGCTCGGGCTGTGGCTGGCCGCCGCGATCATCGGCGGGGCCGGACTCTCAACCAAAGTGGGCCGGCAGATCATGGCGTCGTGGGGCAAGCCCGAGGCGTCTCCTGGCGCCGCGGCCACTGCCGGAGCGCTGGCGCTGTTCCTGCTTACCCTCACGCCGCTGGTCGGCTGGGCATACGGGCTGTACAACCTCATTCTCAGCGTCGGCGCATTCCGACTGGCAGCGGTCTGGCGGCGGCGTCCCGTTCCCGCCCGGCGAGTGCCGAATTCCCAGCCCCCCCAGCCCGACCCACAGTAGCCACCGCCAGACCCTACGCCCCCACTGGCACCATGCTGATGTTCCGGTTGGGGCAGCGGTGCGTGCAGAGACCGCAGCCGTCGCACTTCTCCGGGTCGATCTCGTGTTTGTCACCCACCGTCCGGATGGCTTCGTAGACGCAAACGCTCACGCACTGGCTGCAGCCCACACCGCACCCGCAAGCCAGGCAGCGCTGCGCTTCGGCGACAGCTTGCTCCTCGGTCAGGGGTAGCTCAATCTCCGCGTACGACTGGACGCGGACGGCCGCGCTCAGTTCGGACAGCTCGAGCGGCGGCAGCGGGTCACGCTTCAGGGCCGCACGCAGGTGGACCGACCGGTCGACCCGGGACGGCTGCGCCGCCGGGAGCGACACTGGCTCGCCCCGCAGATGCCCGTCGATTGCCAGCGCCACCCGTTTGCCGTGCGCGATGGCTTCGATGACCGAACCGGGTCTGCCCGCCGCGTCGCCGGCCGCGAAGACGCCCTCTCTCGAAGTCGCGCCAGCGTCGTCCACCACGAGAACGCCGTTCCGACGAGTCTCCAGACCCTCGAGGCTGCCAAGCGCCGCCGTATCCGGGTGCTGCGCGACAGCGAGAAGGACTTGGTCGACCTTCAGGAGGTACTCCGTCTCCGGGAGCTGTTCGGGCGTGCGCCGACCGTCCGGGGCCGGAGCACCAAGGTAGCCGCCCACGCACCGGACGCCGGACACGCGCCCATCTTCGGCCAGAATCTCGGTGGGCTGGGCGAGGTAGAGAATGTGCGTTCCCTCGGCTTCGGCGGCGCGGACCTCCTCGTCGGTGGCAGGCATCTCGTCACGGGTGCGGCGGTACACCAGGAACACCTCGCGGGCACCCTCCCGAAGCAGGCACCGGGCGGCGTCGAGGGCGGTGTTGCCGCCGCCGATCACCGCGACCCGGCTGCCGTGGGCAACCTGCTCCCCGAGGTTGAGCCGCCGGAGGAAGTCCACCGCGTAGTCCACTCCGGCCGCGTCTTCGCCGGGAATGCCCAACGCCACGCCCCGATGTGCGCCGAGGGTGAGCAGCACCGCCTGAAAGCCGTCGCTAAGTAGATCGCCTAACTGCACGTCCTTGCCAATCGCGCTGTTGCACCGGATCTCGACGCCCAGCGCACGGCAATAGGCGATTTCCTCATCGAGCAGTTCTCGCGGCAGGCGATACAAGGGGATGCCCGTCCGCAACATGCCACCCGCTTCGGGCAGCGCCTCAAACACGGTAGGTGCGTGCCCTCGCAAGGCGAGATCGTGCGCCGCCGCCAGCCCCGCGGGTCCGGCACCGACGATAGCGATCCGCTTGCCGGTGGAAGCCGCCTTCTCCGGGAGGTGCTCCAGCAGCGGGTACCGTTCACGCGCCCAGTCCAGCACCCAGCGTTTGAGCGCGCGAATCCGGACGGCGCCTTCGAGAGCGGTCCGAGTGCAGGCTTCCTCGCAGGGATGGTAGCAGACCCGGCCGCAGACCGACTGGAAGGGGTTCTTCGAGCGGATCAACGCAGCGGCGTCTCTGAAGCGGCGTTCCGCAATCAGCCGGACGTATGACTGCGCCGACACGCCCGCCGGGCAGGCTGCCTTGCAGGGAGCCCCGAAGCCCTCCCCGATGCAGGCCTCGGCCTTGTGGCGGCGGTCCACCTGGTACGTCCCCACGATTCTGGAGGTTGCTTTGCCACGGAACTCGTCGACTCGGGCGTAGCCTTTGTGCGCCATCCACTCGGTCAACTCGTCCAGGAGCTGCCGCAGGATGGGGTAGCCGTTCATGACCACCGCAGTACATGTCTGGACGACGGTCGCCCCTGCCAGCAGGTACTTCACCACGTCGACGCCGTTGGCGACACCACCGGAGGCCGCAATGTCGAGGGAGAGCTTGGGGCTGACCTCACTGATCCACCGCAGCGGGTACTGGATCGACCACGGGCCGCCGTGCCCCCCGTAGCCTCCGTGCAACACCGGCGCCTCTGTCTCCGGGTCGATGTCGAGGCCGGTGAAGCGGTTGAACATCGTGACGCCTTGGACGCCCAGATCCTCCAGCCGTTTGGCGACGGTCAAGGGGGCGGTCAGCATCGGGCTGAGCTTCGCAATGACCGGACACGACACCGCCTCGCGCACCAGCTCGACCGTGTGGAAGATCGTCTCCTCGACCGCTCCGCCACGGAAAGTGATGGACCCGTGCGGGCATGACGTGTTCAGCTCAAGGGCATCTGCGCCCGCCGCCTCAAACGCCTTCGCTGCCGCGACCCAGCCCTCGTCTGTCAACCCGTTGATGCTCGGGATGATCTTCAGCGACAGCTCGGCCTTTGCCCGGCGGACCTCCTCGGCGTACCGTTCTATGTCCCACTCGCTGGCCTGCTCGTAGGACATCAGCGTGAAGGTGTCTTCTCCGCCGAGGTCGTGGCGGAGAACGGTGAACCGGGGAGTCGGCGACTTGCGCGAGACTTCTTCTTCGAACCACGACTTCATCACCGCCGCACCCGCGCCATGCTGCTGGCACTTGCGCAGGCGCTCGACAGTCTCGGTGATGCCGGCCGACGCCACGACCAATGGCGTGTCCAGTTCCAGGCCCGCAAACGTCGTTTTCAGGTCCACCATGGGTGTTGCTTCTCCCAACGCCCGCCGTTTGTGCGTGCGCGTTGCCGGGGTAGCTTACGTGTTTTCAGGGGCGGGGGTCTTCGCGTGCTCCAGTAACTCCCGAGCGCTCTCACCGTCGTCAGGGAAGACGACAAGTCGGCACTCGACATCGACGGGCGACGGCTCGTCCCCTCGGCGAGTAAGTACAGCCGCTTCGAGTGCCGCTCGGACCCGTTCCGCAACCGCGGCGCCGTCTTGCCCCGTACTGGGCAGGATGACGGCGAACTCGTTGGCGCCGAGGCGGCACAAGTCATCGATCTGACGGACCGCTGCGCGCATGCCGTCGGCAACCCGCTCGAGCACGGGCATCGTCAGCACTTTCGTCCAGCGCTCCTTCGTCGACGCTCGCTGACTGAGCTTCAGAAACACAATTCCGAAGGTTTGTGGGTAGCGTTTGGCGCGTGCCAGCTCGTCCCGCAGTCGGCGCTCGAACTGCCGTCGAGTCAGGAACCCGGTATCAGGGTCAGTGGCGCTGAATTCGCCTGTTTCCAATGCGCCCACGCTGAGCTTCTCTTCCATTGTCTGCACTCGCAACAGAGCCTCGTTCTTTTCTGCCTGGGCCAGCATTTCGGCAAGGTGTTTGAGTCCTCGTTTCACGAGGTACGACACGTAGTTGACGGAGATGCCCTGTCGCCGGGCAATCTCCGTTTTGGAGCGCTCTTCGTAGAAGAACTCCAGAATGGCTTTGCGCTCCAAGGGTTTCAGCTTGGCGATGAACTCGCGGAGCACAACCCGGTCTTCCACGGCTGCGTCGCGCCGGGTCGGCCGGCCGGTGGAGACCTTCGCGGGGTCGAGGGTCCCGAGACGGTCCCGGTCCCCGTCTTCCCCGCCGTCGTCCAGCGACTCCGCGTAGAACACATTGCCGGCCTTGAGCACCCCGGCTACCTCAGCGGCGTCCAAGTTCATGCTGCTGGCGATCTCGTCGATGGAGGGCGGGCGGCCGAGCTTCTGGGTGAGACCGTCCCGAGCCCGGTTCACTCGGTACCGCAGCTCCTGCAGCCAGGCCGGTTCCTTGATCAGGGTGCCCAGGTCGCGGACGTAGTGACGGATCTCCCCGGCGATGATATGGGTGGCGTACGTGGTGAACTTGACCGCCTTGTCCGGGTCGAACTGATCCACCGCCTTGATAAGGCCGATGTAGCCTTCCTGGATCAAGTCCTCGACCGGTTCGCCATACGTCGCATAGCGGCGCGCCAGTTTCTCCACCAACAAGGCGTGCTGCATGACGAGGTCATCACGCAGACCGGAGTCGTTGGTCTGCTGGTAGGCCCGGAACTTCGCCAACGTTTCGGCTTGGCTGGGGAAATCCTCCGGGCTCATTTTGTCGCCGTCTGGAAGAATGGCCATTGCTGGTCACAAATGATGCGGCGACCCATTGTAGCCGCCGTTCGCAACGAAGGCGACCCCACCAGCGAGGCGCGGGGGGTCCGTCTTGAGGCGCTCGTGGCGGCGCTACTTGCCAAATGGCGACCCAAGGGTCCACGCCGCTTGCTCAGCCTCGGTGGCCGCTTCGCGTCGGATTTGCAGGCTCGGAGTGGCCTTCGCCAGCGCGTAGGTACTCCGCAGCCACGTGGCGACGAACCTGCCGCCGGTGTTGTGCAGCAACAGCGGTGTCGGCGCGACCAGAGCTGCGGCGGTGCGGAAGTCCCCGACCCGCCGCAATAGCGGCACGTACAGACGCTCCAAGTAGTCTCGGTCGATGGCAGTCCCGAAGCGGCTTGCGTCCAGCGCCAGGCGGCCGGCAACCGGGTTGATCGCGTGCGCGAGGAACGCCCAAGGGCCGGCGTCCTGCACACCGACGACGCCCGCCTTGCCCAGGTCCTTGCGGCCGGCGACGTACGCCGTGGCGGTCACCAAGTCCTGAACGCGGTTCGCCGTGTTCGTCAGGTTGTACGTAGTGAAGAAGCCAATGCGGGAGAGGTCTCGCGGGTCTGTAGCTCCCTCGGGCAGGAAGCAATCGACAGCAAATACCGCACTACCTCCAGCCAACAGGCGCCGGGCGAGAGTACCCGGGCCGCTCTCGGCGACCACCCCCGAGATTCCCTTCGGGTGGGCAACGACGATAACTCGGCCGCCGCTCGCCGTCTTGGGCAGTAGCAGCAGACAACGGACGCGATCACCGCAGCCCTTCCGGCCAAGGACCAGCTCTTCCGTAGCGTTCTCGCCCAACTGCCCGACCTGGCGCTTCAGCGCAACCACCCCGGCGGGGACTTCGCAGGACAGAGCGTGCCTCAGTGCCGGCTGCATCTGCTGGCGGAACCGACGCAGGCTGGCGGCAGAGGTCGGCTTGAGCGACTCGATCTGCGTGTCCGCCTCGCGAGAAAGCCGGCTGACCAGTTGCCGCTGCGTCAGCGCGCCCTTCGGCGGCTTGTTGTCCGGGAACACGCGCATGGTGTCAGCCGGCTCTACCTGGAACGGTTGCTCCTTGAAGTGCGACTCGTCGGGGTCGTTGAGCAACCACCGGCCGAGCCAGGCGTAGACGGCTTCGCGGCTGTCCTTGTTGTAGTTGTGCGGGGCGTCGATCTGGACCGACTTGACGCGGTCCTCGGCGCCGAAGAGCGAGTGGACGCTGCGCACATCGGGGTACTCCTCTTCCGGCGTGTGCTTCGTCCAGTCGCCGGTGGCGGATACCATCAGCAGCGGCCGCGGCGCCATCATGGCGCCCAACTCGACGTTGTAGAGGCCGGTTCGCAGGTTCGGCGCGTTTTCGCACACGCAGCCGCCCTGCATGTAGGCGGAGATCATGTTCACCGGCGCCGCCACCTTGACCCGGTCGTCCACGGCCATCAGCATGAACGTCTGCGTGCCACCGCCCGAGGCGCCGGTGCAGGCGAGCCGGTCGGGGTCGACCTCCGGCAGCGACTGCAGGAAGTCCAGCGCCCGGATGCTGTTCCACAACTGCAGCGCCAACGGGCTGATGCCCCACAGGTGCTCCTTGTCGCCCCCCCACTCCCGGTGCTTCACCTGAAGGCTGTCGTTGTAGCCGACCATGTCGTAGGCAAATGCTACGTACCCCTGCCGCGCGAAGTTGATGCACCGCCCTGGAATGGACCCCAACACCTGGTCCTCCAGCCGCCCATGGGCCCAGTGCCCGTGCGGGGTGAGGATGCCGGGGAACGGCCCTTTCTTCCCCAAGGGCCGGTACAGATTGCCGGTCACGTAGAAGTTGGGATAGCTCTGGAAGTAGACCTTCTCGATGCTGTACCCGTCCCGCTCGATCTTGCCGAACACCTTCGCCTTCAGCGCGCACTTCTTCGGCTCCGGATGGAGCCCCGTGCTGACGAGAATGTGCTGCCGAATCTCGGCGGCGCGCGCGAGCCACTCGTCCTTGGTGGCGTACCCGGGGAACTTGTAGTGCATGTCCAGATGGCGGACTTCCGTGAGACGGCGATCTGCTGGCATGGGTTCTTCCTCCGCGTGGCTGGGGCAGACAGGCAACAACGAGAGCGGGGCGACACAGACGGCAAGGACGGTGAGGCGGTTCATGGTCCGGGGAGATTCGCCGGGGCGTCGCGTCAACCTGCTGGCTCCGCGGACCAATCGGGAGAGGCGTCAACTACCGGCACCGACCGTGTGGCGTGGGTTCAAGCGTCTACTCGGCATGCACTTCCATCTCCACCTCATCCCACACCACCCGCCCGCGCGCGTGGTTCCGCAGCATCACGGTGACTGTTCGCGCCTTTGGGTCCAGCTCCTTCGTCCACTCAGTCTTCTTCCATTGGTCTGAAGGCCCAAGGGCCGGCGACGTCTCGTACTGGACGCGTGTTCCGGCGGCGTCGAAAACGAGGAGCGAGAACGTGGGCCGGGCGCCGGCCTCAGCTTTGTAGTACGCCGAGAGGGTGAGCGTCCCCGGCGGCTCAACAGGCAGCGACTTGTCGCTCTGGGCCCACACGTTGACTTGGTCGCCCTTCCCGATCAGCGCGATGGCGTGCTTGCCTTCGTGGGCTTCCGACACCCACGCCGTTTCACTGCCGCCGTCGGGAGTCCAGGTACCGAGAGTCCAACCCGCCGGCGAGTCGCCGGCGGGAGACTCTATCTCGAAGCCCGGGTTGAGGAGCCCCTTGACCTGGGTCAGCGCCAACACGTTCGCAGTGTTCGCGCGGCACTTGGCGGCCAGGTCGTCGTCCACCCCCACCAGTTCGTCGTACAGTGCCACCATCGGCACAGCCAGCGAAGTGGCGCGATGGCTGCGCTCGAACAGCGCCATGGCCAACTCCCAGACCCGGAAGTCGGCTTGCGCCAGCCGGATCCACTCCCAAGACTCGCCCCTGTCGCCCTGGTTCGTATCGACCCGGGCACCGAAG
>Ga0210049_1001852_pt1 | contig 19894 bp, 31 predicted proteins | sample CryGeyCG2014_300_2_FD_183964 | JGI IMG/M metagenome (GOLD analysis project Ga0210049, IMG submission 183964) | Groundwater microbial communities from aquifer - Crystal Geyser CG06_land_8/20/14_3.00 (SPAdes) (version 2) | ecosystem: Environmental > Aquatic > Deep subsurface > Groundwater | place... | reverse complement strand
AGTGATGGTGTAGGATTTCCTATCTTTTGGGCCCTGGGCTGTAATCCTCTTTTCCATCCGGGTAATTAACCGTCCCTTATATTTAAGCTTTACTGTGTAATAATGTATAATATTACAATTATTTTGTTTTAATTTAAATTATATATATTTCAATTGTCTTCCCATAACTGGGGATTAAAATGAGAAGCTTGGAGGAAAGGTTAGATGGGAAGGAAGCCGGAATGCCCAGAACTTATGGGCTGCTCTTTGCAGAATTTAATAGGATAATGTATGCTCCATTCAAGAAAAAAAAGAATCCTAACGAAACTTTGGAGATTAAGAAAAAATTATTGATACAAGAAACATCCTCTGACTTTTTCATAGAGGCTTTGCTTTCCACGCAAAAAGAAGTGTATTACAATACTGATCAAGCAATTACAATCCACAACGACGAAATTTGGATTGATGAGGATGGTTACGCCGAGGAAATGGGTGACTCGACAAATGCTCGAGTTGATTCTTTATTTGAAGATAAATCATACATAGGCATGTTCTATGGAAGAGCTTTGACATTTTTTGATAATGTGGTTATTCAGTCCGGACAAGATGGAATTGAAGATATTTTAAATGAAAAATTCGAAGATAACAAAGGCTATTACATACATTTATCCAACATGAAAAACACAACAATAAGAGAGATTAATTCTTTATGCGTTTATGATGGAAAACTTTACACGCTTGTAAATTATTACAATAAGGAGCATGGTGTTGTTGAACTTGTCAAAAAAGATTACGGTTTGGGATTTGGAAAAGAGGTAAGGCACTATGATGTAAAGCACAATAATAGTTGGCAGGGTTTTTTCCTTCCTGATGGGAAATTCTTAAGTAGTGTGCATCTGGACTTTTTGGATTTAGACGATGAGAAGATTAAGGGTACAGATAAGCATGCAGGGATAATACATAAGGTTGTTCTTTTGGATTATAAAAAAGATTATGCTGATGTCGCATACTCGGGGGACTTTAAAGAGATTGAGTTTGCAAGGATTGATTTGAAAAACTGCAAAGCAGAAACAAAAATTCTGATATCCGGGCCTAATAATAATTATGCACCACTGGATGTTGTCAGAAGCAGGAAAATGGACGACGCATTGAAACTATGGCACAGGGGATTAAAAAGAATCAAGAACACTTAAAGCAAACGCAAGTGAAAAAGAGCACATCACAAGCTTTATAAACCAGCGCAAGATTCCCAAATAAATCTGAGATGTGGGCAGCGGCTTGCCTGAATCAGAATCAACAAAATAATGGAGGCCAGAAAAATGTCTTTATACAAGCATATCAGGGAGAGCTGGAAGAATCCCAGCCCGGAATACAGCGCAATTCTAAAAAACCGTCTTATTCAGTGGAGAAAGGAGCCTGTCACTGTCAGGATAGAGAGGCCAACCCGCCTTGACAGAGCCAGGGCAATCGGCTACAGGGCCAAGCCGGGAATCATAATGGTAAGGCAGAGGGTAATGAGGGGCGGAAGGAAAAAGCTCCAGATAAGGAACGGGAGAAGGCCCAAGAGATACGGCAGGAAAAAGACCCTCAACATGAGCTATCAGTATGTCGCAGAGCTCAGGGCGCAGAAGGCCTTCCCAAACCTTGAAGTGATAAACTCATACTATGTTGCGCAGGATGGAAAGAGTTACTGGTACGAGATACTGATGGTTGACAAGGAGAGCCCGTCAATAAAGAACGATTCTCTGCTCTCCTGGATATCCAGGCCTAGCCACAGGAACCGCGCAGTCCGCGGGCTTACGCATGCCGCGAACAAATCAAAGATGTAAACTCTTTTTTTTAATTTATTTTCAAGAACTTTCTACTGAATATCATCGCTAATTATCTCGCTATTTACCACGCTTTCAAGCGCTATCAAATCATAAAAGTTTTTCTCATGTTCCCTTCCTAACTTTAATATTGTGTGTTTCAGGCCTGGCAGGTATCCATCGGGAATGCTGAAATCTGTGGTTCTTATGTTTTCGCACATCTTCAGCGCCATGTCAATCATAAAGTAGTCCTTGAACACACTCGCACAATTGTTGCTCTTCTCAAAAATGCTCCTGTAAGCAGGGTTTGCAATGCGCTTTAGATAAAGTGAGGCGATTATTGCTGAATTCCCATAAAGGTCCAGATTGTTTAACGGGTCAAATTCAGGATACTTTTCCTCAAGACTGAAAAGCTTCTCATGGACAATCAAGTCCCTGAGAGCATTCTCTACTGTGAAAAGGGAGTCCTGAGCGTTTTTTATCTTCACAAACAACGCATCCTTTCCTTCAGGTTTATGGAGAGAATAATTGTCCAGGATTTCCTCCCATTCCTCCTTTTCATGATATTCCTTGTGTATTATGCTGTGCCTCTTTCTCCTGGACATGTCTGATGGGATGTTGTCATCTCCTTCTATTATTTTGCATATGACATAATTCACATCACTTATTAGTTCGCTGGAAAATGAATACACTCCTGTAGGTATGTATACGCTTCTGCCGTTGCGCATCAAGTACTTAGAAGAAAAGGTCTCAAATTGGAAAATTTTCATGAACTCTTCAATTTTCTTTTCCCCTTTTTTAATTAATGCATGATCTTCTAACAGCTTTTTCTCGAGGTCTGGCTTTTCTTTCTTTTCAGGCACTTCTGCCAGCTTCTCTTCAGGCAATTCCGCCTTTTTGTGCTCTTTCCCAGCCATGTTCCCTTTTAGGAAATTATAGAATATAAATCTTTCCAGAAATATGGCTCTGTCCAGAAATGCCGCACTTAGGGCAAAAACTCAATTATGAAAAACTTACTTGTGCGTTATGGTGCGGGGTTGGCCCCTACGGGGGCACAGCACCTGCAAGAGACATAACAGGAATTTTTGTATGCGGCATAAATCTGAGCGAAGCGAAGATTTGGGACAGAGCCCAGAAATTTCTTTAGTCAGCAGCAAAAATTTCAGAATCGTGGACGTCGAAAATTCCTAAGCGGGCCCCTGCGTCCAGGGGCTGGTTTCGCTCGGCCCGCACGCAAGCCCATGTGGGGCGTTCGCTTTGCGAAGCCCCACGGAAAAAATTCTGCTCAAACTCCATCTTTGCGCACTTTCCAGGCAGAGTCCAGAGCTTTCTTCAGTCAGCAGAGAAAATCTCAGAATTGTGGACGTCAAATATTCCAAGGCGCGCGCCAGCGTCCAGCCAGCCGTGGGCATAGTTCAGCGAGGCGAATGCAGTCACCCAGTCGCCCTTGTCATAGTAATGCTTCGCATCAGAATAATAGCTTTCAGCCATCTGAAGAATTTCTTTCCTCTCCATTGAGAGAGAGGTCCTGTTCGGGCTCTTCTTGGCTGCAGAAAGGGCCTTCCCAGTTATCTCAAAATATTTCAAAAGCTTTTCTTTTGTTATCAGGTTTTTCATTGCCTGCGGGCTCAATCTCTACTGGGCATATTCTCGACTTCGTCCAGGATGTCCTGGGCGCCCTGCTCCTCAATCACACTGCCCTTTTTGCCGCAATACGGGCATACCTTTGGAGTTCCCTTTCCTGCTTTTGGCTCAAACCTGAAGTTGCATGATGTGCAGATGTATCGTGTCATAAAAATGTAGATTAATATACTTATTTATAAATTTTGCGATTGGGGGTTTTCAGGCCTTTGGGCTGCTGGATAGGTGCCTGACTGCATGAAAACCTTGTCTGTTTTCAATGCAAATCCATGCTCAGAAGCGAGAATCGAGTCAGAGTCCATCTTTGCAGTGCCATAGCAGACAACCTCACCCTTCAGAGTAAGCACCGCCACGGTATCCTCAGGGCATATGCCTGACTCAAGCCGTGCGATTCCCGGCACATTGAGGTTTGCGCCGTGGCAGAGGGTGTCAACTGCATTATCTGAAACATAAATCTTCGGAAGGCAGTCCAGGATCTGCTCTGCCGGCTTTATGACCTTCCTTATGAATGTCTCATTGCCTTCTTCCCTCCAGAACCAGAAGGCATCTGCAACATCCTGAAGGGTGAAAAGCTCCCTGTCAGTGAAGTGGGCAACCTTTGTCCTTCTCAGTTGTGACATGCTCGCGCCCCAGCAGTTCTTCTCCCCGAAGTCATAGATGAATTTCCTGATGTAAGTGCCTGCCTCGCAGCCAATCCTGAAAAGAACGTCCCTGCCATCTATTTCCATGACATCGATATAGTAAACAGACCTCTTCCTGAAGACCCTCTTGACAGCAGACCTGACAGGCGGCTTCTGGTTGATAACCCCCACAAACCCAGAAAGCCGCGCCCTGACCTCTTCCTCAGGAACATCAGAGTGAAGGTGCATAAGTGCAACATACTCCTTCCCTGCAGTCAGGAGAAGATGGGCAAGCCGTGTCGCATTTCCAAGGGCTATAGGAAGAACTCCAGTGACTTTAGGGTCAAGGGTTCCTGAATGCCCTGCCTTTTCAATCCCAAGTATCCTCTGGAGATAATCGCTGACCTGGTGGCTTGTAGGGCCCGACGGCTTGTCAAGGTTTATCACGCCGAAATTTATCAGCTCCTGGACAGAGCGCTTCTCGGGACAGCATCCGAAATTCTCATCACTGGGAATGTCCCTTCTCACAAGAAGAATCCTCCTCTTAAGCTCAAAGGGCAGCTTCTTCTCCTTCTCAGAAAGGGCCTCCTCATCTGGCTCCTCATAACTCACGCCAAAGCCGGTTCTCTGCGCTTCCATACTAAAGAGTGCATATTGTGTTTTTAATAAACTTTTGGTAAGGCAGGGCAATCACCATTTTATTACAATAACATTTATATCCTTCCTAACCTTCACATAACCCATTGGGGTGGTCAGCATGAACGAGTTTGTTGAGCTCATAAAATCAAGAAGGTCAATAAGGGGCTATGAGAAGAGGCCCATTTCAAAGGAGATACTCTCTGACATAATAGATGCTGCGCGGCTGGCGCCCTCAGCAAACAACATGCAGCCATGGGAGTTCACTGTGATAACAGAAAAGGCAACCCTCGCAGGCATCGCAGACCTGACAAGCTGGGGAAAGTTCATAAAAGAGGCCGCAGCAGCAATTATTGTCTCGGGAAACAGCGAGAGCCCCCACATAGTCGAGGACTGCAGCGCTGCGACAGAAAACATACTCCTTGCTGCCAGGGCATACAAAGTGGGAAGCTGCTGGGTGGCCGGCTACAAGCGGGCGTATTCAGAGCATATACAGAAGCTGCTTGGAATGCCGAAGGAGCAGGAGGTAGTTTCAATAATAGGGCTGGGCTACTATTACGCAAATCCCGAGCCAATCAACAAGAGGCCCCTTGAGAAGGTGCTTCACTGGGAAAAATACTGATTGGCTCAGATGTTCAGATTGAGTATTTCATCATAAACTTCTTTAAAATCTTCTAGGGTGTGCTCATAAACTACTTTTGAGAACAATTTGTCAAATTTTGCAATCCTTTCCAGGTCAATCCAATCATTTTTCCAGAAATTAAAAATCGGCTCCTGCGACTCTGTATTTCTCATTGCCTCAACCCCGCTCCTGCCATAGACGAGGTAATCTTCTATTCCATAGCCCTCTCCTTTATAATTTATAATTTTTTTATTTGAGCTTATCGCTCTCAGCACTTTGAACTTGTCAGTATCCTTTGCGCTTACTGCCTTTGCAACGCTCTCATACTCTTCAGGGAGGCAGAAAACCTTTTTCACAAGATAAAGGGAAGCGCCACTCTCTTTTTGCAGATTGAAGTTCAGAATCTCCCTTCCATATTCTTTTGCAGCATCAGAACTCTGCGCAGAAATCCATCTTGAAAGCAGTGACTCTTCTGATAATCCAACTTCTCTCAAAGCTTCATCAAGGGACTTTTTCTCAACCATTGCTCCAATAATACTCGCAGAAATTTTCAGATCATCTTTTGTGTAGTTCAGCAAAATCACCACCCTCGCCTTTTGTATAATTATAACTTTATAAATCTTTGTTATTATCACTACTTTGTAATAGAGTATTTTTAAAGAGTAATGAATTTGAGCGCAATGCAGAAATAATAAAGATTATAAACAGGGTTGACTTCAGGACTGCAAATAAATAATATTGCGCGGGAGGAAAACCTATGGCAAAGGCAAAGAAAAAAGTGGAGAGTGCAACATCCGGAAAGAGCTCGTTGAACATGGATGAGAACATTGAGTCCCTGCTCTGCTATCTCGGAGGCTGGGTAACAGGAATAATTTTCCTGGTTCTTGAGAAGAAGAACAGGAATGTGAAGTTCCATGCCTGGCAGTCCATAATAACCTTCGGAATCCTAAGCATAATTGGAGCAATATTCTCTGTTATTCCCATAATCGGCTGGCTCATTGCACGGGCAGTAGGGGTGCTTTTTTTCATCCTGTGGATTGTGCTTATGATTAAGGCATATAACAAGGAGAAGTGGCTTGTCCCCATAATTGGCGACATAATTGAGAAAAATATCAAATATTAAATTTTATTTTTTTATTCAATATTCTTCTATTTTTTACCAGCCCTCATCCTGCCTTTTTATCAAGCCGTCAATGTTGAAGTAGCCCCGCTGTAAAGGGGACATTACTGGATTCTCGCCGATGCTGATGCCGTAATTGCCTACAAGTTCCTTGAAACTAAGGATTGTCATTGGCTCATACTTGAATTTCACATGGTCCCCGACCTGGTAGTTTGAGGGTCCTGGGAAAAGCATGTTATATACTTTCTTGTCTGCCTCGGAATATATCCTCATGTGCTCGAACTGAAAATCTCCTGGCTCAACCAGAAATTGATACTCTATTTGTTTTGTTTCATTGTTGTAAACATCTGCCCAGCCAGAGGAGATTACCGGCAGCGAGTCCTCGTCAATTGACTTTATGTAGCCAGTTATGATTTTAAGTTCGTATTTCTGGTTGTTATTGGATACATCAACCTTTTTGGATGGGTTCAGCTCCTGCGTATTTGCCTCCACAGAAACCATCTGCTCCAGATTTGGGTTCATGCTGCTTTTTGCCTGAGAAAATCCTAAAACTCCAACACCTATTCCTACTGCCAGTGAGAGTGCAATAATTTTTTTCAAGCTCATTTTGAACTCCTCCCTACCACCCGTGCCAAAGAAATGCTGCTGTTATTATAAACTTTTGTTTTCTTTACCATTAATAAATAGTTACAAAATTAAGAATGAAAAACAAATATTTATATATTAATAAATATAAATATATGAATATGAATGAAGATTTGAGAATTTTAAAGGCAATTTCTGATGAAACCCGCCTTAAAATAGTTAAACTGCTCTTATCTGGCGAAAAATGCGTCTCTGAAATAACTCCCCTTATTGGCAAAAGCCAGTCCAACATCTCAATACAGCTTTCGCATCTAAAGAATGCAGGGGTTGTGGAATCAAGGCGCCAGGGAAAAAAGGCCTATTACTCTCTCTCAAGCGAGAAGGCGATAAAGATGATTAATGCCCTCTCTGAAATTCCTGAGATAAATGCAGCTGATTTTGTGGAAGAGGTGTGAAATGGAAAAGAGGGAAATTATTGCTGCTGCGGCATTGGCGATAATGATTGCGCTCTCAGCGGGCTGCTCAAAAAGCCCGGTAAATCCGCAGCCAAAAATCAACGGCAGCACTGTTCTGGTTTACCTCTTCTGGGGCGAGGGCTGCCCGCACTGCGCAGATGAAGAGCAGTTCCTTTTGGAGATAGCGCCCAACTACAATCTTGATGTAAAAAAATATGAGGTGTGGCACAACCAGAGCAGCATGGAGATTTTCAGGAAGATGGCTGCTGCCTATGGGGTTTCTCCTGATGGAGTGCCCATGACCTTTATAGGAGAATCATATTTTGTGGGGTTCAGCGATGCGATAAAATCGCAGATTGAATCAAAGATAATATTCTGCACGCAATACAACTGCACAGACCCTGGGGAAAAGCTGAGGTGAGAGGAATGAAAATAAAGAAGGTTGATGTGCTTGGAATCGGATGCAAGCAGCTTGAGGAGAATGCAAAGGCGGCAGTAAGCGAACTGAAGATAGCGGCCAAGATAAACAGCGTGACAGACACAGCTGAAATCGCGGGATACGGGGCTTTGAAAACTCCTGCCCTGGCAATAGATGGCATAGTCAAATGCTCGGGAAGGATACCCTCTGTCCTTGAGATAAAGGGCTGGCTGAAATAGCGAAAGGACAGTTATAGAAAGCAAATGAGGAGATGGCAATGGAAAAGAATTTTTATGATTTGGTAATAGTGGGCGCTGGTCCAGCAGGGCTTCAGCTTGCAAGGGAGCTTACAAGTTCAAAATACAAAATTCTTATTCTTGACAGGAAAAAATCTGCAGATGATGTCCAGTACAACACTGCCGGGAGCTTCATAAACCCGAAGCAGTGGCAGCTGCCTGAAGAGGTGCTCCATCCTATTCACAAGATGATGCTCTTCTCAAAGAATGAGAGGGTGGAAAAGCAGGGACTCGGATATGTGATAAACAGGAGAAAACTTCTCAACTTCCTTGAGCGCGAGTGCAGGAAGAATCCGAACCTAGAAATTGAATACTCCGCAGAAGTCAGGGATGCTAAAACAGAGAATTCAGAAATAAAGGAGATTTACTATTCCAAAAACAGCAGAAGAATAACAGCGAGGGCGAGGATTTATGCTGACTGCTCAGGCACAAGCGCAGTTCTAGGCAATATGCTCGGGCTCGCCCAGGAAAAGCCCCTCCTGGCATTAGGCATTGAATATGTAGTTCCCCTGAAAGAGGGAGCTGACGAGATTGATTTGTTCATTCAGTCCTCATTGAAAGGCGGCTACGGATGGATATTTCCTCTGAACAATTCAAGGGCAATAGTTGGCTATGGAACCCTGGAGATTGAGCGCTTTCCTATTGTTGAAAAAGCCATCAAGAGCATGTGGAGCATTTCCAGAGTTGCAGAAAGATGCAAGCGCAAGCCCTATGAAAAAAACATCGGGCTGCTCAGGACAGGAGCCCCCCTTGAAAGATTAGCCAAGAATAACCTCATCATAATAGGAGACACTGCCCTGCAGGCAAACCCCCTTGTAGGAGAGGGCATAAGGTTTGCAATGGACTCAGCGAGAATTGCGGCAAAATGGGTGCGAAAGGCGCTTGAAAAAAACCGCCCAAAACTCCTGCAAAACTACACAAGGGACTGGAAAAGAAAATATTACAGGAAATACTGGCTTGCCTTCGAGATTCAGAACCGCCTCAGGGAAACGACATCAGATGACAATTTCATGGACCGCGCTGTGAAGGGCATGGAAATGCTTTCTAATCATGAATTTTGCCGGCTTCTGTCAGGAGATGTAACCCACTTTTTCATGTTTCGGCTGAGAATTAAGCGGCTCCTGAAAAAGAAGATTAATCGCCTCAAAAAATTTATTGGGCTTACCAGCGGTTGACCGCGGATTCGACATTTGCAGCCCATTTCCTGACTGTATCCCTCAGCCGGGCCTTTATCTCGCGCTTCTCCACAGGCGCGTAATAGAACCTGTATCCACCGTTTTCAAGATTCTCCTGGAAGCGCTTCACGAGATTCCTCTCGAAAAGCCGCTTCATTGACTTTTGGATAACAGTTCTTTCTTTTCCTGCTTTTTCAGCTATTTCATTTACAGTGAGATTTTTTCCTTTTTGTTCAAGCATAAAATTATAAATAAAATAATCTGTTTTGTTGAGGTCAAAGCTGCACATCAAAAGCTCCTCAAACCTTATTGCCTTGCAAGCAAAAGACATCAATTTGAATTGCCTCCTCATTTCTTGAAGATTTCAGGATGCTTCTTTATGAGTTGTTCTATACTCGCTTTGAAAACCGGCTTGGGCATGTAGCCGACAAGCCGCTCAATCTCCCTGTTCTTGTGCACAAGCACGAGCGAGGGAATGCTCTGCACCCCATATGCTGAAGCCATCTCAGGCATCTCCTCTGTGGAAAGCTTTACAAATTTTAGCCTGCCGTCATACTCCTTCGCGACATCCTCAAAAACAGGCGCCATCATCAGGCACGGCATGCACCACGAAGCCCAGAAATCTATCAATACCGGAATATCGCTTTTGTTTACTTCTGAAACAAAATTTTCTTTTGTCAAATATGTAATCATCTTTTTTCATTCCAGTGCCAATTATTTTTAGCACTAGTGCAAGGGTATCACACACCCATTAATAAACATAATGGAGTAGTGCTATACACAGATTCAAAAATTCACAGCCGCCAGGGAATTCAGGGTTAACCTTCTTTTTCAGCGAAAACCAAGAGTGTTTTTTCAGCACCACAAATTATTTAAAAAAAGGCAGCAAATGCTCAGGCATGACACACATCAACATTGAAATCAAGGCAAGATGCAATAATCCTGAAGAGATAAGAGAAATCCTGAAATCACAAAATGCCGACTACAAAGGGCTTGACTCTCAGATAGACACATATTTCAAAGCCAGCAATGGAAGACTCAAATTAAGGGAAGGAAACATTGAAAATGACCTGATTTATTATGAGAGGAAAAATGAAAAAGGGCCTAAGCAGTCCAACATCATCCTTTACAAGACCGCCCAGAATTCCCAGATAAAGGAGATTCTTGAAAAATCATTGGGCACGCTCGCAGTTGTGGACAAGCAGCGGGAGATATACTTTATTGACAATGTGAAGTTCCACATAGATAACGTCAGGAATTTGGGAAGCTTTGTGGAAATAGAGGCCATTGACAGGAACGGCACAATAGGCATAGAAAAGCTGACTGAGCAGTGCAATTATTATATGAATCTGTTCAAAATAGAAAAGAATGATTTGATAGACATTTCTTACAGCGACATGATGCTGAGGAATTTGAAAAAATGAGAAATAATCACATCATTTCTTCCCTGATTGCCTCAGCAACTTTCTGGACTGCAACAATGTCAGCTGCCTTCCTCATGCTGACTCCCTTTTCTTTGTATACCTTGTAAATCCCGTCAAACGCATTCTTCATCAGCTTCTCGAGCTTCCTGTTGACCTTCTCCTCTTCCCAGTATTTCTTCCTCCTGTTCTGCAGCCACTCAAAATAGCTCACAGCAACTCCCCCTGAATTTGCGAGGATGTCGGGAATCACGGGAATGTTTTTCTTCAGCAGGATTTCATCTGCCTCTATTGTGGTGGGGCCGTTTGCGAGCTCCAGCACAAGCTTTGCCTTTATCCTGCCTGCATTCTGCTCTGTTATCTGCTTCTCAAGCGCAGCAGGCACCAGCACATCAACATCCAGTTCAAGTATCTCCTCATTTGTGATGTTCCTGCTATTTTCAAAATTTATCACAGAGCCGGTTTTCTTCTTGTGCTCTGTAACAGCATCAATGTCAATCCCGTTTTCAGAATAGATTCCGCCTTTTGAGTCGCTGACTGCCACAACCTTGAAGCCTGCTTTATAGGCCAGCTTTGCGAAGCCGTAGCCGACATTTCCGAAGCCCTGGACAACCACTGTCAGTGCGCCCTTGCGCTTTACAGCCCTCATATTCTTCAATGCCCTCTCAAGCACAAAGAGCCCTCCCCTTGAGGTTGCCAAATCGCGCCCCTTTGAGCCGAACCTTTCAACTGGCTTGCCGGTTATAACTGCAGGCGCCTTCTTCCCTGTTATCTTCTCATACTCGTCAAGCATCCAGGCCATTATCTCTGCATTTGTTCCCACATCAGGAGCAGGCACGTCAACGTCAGCTCCTATAATCATGTGTATGGCTCTTATGTAGCCCCTGCTCAATTTTTCAAGTTCTGCTTTTGAGAGCTCCTTCGGGTTTACAATGACGCCGCCCTTTGAGCCCCCAAATGGGATTCCCACAACTGCGCACTTCCAGGTCATCCACATTGCCAATGCCTTGACTTCTTCTGGAGTAACATCCTGGTGGAATCTTATTCCGCCCTTGAATGGGCCCCTGCTGTCATTGTGCTGGACCCTGTAACCGGTAAATATCCTTACTTTGCCGTTGTCCATCTTAACAGGTATCTTCACTTCGAGGAATCTCTTGGGCTCCCTGAGGGTTGAATAGATTTCCCTGTCCAGCTTCATTATTTCTGCAACATCGTCAAACTGCTTTTGCGCGATTTCAAAAGGATTCATTTTTTCACCCCTAATTTTATCAGTAGTGCAGAAGAATAACGCACCCGCTTAATAAGTTTAGCGAAGTTGTGCTGCGGTGTGCTGGAGCAATTCACAACTGTGAGAAATGCTTTTCTGTCTCAGAATCAATCTTCTCATGGATTTCTTCGGGGGTGAGGAGAAAATCCCTTGAGATTTCATCCCTGACCATCGTTTTTGTATTCTTTGAGAAGTCGGAGAGAAGGAGATTCTCAAGCTTTTTTGCCTGTTTAAAATAGTTCTCTCCCGCATGCCTGTTGCACTCAATTTTTACCCAGCCCTCAACTTTTGTCCTTCCTGGAGCGCGTTCCTCACAAAGAGCCCTGAAAACCGACGCCGCTTTCTCCTGATATTTAGCAGATGATTCATGCCCGTCAAGAATGCTCCCTCTTGTGTAAATCCTCTCTTTTTTTATCATAACAAGAAGCCGTCCGATTTCCCTGGGGACGTCCAGGTAGAAAACAAGGTCAGGACGCGGAAGCCCCAGCGTGTCATATTCCATCTGCTCTATTAGTGAGATGCATTTCAATGCTTCAGAATTATCTTCAATCTTTGCTGCCTGATGCCCCAGGTTTGAGGTGGTATACCTGTTGAGAACCCCTATGTTTCCTTTATTTTTGAATTGCAGGAGGGTATCTTTCTCGCAGAACCTGTCAAGCGCAAAGTATGGGATGATAAAATAAGGGCTTATTGTTGCCGCATCGCCGAATTCTCCCCTAAGGTATCTGCCTGTCATGTCTGCAAACACGTTTTTGCCATACTGCGGAAAATCAAGGGTTCCAATCTCAAGAGGAATGCTTGAGATATCTTTTAATTTGTTGAGCTCATTCATAAGAAGCAATGTCTGCAGCGCCTTTCCAGAACCGTCCCCGCCGTCAATGACTATTATCACCCCTCTCTTATTTGCAGCATAATTGATGAGATTGTTCAGATTGTGTTCAGGCATTTTAATTACTCCAATGATTCATCCTGTCTGCCTTTTTAGTTCCTCAAACTCTTCTCTTATCTCTGGAATCTCTCTTTTGCACTTGTATTTTCCTTCTGTGCAAGGCCCTCTTAGACAATTCGGTCCCGCGTCCTTGAACAGATTGGGGGCAGTTGCATAGGCAAACTTAAGCATCTCTTTTGCCATATTCCTTATTTCCCACTGGGCTCTTTCGCAGGTTCTAAGCTCATAGAAGTGGAGGAGTTCTCTCGCGTTCATCGTAATTATGATTTTTGTTTCAGTGGCATTTGGGAGCACAAACCTGGAATCTTCTTCGCTATAGCCCTCTTCAACGAGCTTCAGGTATTTTCTGAAGTCTTCAAGGCATTCTGTCAAAAACTCTTTTTTCTTCTGCTCATCCTTGGCAATCTCAGGAGGAACTATGAACTTAAGGTTCTTGTAATTGACATACCTCTGGCTCTGCTGTGAATAGCTTGCAATCCTGTGCCTCACAAGCTGGTGGGAGCAAGCCCTGGATATTCCCTCAACCCCAAAGGTGTAATAGGCATGCTCAAAAGGAGAGAGATGCCCAATATCAACAAGCGCCCCTATGAATTTTGCCTGGTCTTTTTCAGATATTTTCTTCAGGAGCTCTTCAATCGTGCTGTCGCTCTGCGTGAGTTTTGCTGCCATTGCAATGAGGTTTTCAGGCTGTGAAGTATATTGCAATAATTTAACATTCAATTTTGCTTCAAGAGAATCCAGCTCAATATCGCCAAAATCATCAGGCAAAAAAATCACCTCTAAATTTTTTCTCATTTTTTTCTAATTTTTCATCTCAATTCTCGCTGTTTGATGTTTGTTTTGTGAATATGCATCCTGAGTGTTGTATTATAGTTAATCATTTCTGCAAAAAAAATTCAGCAGAGTTGCATTTGCGATAAGCACTAATCGATTTTTTTCAGTGCTGCACTCTCTTCCATATTCCGTCCTGCAACTGGTAAACTTTTGTCCCCCATTTAATCTCGCGCGAGATGCTTCTATAGCTGCCGTTTATGAATATTTTGCAATGTTTTGCAAATTTCCCAACATCCTGTTGTGCGTCTCCATTTAAGGTTATATTGCAATTTCTTGCAAAAAGTCCAAGATTCTCTCCCACCTTTCCGTTTACTACAAACTTTTTATTAGCCAAATCATCGCCAATGTTATGCAGAACTACGCCATATTCATTCAATGGTTTCATCTCCAGGACAAATTCTTTGTCTCTGCTTGAGCGCATCAGCGCAGTGAGATAGTTGGCAGTGCTGTAGTTGAAGTTCTCCAGTTTCCTGTATTCCGGAAGCATTTTGCTGAACTCTTCTATTTCCTTGCTGTTTGGTTTAAATTCGAATTTGCTGGTTATGTCTGTTGGAATACTGAATCTATTTCCTGACCTCATGTATTTCTCATAGCCGTCGCATATATCTTCCAAGTGCTTTCTATACAATGGTATATCGATTGCTGAAGTCATTTTTTCCTCCCCCCATTTAAAATTCATGCAAGCTGTTCCATTGCCCCGACTTTTTCTATCATCAGCCCAGCCAAACAATTCCCAACTTATAAATCTTGCTTTCTTAACCACTTTAAAATGATTAACTTTATATTCAAGTTGTTTTTACAAGGCATTGATGATAATCGGGCTGACCGGGCCTATCGGCTCTGGAAAAGGGACTGTTGCTGACTACCTTTCCAAGAAGGGCTTCACCAAATACTCACTTTCTGATGCAATAAGGGACGAACTGGCGAAAAGGGGCGAGTGGCCCACAAGGGACAACCTCATAAAAACAGGGAACGAGCTGAGAGAGAAGCACGGGTTCGGAATTCTGGCAGAGAGGATACTTGAAAAAATAGAAACTGACGAGAAAACAGGAAGAAAGGATTTCATAGTGGACAGCATCAGGAACCCTGCCGAGGTCAAGGCGCTTCGCAAAAGGGCTGATTTCTTCATGGCTGCAATAGACGCCCCCAAGAAAACAAGGTTTGCAAGGATAAAGGCAAGGGCTCGCGAGAACGAACCCCAGAACTGGCGGGAATTTCTCAGGATTGACTCAGCGGAAGTTAATGGGACAAGCGACGCAAGCCAGAGGATACTTGACTGCATGAAAATGGCTGATGCAGTTGTGCTCAATGACACCACACAAGAAGACCTGTTCACAAAAATTGACATAATGCTGCATGATTTGATACAGAAGGAGATGCAGCGCCCTGACGCAGACGAGTATTTCCTGAAGATAGCATCTGTTGTTGCAGAAAGGTCCACCTGCCTGCGAAGGCACGTGGGCGCAGTTGCGGTTAAGAACAAGCAGATAATCGCCACAGGATACAACGGAGCGCCATCAGGGCTGAAGGACTGCACAGAGCTCGGCTGCCTCAGGGACCAGATGGGAATCAAAAGCGGGACAGAGCAGCAGATATGCAGGGCAGTCCATGCAGAGCAGAACGTGATAATCCAGGCGGCAATCCACGGGCAGGACATCTCAGGCGCAACTGTATATTGCACTCACAGCCCATGCATCATATGCGCAAAGATGCTTGTAAATGCGAAGATAAAGAAGTTTGTCACATACACTGACTACTCCGATTATGCATTCCAGCCCCTTTTTGACGAGGCAGGAATTGAGATTGTGAAGAAGAAAAGGCCCTCCAACAAAATAAATTTTCTGGACTGAATTATTTTTTTTATTTTCCTTCTAAATTCAAAACCACAATCTTTTTAAATAAACCGCATTTCCTCTTAAGAGTATTCCGGCGTCAAGGAATCAGAGTTACAAAAATCATAAAAATCCGCTGAGAGCATCCTACTCCTCACTAAAGTGCGGAGTTTGACCGGATGCTCTCTTAATCGCGGATTTTTAGGATGCCAAAAACGGCGCTGTATCGAGTTTTAGCGCCGTTTTTCAGCATAATCAGCTGGAATTAAAAGGAATAAAAAATGAGAACGCAGAACGCATCCACATCCCAAATAATACCTGTTGTTGCTGAAGAGCTTAAAAAAATCGGCGAGATAAAAGCGCCGCAGTGGGCCAATTTTGTCAAAACAGGAGTCCACAAGGAAAGGCCGCCTGTGCAGAGGGACTGGTGGCACATCAGGGCAGCTGCTGTGCTTCTTTCAGTCGGGAAGCTCGGGCCGGTAGGGGTATCGAAGCTCAGGACAAAATACGGCGGAAGAAAGAACAACGGATATAGCCCGGAGCACTTCTACAGGGGCAGCGGAAGCATCGCAAGGAAGATTCTCCAGCAGCTTGAGGGAGCAGGGCTCGTGGAAAAGGGCAAGAAGGGCATTCACAAGGGAAGGATAATCACAAAAAAGGGAGTGGAGCTGGTCAAGGCAGCAGAGAAGAAGGTCGCGCCGCAGCCCCATTCGCAATAATCATATGCAGGATTCCGAACTTGAGAGGATAAGGCAGGAAAAGTTAAGAGCTCTCCAGGCGCAGAACAGCGGGGAGGAAGACTCTGAGGCACAGCTTGCCCAGGAGATAGACGCCCTCGAGGCGATGGTGAGGCCCCGCCTTTCAAAAGAGGCGATGCAGAGGTACGCGAACATAAAGATTGCGCATCCCGAGCTTTTCCTCCAGGTGCTGATAATCCTTGCGCGGGCAATCGAGTCCGGGCAGGCAGGGAATGGCATCATTGACGATGAGGCGATGAAATCGCTGCTTCAGAAGATGAATTCCATGGCAAGCAAGGAATTCAGAATTACGAGAAAATAACCAAAAAGCGAGAGCAAAATGGCTAGCAGAAAAACATCAGTAAAAAAGAAAGTCCTTGTAAAGAAGAACACCCAGACAAGATGGGCTCCATTCTGGACAGTGCCAAAGAAATACGGCAGGACAAGAGTGATACACCCGGGCAGGCACACGGCAGTGAAGCGGAACTGGAGAAGGACAAAGCTCAAGGATTGATATTTATAGGCAAGGACATTAATATTCGTTATTATTTCCCTTGCCTATATCCAGAAGACTTTAACAAATTCATAGGCAAGGGAATTAATGTTCATTATTATTTGCCTTGCCTATGTCCAGAAGACTTTAACAAATTTTATGCAAATATTAAAGTCTTCTTGTATCATACAAATATTAAAGTCTTCTCGTACAGAGTGGTAAAAATGGCAGAAGAACAGATAGAACGCACTTACAATATTCCTCTAAGGAGGGACTGGCTTCATGTCCCCAGATACAAAAGGGCGAAGAAGGCAGTCAGGGCTGCTAGGGAGTTCATAGCCCAGCACATGAAAGTGGAAGAGAAGGATATCAGGATTGGAAAATTCATGAATGAGGACATCTGGAGGCACGGAATCAAAAACCCGCCCCACCACATCAAGATAATCGCCAAGAAGGACAAGGAGGGCAGGGTTTCTGCAGAGATTGTGGGAGCGCCTGTTGAGGAGAAGAAAGAGGAAAAGAAGGCAAAGCCGGCTAAGGAAGAAGCCAAGGAAGAGGAGAAGCCCGAATCCAAGGATGCTGAGGTTGTTTCAGAGGAAAAAGAGGATAAAAAAGCCCCTGAGAAGCAAGAGGCAGCAAAACCAAAGAAAGAGAAGAAGGAATAAGTTTTCCCTTTTTTTAACATTTATTCTAAAATCAATTTTGAATTAATTTTTTCAGAATCAGTTTTGCTTGCTTTTCTTAAGCTCTGATTTGAGCCGGCAGATTTCGCCCTTGAGGTTCTTGATTGTTGCAGAATTGTCCTGCATGTCAAGGAGCGAGCCGCACTCCGGACACCGGAACTCGAATTCTGACGCCTTGTCGAAGTCCAGGCGCACGCACCTGTTCGGGCAGAGGAAGAAATTGTTGGATTCCTCCCTGGCCAGCCGCTCGTTGAGCTTTTCCAGCTTCTTGATTCTCATGTCAGAGTAGAGATACTTGAGCATGTCAGGGTTGAATGTCCAGTAATAGATGTACCACCCCTTCTTCTTGTCCTTCTTCCTCCTGAATGAGACCAGGTTGTGCTCAAGCAGCTTGTAAAGCGCCTTTCTGATGTCCTTTATTTCCATCTTCAGGGCTTCAGCCACCTTGAACTCTGAGAAATTGGACTGGTTCTTGAGCACCATTGCAACCGGCACTGCATCCTCGCCGGCAACCTCTGCTACAACATCCTTTATCAGCTGGTTGCTCACCTTCATGTTCACTCCTTTTTGGCTTCGGAAAGCTCCCTTTCAAGCTCCTCTTTCTCCTTCTTCAGCCTGTCATAATAGGCCTTCTTGCCTTCATTCAGCTGGTTGTGGCTCAGGTCCCACTCAAGGGTTGAAATCCTGGCTGTTACCTCCGAAAGCCTTTTCCCAATATCCCCTATTTCCTTTTCATTCCGACTCATTGCCTTCACCTGCCCACTTTTTCAGGCACCTTATGCTGCAGAAATGCTTGACATCCGGCTTGTTCTTTATCTTCCAGAAGGCCTTCAGCTCGAAATAGTCCTTCTTCTTGTCTATCTCTTTCCTGCAGTAAGCGCAGGAGAGCTTCACGTTGCTTTTCCACGTCTTGTTATCCGAGCCCTCTAACGGGGCAATCCTGTTAAAATATTTCATTTTGAACCTCCAAAAGACAGGCGTAATTATGCCATGTAGGTGTTTTACTGTTTCTGTAAATTAAAGATCGAAACTGCTGACCTAAGAGTAAAGAACTTTTACTCTAAACCCCTCTTAAATGAAAGTGCCTTTATAAACTTTTCTCCCACAATGGTGTATTTTTTACAATAATTAAAAGCCCCTTTCTGCCTTTACAAAGGTTTTTATATGCCCGAAAATTAGCATTTTCTGATGGCAAAAAGGGGGAAAGGGCAGAAACAAAATCAGAAGGAGAAAAAGGGGAAGATTGCCCATATCATGGATTTCTCATGCGCAATGGAGAAGCTTAAGGCGAGCCCGGAATTCAGCAGGTGGAGGGCGAAAAGCCCCAAGGACTGCCTTGCAAGCGCATTTACAATCATAGAAGGCAAGGAGCCGCAGTGGCAGGCCTGCTTTTATGACAGCAAAAAGGACAGAGTCACAACATTCACCATAACAGGCAACCTGGTGTCTGTCCAGCCCGAATCCGAGGTTTTCAAGGAGCCGGGAAAGAAAATGGAAAGGATTGATGAGGAAAATGTGAGAATTGACCTTCCGCAGCTGATTTCAATCACCAGCGGGCTGCAGAGGGAGAAATACCCTTCTGAAAAGCCAATGAAGATAATTGCGGTGCTTACTGGCTGCGGGAACGGGGCGCTCTGGTCTGTCACATACTTGACCCAGAGCTTCAAGACCCTTGTGATAAAGGTTGATGCCAAAAGCGGAGAAGTTGTTTCAGACGCCATAATCTCCTTTTTCTCAACATTGAGGAAGGACTATTCTGAAAAGCAGGAGTGAATCTGATTCACCACTGCCTAAATAATATAGTAATGTTTTCATGTGGAAATTTCGCCGAGCAGTTTCAGTTTTCTGTCGGCAAAACCAGGTGAAAAATATGTTTCTCCAGTGTATATTTTAAACTGCGAATATCTTTAAATAGAAGGTTGGCTTATTAAAATAATGATTTTCCGGAATTCTTTTTTATTCTCGGAAAAAACAGAAGAAAAAACAAAAACAAAAAACAGAATGGTGATAGCATGAGCGCAAAAAAGCCGAATCTGAACCACACCAACAAATTCACAAACCACGTCAGCTATCGCACAATGCAGGCCAACAAGAGCCTTTCAATGTTCTGTGATGATGAAGAAGCAAAAGTTCTTCCCAAATAAATTACCCAATAAATTCTCTTTTAACTTTTGCGCGTGAACTTGCTCCAGCAGTTTCCATAAAAATACAAAACTTATTAAAAGAGCCGATTTCCTCACCAGCCATATGCAGGCGTACATAGCGGGGGTGGGCTATACGGGCATGCCTGGGTGGAAGGGCCACAGAGCAAGCGTGGTGGTCT
>Ga0210049_1001848_pt1 | contig 19905 bp, 19 predicted proteins | sample CryGeyCG2014_300_2_FD_183964 | JGI IMG/M metagenome (GOLD analysis project Ga0210049, IMG submission 183964) | Groundwater microbial communities from aquifer - Crystal Geyser CG06_land_8/20/14_3.00 (SPAdes) (version 2) | ecosystem: Environmental > Aquatic > Deep subsurface > Groundwater | place... | reverse complement strand
GGCAAAAGACCCTGTAATGCCATTCCTGCACCTCGTTGGTGAGTTTACTCACTCAACCTACCTCACTCCTCCTCAGCATTCACAAGGCGCCGCAACTTCCTCTCCTCCTCCGGAGGGTGGATCAAGGGAGGCTTGACGTTTGACGGTATTGATATTGTTGTTCGTGCCTTCCAAGGGACCGGAGGAGAGTGGATAGTCGTAATAGGCAAGCAGTCCCGAGCGGTGTCCCTTTCCGATACTAATCTCGTCAACGCACAGAAATTGCACATGCTTGAGTCGCGGCCGCCCAAAACGTCGCTGGAGGTGGCGCTTCTGAATTTCCTTGATGACATCCCAGTGCCAAATCACAACAGTCGAGTCCCTTGCTGTAGTGTGGCAAATTTGCAGTTCCCTTATCTCAACAGACTGCCGATCACTTCTGCCGTTACCAAGTTAAGCTCCCGCTCACGTTCCAGGAAGGGTCGCACGTCGGCACGGGCCTTGTCCCAGTCCAGTGCCTCGATGCGTTGTCGCACTTTGCGGCGCCAGTTCGTCGCCGTTATGACTGGTTCCTCCCAACCGGTCTGAGCCAACGCGGCATTCAGCAACGTCAAGTTCGGCGCCGGCCAGTCGCGGTCAGCGAGATACCAGGCCAAGTCGTAGAGGTCGCGCCCCTTGCCCCAGGGACGGCTGAGGACGGCGTGCAATTTACCCGCCAGCAGAGAGGCCTTATCATAATGGCACAGGTGCAGCGTCACGTGGCGCCTGACCACGGTGGTTGCGAGACCCGCACCCGGCGGCGGATCGGTGTCCACTTCCACCTTGATAGACAGCGTCTGTGAGACATGCGGGGATAGACCAAGCTCAAAGGGTAGTCCGGAAAACCGAACAAAGGCCGAAGCGACCGTCTTCTCGTCGCTGACTTTGACTTCGGTCCGGTAGCCCTCCCGTTGCAGCAGTCGCTTCGTCTGTGCCAGAGCCCCCCTGAGACCGGAGTCCTCCTTCGCAGTGATGAGGGAGAAGTCCAGGTCCTCCGAAAACCGGGGAATGCCGTAGAGGAAGCGCAACGCCGTGCCGCCCAGAAAGGCCCACCGCAGAAACATCCCCTGATCCTGCAGCGATTCAAGAATTCGGGCCTGCAGGTATTCCCGAACGAGACACCCACGGACGAGGTCATTGTCTGCCTGTTCGGCCAGTTGCCGGAGGTGTTCCTTCATAATGACTCGCCCTCCTCGGCACCCAGAAGCAGACCTGCAATTCGGGCGGCCCGGACGAGTTTGAGTTTACCGCTGCGTTCCGCCAATCCGTGCAGCGCCTGGGTGTTCATTGCATCCGCGTTCTGCAGCCGCAGTTCCCGGAGGTAGTCTGGAGAATCCGCGCCAGGCGTCAAATGCACCAGGTCCAGCAACGCTTTCTCCGGAGATGCGACAAACGCGAACTGTCGTCGAACCGAGCTCGGTTCGCGGGCAAGCTCCAGCCGAGTGTACCCGAAAAGCAATCCCTCGGTGACGTGGTTGAACTGAAAAGTCCCCAGAGGATTTTGCACGGTCTCCGGGCGGCCGGGCCCGACACTGGTTACGACCGGCACGTGTTCGGGGATGACGCCATGAAACGCGAGCGCGGACTGCAGGCTGACGTAAGATCCGCGCTGAAGCTTGTTCGCCACCAGGAACGGGTGCGGTTCTATCCTGCGCCAAGCCGGCGCCAAGGCGTAGACACCTCGGCGGAGTTGAATGAGTCGGCCCGCTTTCACCCACCGTGACACCTGCAGCCGCACCTGCCGGGCCGACACCTCCCCAGCCAGCAATAACGCCGACGAGAAGACCGCCTCATTGCCAATCAGAGTCAGCAGGGATTCCCATTTCATGGCGTTAAGATATCACGATTGCTGATTTACTGCAACGCGTCTGCAATCCGTATTTGCATTCCGCGCTCAGACGACGCCCCACCGCAAACCCATGTCGAAAAACTCCATCCCCAACTGCTCAACCCGCTCGCGCAGCTCCTGGAAGACGACGGTGACCAGATCGTCTCGCTCCGTGTGCGTGTCGCGGAAGGTGGAGGAGATGAAGACGCGGACGTTACACCAGTGGGCGATAGCAGGCACCGTTGCGAATCTCCTTCAGGTTGTCTTCGACTCCGCAAGCGCCACGATCTTATACCCCAACCTGTCGAGGCGCCCAGGAATGTCGCGGACGCCCAGACGGTCACACTCTCTGATGTTCTCCGGCAACTCCGCCCACGAGATGAGGTAGGACGACACCTTGTTCGCCTTGTCGGATTCACTGAAAGTCCAGCCGTCGAGCAGTCGCTCCACGTTCCAGCGGGCGTGCTCCGTCTCCGCGAGGCACTCGACCCGAGCTTCGGTGAAGGCGAACCGCGGCGTCTGCGAACCAGCCAGTGTCCGTCGGATCGTGAGTCTGAGGGCGGCAAGCTTCTCTCCGAGGTGGTCTAAGTAAATCATCAATAATCTTGTCCACCGCAGAAGGCGCAAAGCGCGCGAAGATTTGCCTTCTTTTCTGTGTTCTCCGCGATCTCTGTGGTGAGGAAATGAGGGCAGAATTTATGACGACCTACTAAGCTGGACTTTATCCAATTCGCAGGTTGCCAGAAAGTGGCGCTGTATAAGGCTTTCTGGGTAGTTTGGCTTTTTTGAATGTCGAGTTTCGGGGACGATATTCAAAAAAGCCTGGACGATTACCGGCAAAATGGCTGTAATCCGTGACTTCACTGATTCCAGAAATGGATAAAGTCCAGCTAAGGCGCGGGTGTTGCTCATCACCATCGAGCTCACAGAGTTCGCGCGGATGGCGGGGGGAGCAATGGCTCACGGTTGCGGCTCTGGAAATTGGAGTTATCGAACTCACAGAGTTCGCGCAGAAGTTTTCGGATGAAACGGGTCTTTCTATTTCCGTCTGTCACTTTCCGCCTGGCACCAGCAAATGGAACAAGGTTGAACACCGGTTGTTCTCTTTCATCTCCTCGAATTGGCGCGGCGAGCCGCTGCGGGATTATGAGACGATCGTCAATCTTATCTCTCGCACGACGACCGCCAAAGGGATCCAAGTGACATGCCGTTTGGATCGTCGGAAATATCCGACCGGCCGGAAAGTGACGGATGAGGAAATTAAGCGAGTAAACCTAAAACGGAACACATTTCATGGTGACTGGAATTACACCATTCACCCCTCAACGCGCTGACCGAGATGATACCTTTATTTATCGACACAGCCTTACGTCGGGATAGGCAAGCCGGAGCCACTGAAGGGGGAGTTGTCAGGTTACTGGTCGAGACGGATCAACGCGGAGCACCGATTGGTCTACGCTGCATCCGAAACGGAATTGACCATCATCTCCTGCCGGTTTCACTACGAAAAATAGCGCGCCAACGGTCCATAGCCTCGACCGGCGACCCATCGACAGGAATCCCTCCTACGAAAATAAACCGTAAAGACGCAAAGAACGCAAAGGCTCTTTCATTTGCTGCGCCCGAGAACCCGCCAGGATGGAGAGGTATTTCTTTGTTCCGATAGCCAGACGCATCTTTTCGGTGTGGGGCCGACGAAGGAAACTGTACGTGAGGAATACCTGCAGGCACTCCGCGACATGTACGAATCTCTGAAAGAAGAAGATCGCCCACTCCACCTTTGCCTGCTGCCCCAACATAATCTGCTTCGCTCCGTATTTGAACCCGGTGACGGAGAGTGATGCCACTACCCGCACGGGAGGTCGAGCCTTCCCTGATCCACAAATTGGGATGTGTGAGACAGGACAGAAAGCATCGAGTCTTTGTCCTCGATGTGAAGGGACAGCGAGTGGCACACACGATGATGTCCCATGGCCACCGGGAATTGAGCGATGGAATGCTGTCCAAGATGGCTCAGCAACTCGGTATTGCACGTCGGCAGCTTATTGAGATTGTTCGGTGCACGATCTCTCGCGCGAAGTAGCTCGCTCTGTTGGGAATAGCCGACGATCTGAAGAACGGATCCCTTGGGAGGGTGTTGTTGCTGAATCGCCTCATCGTCGGCTCGTCTGATGGTCATGCCAGGGGTGGGCCGACCAGCGGAGGGAGCGAGGGGGTTGTTTGACGACGGGGCGCTATACAGGATTCCATGAGGTCCCATCGCTGTCGGGCGCTCGTGTCCACGCAAGTACTTTCCCGTCACCGCCAAAGACGATTGTGTGGCTCTGCTTCGCGCGAGCGATCCGAACACACACATTCTCCTTGACGCGCAACAGTTCCACTTTCGGGATTCCGGACTCTCCCGTTCGCAGGGCCGTGAGAACGACGAGGTAGTGATACCGCGGCCCGTAAAGCGGGGCGGCGCGACGCGAGTCCCATTGCGGGAACGGACAGTCGCCTGGCGTAACATTCCACAGGTGGTGCCAGTCTTGGCGGAGGCTGAGGCAATAGACGGGGACGGGATGCGATGCGTTGCCCGTCGTGCGGTGGGGGAGGAACTTGTAATGCAGGGGCTGCGGAAGTAGCGGCTGGACCACCAGTGTCGCTTTCTCGCCCCGAATCTCGATGCGGTCTCCCAGCTCCACCATCGGCGCGGCGCTGTGCAGTAGCCACTCCAAATGCCGTTGCGTTCGCGCATCCTTCACAATGATGTCGTCGTAGACGACGAAGCAGTTGGGTTTCAGATAGACGACGTACCGGTGGAACCGTTCGAGTGTGTCGGCGTAGGCCGTGGTCGCATCGCCTCGGATTATTGCGGAGCCTTCGGACTCCGTGAAGCTGGAGAGTTCACCATACGCATCTCCACCTTCGTTCAGGTCATAGCTCATGCGATAACGCGGCGGTTGGCGCTGGTTGCCGCCATCCACGATGAGCGTGTTGTGCCACGCGGTCGAGACGGGTGGTTCGACGCTGTTGAAGTAGTGGTCGCTGTAGCCGAGCGTGCCTGGGTCAACGACCAGCGGTTCGCCGTAGGCGTGCAGGATGAAGCTTGCCAGATCGAGATGACAGTGTGACCAGGAGTTCGATCCCCCCTTGAATGCCAGGAACACCGCGTCTTCATCCCAACTGGAGCGGAAGGTCGCAAGGTGGATGCTCTTGAAGAGGCGGCTCGCGGGAAGATCGTCGGGCGGAATCTCCTCGATGTCAGGATCGCAGAAGAGGAGGTCGCGGTGCGAGACGCCGCTGTGCTCGCAAATGCGATTCGCCAGCCATTGCGCCCTGCCGTTTCGGGCGCGTGAGGCAATTCCGTAGAGGACCCAACTTCCGTGCACTCCCGGATAGTGCGCGTCACCGAAGTTTGCGAAGCCAGAGAAGTCGGGCATGGCGAGATAGGTCGAATACTGGTGGGCAACGGTCCAGAAAGGATGGTTGAAGAGGTTCTCCCCCGTTGTGTTCCGCAGACCCTCGCAGAACTCCAGGATCGGGCCGAAACAGGTGAACCAGTAAGATGTTCCCTCCAATCCCGCGCCTTCTTCGGCCACCATGTCGAGCATGGTAACGATGCGGCCTTTGGCGACCACAAGCCAGCGTCCCGTCGTCCGGCGATCCATCTCTCGAAACGCAAGCGCAGCGATTCCCATCCCACCGTTGAGAACGCTGCACCAGTTGGAGTTGTAGGCATCACTCCACCAGGCCCGTTTCGACCGCGGTGTCTCGCCCGAGTCGCGGTAGATGACGCCGGGACCGTGGCTTTTCAACTTTGACCAGAGAGCATGTTGCAGTTCAGTACTGACCACGCCGGAAAGCCAGCCGTATGCACAGGCGAGAGTCTTTGAGAGAATCGCAACATGCAGGTCGGCGGAAACTCCGGGATACATGCTCTTGTGGACAAGTGTCATCCACGTAGGAGTCTCATCCGCCGCGATCTTACCAAGGAGGTCTCGTCCACGCTTCCCCAATCGTCTGTCACCCGACAGGGCAAAGGCCAGCCCCAACGTCTCCGCATGGTTTGCCGCCGCCATCAATCGCGCCTGCCGGGCGTCGAGGTCGGTGACAGCATCACCTGTCGGGAGAATCTTCGGCCATAGCGGTGAGGCCAGATCGGCCTCCTGCTGTTGCAGAAAACCTTCCCACCACCGGGCGAACATCGGGGTTTCCAGCATCCGGAGGAGGTCGCGCAGGTTTCTGCCCATCCCGCGTTGCGGATAGACACCCAAGCGCTTCTGTTTGTCAGACAATCACATCACTCCCGCTTCCTTGCGATTGAGTTCCCATTCTCAACTATCGCTTTTCCGCTCCGTCATTGCTTGAAGAAACTCCCCCTCATTCAGCTTCAACCTGAGCGGCAGGGGTTCTTTCCACCCCGACTTGAAGGCAAACCCTGCGATGACCCATAGCTCTCCCGGACGACGTTCGAAGAGGCAGGGGTAGCTCAGTTGCCCGCCTTCCTGGCGCGCAAGGACAAGGGGCGGTGTCCAGGTCACTCCGTTGTCCTCGGACAGGGCGAACGACAGCTCCTCCCGATACCATGAGGTAGGAACCTCCGACGCCTGGCTGGGGGCGTTCTTCGGTCGCGTGCCTCTTTCAGGATTGAGGCGGTTCCACACCAACGCGAGACGTCCGCTGCGAAGCCGCACGAGATGGCCGGGCGCGCTGCTCGCGTCAATCGAGCTTGGCTGAATGACACGCCAGTAGCGTCCGCCGTCATCCGAGAACGCCTGCCAGAACCGATCGAGGTTGGTGCGGATCAACATGAGCAACCGACCATCGCTCAACTCGGCAACCGTTGGCTCGGTTGCGCCGTCGTGGTGGCCGTGTCCGCCGAGGTCAATCAGGTTGCTGCGAACCCACGACTGCCCATCGTCATCGGAAACGAACGAGCAGACCACCCAACGACCGGGGTTGGAGACCAGATGCTCCAATACAACGACCAGCCTGCCCGCGCTGGTTTGGATAAAGCCAAAAAAGTTGGCGTTGTAACCGTCGAGGAGGCGCTGCCTGTCATTCCACGTTCTGCCTCCGTCCACACTGCGAATGGTCCACACCTCCATCCGGCAATCATCCTTTGGCTCACCCGCTTTCTCATCCCAACTGAACTTGTAGTCCGTGAAGTCCAGGTAAACCATACTCAAGACGTCGCTCTGCGTTCGCACGAGGCGGCGCGAGGAGGGCTCCCCATCGTTCAGCCCCTCACAAACGGGACGCGCCTCGGACCAGGTAACGCCATCATCCCCGCTGATTCGCATCCCTTGCGAATCCACGGTCGCCAGACTACCGTCTGCCATCTCGACGAACGGACCGCTGCTCTCGACGGACAGCGGTTGACACAGCGGATGCACCCACCGCCCTTCCGAACTGCAATATTCGTTGTTTGCACTCACAGTTTACCCACCTCTTCAAATATGGCTTTCCCGTGTTCTGGAGCTCGTTGCATTCGTTCTGTCTCGGATGCATTGAGGAGCTTTCGGGGGCAGGATGCGTTCGACATTTGGCCGTGACCGATGCGGACTGGGAAGCAGTTTTGCTGCCTATGGCAACTCCAGCAGTCGCTCCAGCTCTGCGATGATTGTCAATGCCGACCGAGCCTTCGGGGACGGCAACCCCTCAATCGGACGTCTGGAAAGGTCTGAGGCTGTCGAAGGAAGCTGAACAGTGAATAGAGTCCTTCGGGATCCCACGTATTGCGGATCAGATTGAGCGTGCGGACTACTTGCTCCTCAATCGTAGCTCCCAGCACCGCGTTGAGGGTGTACAAGTCCGTGGCCATGATGCCGGAGATGTGAGTCTCCGTGCGGAAGTAAATCGGGAGCGACCCAACCGCTTCGCGCACCTTCTCGTAGAGTTCGTTGTGCTCCCATGACGAGTCGGGAAGTTGTCGGGTCGGCTCCGGAGGAGTCCTTGATTGCTTCACCGCTTCGCCAGCCTTTCCACAGCAGCAAGGTAGAATTCGGGGACGATTTCCGCCCCCACGTACTTACGCCCACGGTCGAGTGAAACCACTGCGCCCGGGCAAAGTCCTCCAAAGGGCTCCCACACGACATCGTTGGGTTCCGTTGAGACCCGCAAAATGAGATCAATGAGTCGTAAGGGCTTTTGACTGCCGTGCAGGCTCCGGAACTTATACTTCATCCCGTTGCGTTCGCCTTGCACTCGCTCTGCTCCACCCACCTGCGGTTCCCTCCACACATTCGTGTAGCCGATCTCGCATCGGAACTTCGCCCTGAGCTTCGCCCATTCCTCGCTCGGAATTGGTTGCTGACCATCCCGGCTGAAAAAGGGTCTTCCATCCGTACGTCCGTATTCGTTGGCGTACTCGGCGAGGCGGACGAAGGCATCCATAGGAGGATAGTACCAGAGATGGTCTGCCGTCAGATACTTCCGGGTGGCAGCATTCAGTACCCCGCAGGCTTCGTTGGCAAGGTGGAAAGGAAGACCGGCACGCTTCCACTCGTGCCGCAACCACTCCTGCATGGACATGCGAGTACCGTTGACTTGGAACGTTGCTTCCCGAACGTAATGCACGCACACCTCCGTGACGACCGGGAACTTGCGCAGAGTCTGCGTGTTGGCATTTCCAGCGACATGGCTCATACCCTTGTCCCAGGTGTTGCAGCACCGATACTCCCACCCGTTCGCAAGGAGGACGGGATGGACGGTGGCCCAACCGACCTCCGTATTCCAGAACCATAAAGTCGTTTCGGGCGTTGCAGCGAATGACCATGCTTCAATATGCGGTTTGTACCGGCCCTCCAAGGTTTCTGCATGGCGTTCGTCGCCAGGGAACCCGTTTACACCATAGGGACCATCGGAGATGATACACGTAGGAGTTGGCCAATGACTGTAAAGGCTTTCCGCACGATCGAAGTGGATCGTCACGTCGCCTCGCGCGTAGCTGTCCCCCTGCCCTGGCTGGCCAGCGTGAGGGATCGCAGGCCCTGACAGCAACAGCATTTGATGGTCGTTTGATCGTACACTCATTTCTACCGATCCCGATAAGTTCCTGCGGAAATGTGAAAGCCCCGCCTCTGGAGACTCAGCGGCATTCTATCAACAACCCGGACCTGTCTGCAAGCGGGCAAGCGCATCGCTGACAGCAGGCGCACCGTCAGTACGCCTCGTCCCACACCTTGATCTCATCAATCACCGCCTCCGCCTCTTCGGGTATTGCGAGGCGGCAGTGGGGGAGCGAGTTGTCGAGGGGCGCCATCCGCCACGGATCGGAGCGGTACTCCCCTGCCTTCTGGCCATCCCAGAAAAGCGCCATGACGCCCTTCGCGGTGTTCCAGGTGGCCAACGCCTCGTGCCAGGTGTTGGCGCGCAGCGTCTTGATGCTTACGGTGGGATAGTGCTGTCCGTCCTGCTCGTCGAACAGATTTAACAAGAAGCGTCCGTCGGCGGTCTTGCCGAGGTACACGAATCCGGTGCGTGGACGTACCGTCAGCAGCAGGTGGGTTTGCGGCTCGGCGCCGTCCCAGTTGGGCTTGAAGCGGATGAACAGGCGACCTTGCTCCAGGTTGACATTGCCCGCGGGCAGGTAACTGACCGACGCTCCTTTGCCGATGCGAATCCCTTTGCCCGTCGGTGTGTCCTCGTAGGTGGGCGTCCCTGTCACAATCGCCTTGCCCTCCCCCTTGGCCACCGTGGCGTCCGGCGTGCCGTCGAAGGCGAGGTGCAGAAGCAGATGCGGGTCTGCCTCCGCGGCCTGTGCGGCGGGCCTGGCACTGGCAACATCCAACGCCGCGGCTCCCGGCTGCACGTTGAGGCGATACGCGTACCTCACGTCCTTCCCGACCTCCAGGATCTCGGGGCGATACATCCACTCCACCGTGCCGCTGCCCGCGAGGCCCGCCTTGCGACCCCAGCGTAGGAGTTGCAGCAATTGGTCGGGCTGCTCGGGAGTTACCTTGATTAGCAACTTGCGCGTGGCAATGTACTCACCGAAGGTAACAAGGCGCTGGGGAGAGGTGACGGTGCATTGTGTGAACAGCGCGCCGGTTCCCTGTTCGGACAGTCCGGCGCTTGGCACGGTGTAGCTCGTTTCCACCGTCTCCCATTGGTTCACCTTCGCTCCATCGAAAGCCCAGAGGGCGTTGCCGTCAGCCGGGTACTTCAGGTAATTGTGAACCCGGTAGCTGCAATTCAACTTCGTCGCATCCGGAGCCACCGAGGTGCTCACAAGCCGCACCCGCGCCTTCATTTCGCCGGGCGTTTGCGAGAAGGCCAGTTCCTTTGATATCCGCACACTGGCTCCTCCACCCAATGAGACGAGTGGAACGCTCTTGCTGAACGTAAGCGTCACTCCGTCCGCGTGCACCTCGCGACTCTCCAACTTCATCACCGCGTCCATGCCCCGGTTCTCGCGTTCGCCCTGCGGCAACCAGATCATGTCGCGGCACAGCCCGATTCCGTCCGTCTCCACGGTCTGATCGCCCACGGTCCACCGCACCACGGTTCCCTGCTGGCTCACCCATACCTTCTGCCCGACCAACTGTACGACATACTCCACCTTGCCGTCGCGGTTGAAGTCATCGAGTGCGAGGCGCTGGTCGCCCTCTGCCGCGCCGTCCGGGGCATCCGTGCGAGCGTACTCCTTCGCCGCCTGCGCAAGATCCGTCAGCGAGGCGGAGCGGTAGTCCTTCACCTGTCTCAGCGACGCCGGAGTCGCGGGCGCGATACGAAACCCTCGGAAGTCGCCGGGAGGACACTGCAGGTACACGCCATCAGCCAATGCCTTCGCGTTCACGCCCGGTTTGCTCCCGGCCACGAAAGTCTGCCGATGTTCGTCATCCACCACCAGCCAGTCGCCCTTCGGCAGCGAAGCAGTCAACTTGAAGTAACACAGTTCCTGCAGGTTCCAGTTGACGAGAACGATTAACACCTCGCCGTTCGAGCCGCGGTAACAGCGACGCAACGCTTCCTGCTGCCAGTCGGGGTAGCTCTGCCGCAGCTTGCGGCCATCGCCGAGGGTGAACTCCTGCTGCTCCTTCGGCAGAGGCTCGATGAGCACGTTGTCGGGATCGTGACTGCCCTCGAACATCGTCTTTTCGTGGCGCGACAGGAAGCTCATGACGCGATGGAAGCGCACGAAGTTCTCCGCATCCATTGCCGGGCCGGGATAGACGGAGGTGCCGTGCATCCCGATGAGCGCGGCGCCGATCGTTTGCAGCATGATCGAATCTGCCGACACGAACACATTGTGAAACGAGCTGAGCGCCACATTCTGGCAACCCGTGAATCGACCGCGGGGTGCCGCCTGCATCCACTGCTGCACCACACGCAACGCCCCCAGCCCTGCGAAGTTCATTGGATCGCAGAAGGTCACGTAGTCCTGATACTTCGAGTAGTTCACCCCTCCCGGCGGGTCGAAAGCCAGCACGCTGCCCTCCGTTAGAATCGTCTCCACCTCGGGTTTCACCGAGCGGCAGCAGTCGCCCCAGTGTTTGATGCACGTGGCCAGTTGCTCCTGCCGGAAGTCAATCCACTCGCGCAGGTACTTCGCCTTGATCGTCTCCGTGGTCAGGACTTCGTTCGCCGGGAGTTTGTGCGCCTCCCGAAACTGCGCGATGAGCCAGTCGTCGAGGTTATCCGGCAGCGGACTGGGTTCGTAATCCCACAGCGCCGCGTCCGCCACGGGCAGGTAGGTTTGCATCGTGCCCTGGTCGGATTTCTCGAACCACTTCGTCCCCTGCTCCAGGCACGAGCGCATATTGTCTTTGTAGATCTCCCCATAGCTCCCACCGCGTTGAGCGATGACGTAGAAGCCACGATCCCTCAACGCCTGCGCGTAGTCTAGGCGTTCGGACCCGCCGAGGGTGAACTGCACGGCGTTGATACCAGCGCGATTCAGGTAGTCGGCCAACTCGTCCCATCGTCCCTGCCGGAAGTGGGGGCCGTAGTGCAGCCACAGTCGGAAGTGCTTTGGCGAGACACGCGGCACAGGGGGCAGCTCCTCGTAGAGCTTCAGCCTCGCCACGTCGGTGAAACACTCCTGCCCCCGGTGCAGCAGCGTGAGCTTGATCTCCGGTGGTTCTTTCGGGACGGCGACACCGGGCTTCACGCGATACCACAGCACATCGTTCACTCCCCACTCCGCGTTGAAGCAGCGGAGCTTCACCTGCTCGGGATCCATCGCCTTCGTCACCTTCAGATACGGCAGGCCGTTGTGCTGCACTTCGGCGATGGTGAGTCCGGTCTCCCCCCCATCCAGCATCTGCACAAAGGCAGGCAGCAGCAGCGACACCGAAAACCCCTCCGGCGAGTATATGCCCTTCGTATTGTCCACCATCGGCATGTAGAGACTGATGAAGTTATCCTGTCCCAGCAGACCCGAAAGCACGCCGCGCTTGTTGATGCTGGCGTGAGTGAAGTAGCACCGCGGCGGATCGAACCGCACGCCGTAAACGTCTCCGGCCCGTGCCGTCGTGCCCGCGAATAGGCAGACCAACGCCGACAGGATAAACCTCCACATCGTCCCGTTTGCGGTTGCCCTGAGTGTGCGTCTACTGGTCATTGCGTGCCTCCTACGTGGAAAAGCCTGTTGGTGCATTCGAACGACGGTGGTGTAGTTGGACTATGTGGCAGGCTCGGTTGAGGGGGACGTTCTCGTGAGTTGTTTCTTTGCGCTCTGCTTGGGCATCCCTGCAAGGCGGCCCGCTCTTCTTGGGGAAAGGCGAACGACCTCGTGTCCGGAGGCGGCCTGAACGGCGCGCAGATCGGCACAGATTGCGGCGAGGTCTCCCCTGAACTTCCGGGCATGTTCCATGCGGTACTTCCGCACTTCGTCAACAATTGGGTCTTTCATCGTTCCACCTTGAACAGTTCTTCCCCCTTCTTGCTGCCCCAGGGATGACGGAATGGGACCTGCCCCTCATTCTATGATGGCAACTCGAGCAGTCGCTCCAACTCTGCGAGGATTGTCAGTGCCGATTGCGACTTGGGGGAGGGCAAGTCCGCTGTCTTCTGCACACGCTCCCTGAGTCGCTCGATCGCCACGCGTGCTTGCTCATCAGTGGTGCTTTCCTGAAAGGCTTTCAGGAATTCCCGCCAGAACATCGTCTTGATGCCGCACAGAGGGATCTCGTTCAGTTTCTCCTTGTGCGAGTCCATGATGCCGGTTCGGGCAAGGCGACCAAAGTTGCCACCGCTGTCGTCCCGTGGTCTATCTGCAATCTGATCCGATTTCGAAGGATAGGGGCCGACGTTGTGAGAGCTGTCAATGCCTGGATCCCCTCTTGCGTCTCGCACATGCTGCCAGTGATAGTTGCGATACTCGGCCGCGTATTTCGCAAACTCGATGAAAGGCTCAAACAATATCGGCGAGCCGCTGATGACGTTGCTCAGCACCTACGGAACCACAACGATCAAGTCCTGGGGAGCGCAGGCTGCGGACGTTACCTGAAATCCGAGACTGGGTTCGGCCTCTTTTGCCAGCAAGTACCAGCCTTTCAGTTCAATGCCCATGATCGTCTCATCGCTGCCGGTCTTCCTCAATCGCACATCTGGAAAAGTTTGGGGCTGTCGAATGAAGCTGAACAGTGAATAGCGTCCCTCCGGGTCCCATGTATTCCGGATGAGATTAAGCGTGCGGACTACTTGCTCTTCAATCGTAGCTCCCAACACCGCGTTGAGAGTGTACAGGTCGGTAGCCATGATGCCGGAGATGTGAGTCTCCGTGCGGAAGTAGATTGGGAGCGATCCAACCGCTTCACGTACTTTCACGTAGAGTTCGTTGTGCTCCCATGACGAGTCGGGAAGTTGTCGAGTCGGTTCCGGTTGGGTGTTTGATTGCTTCACCATTTCGCCAGCCTTTCTACTGCAGCAATATAGAATTCGGGAACGATTTCCGCGCCCACGTACTTGCGCCCGCGGTCGAGTGAGACCACTGCGCCGGGGCAGAGTCCCCCAAAGGGTTCCCACACGACATCATCGGGTTCTGTTGACACTCGCACAATGAGATCAATGAGGCGCAACGGCTTCTGGCTCCCGTGCAGGCTACGGAAATTGTATTTCATCCCGTTGCGTTCGCCTTGCACTCGCTCCGCGCCGCTCACCTGCGGCTCCCTCCAGACATTCGTGTACCCGACCTCACATCGAAATTTCGCCCTGAGCTTTGCCCATTCCTCGCCAGGAATCGGCTGCCGGTCATCCTGGCTGAAGTATGGTCTTCCCTCCCGGCGTCCTTGTTTGTTTGCGTACTCGGCGAGGCGGACGAAGGCCTCGACGGGCGGATAGTACCAGAGATGGTCCGCCGTGAGATACTTTCGGGTAGCGGCGTTCAACACGCCACAGGCTTCGTTGGCAAGATGGAACGGAAGGCCGGAGCGTTTCCACTCGTGCCGCAACCACTCCTGCATGGACATGCGAGTCCCGTTGACCTGGAAAGTCGCCTCCCGGACGTATTGCACGCACACTTCTGTGACGACGGGAAACTTGCGCAAGGTCTGAGTGTTGGCGTTGCCAGCGACGTGGCTCATACCTTTATCCCAAATGTGACAGCATCGGTAACCCCATCCGTTCGCCAGGAGTACGGGGTGGACGGTGGCCCAACCAACCTCCGTATTCCAGAACCAGAGAGTCGATTCAGGCGTTGAAGCGTGTGACCATGCTTCAATATGCGGTCTATACCAGTCCTCCAAGGTCGCTGGATCGCGTTCGTCGCCGGGGAACCCGTTTACTCCATACGGCCCATCTGAGATGATGCACGTGGGAGTGGGCCAATGTGTGTACAGGTTCTCTGCATAGTCGAAGTGGATCACAACATCGCCGCGCGCGTAGCTGTCCCCGAGCCCGGGTTCTCTTCCCTGGAGAATCACGGGGCCCGACAGCAACAGCATTTGATCATCTTTGCGCGGAGCACTCATTTTCCACCCATCCGGAGATGCTCCTTCAGAGAAGTGAAAGCTGCATATTGGAGATACCGACCAATTCTACCAATAATCGACGGCTACCTGCAAGTAGCGATTGATCACGCGGTAGGTGGACTACCGCACACCGGATTCGCGGAGATCTGTTGTGGCAAGGTCTCCTGATCTGCCATAGTCGAGCCGACCGCCAGAAGTAGTGTCCAAAACACACTTTGTTTCCGGTAGTTCCATGTGACTCAAAGTCCGTGGATATATCGACATAGACCGTCCATAATCCACCCCTGATGCGACGGCAAGAAGATATTCGCGTGATGTTCGGGAAGAGAGTCCGTCATTTGCGGAACGAATTGGGCGTTTCCCAAGAAGAGTTCGCGAGCATGTGCCATTTGGACAGGACCTACATCAGCAGCATCGAGCGCGGCAAACGAAATGTCGCTCTCGTGAATATCGAAAAGATCGCCAATGCCTTGGGGGTGGACATTGCTGACTTGTTCACCGGATAGAAGGACGAAGCTGTGACCTCCGCCGAAGCTGCAACCTACGCATATCCACTCTGCCCCGAAGGTTTCAACCGGCAATGCAAGTTGCCGTATGGTCTCACGGTTCCCCATATCCAATCTGCGATGGAGGATTTCCTGGACTTCATCCGGTTTGTGGATCTTCAGCTTTCTACCAGGCAGATTAGTCCTCTTGAGTCCATGCTCATGCCTGCCAACTTCAGCAGCATGGTTGGAGAGTTTATGGTATCCGGCATATCCTCTCGTTCCCCAACACTAACCAAGAACCGCTATCACAACGGACACCCCGATCTTATCCCGGCAGGTAAGTACCCGGATGATGCAGCACAGCACGCCCCGGAAGGAATCGAGGTGAAGGCATCGCGATATCTGAGCGGGTGGCAAGGGCACAATCCAGAAAACACATGGCTCCTCGTTTTCGTCTTCCAAGCTGCGCGGCCCACGGACGATCTGAAAGGGATCTCGTTCGTGCCTTTTGGTTTCGTGAAGGTGGTCGGAGCAAGACTGAAGAAGTCGGATTGGCTCTTCGCGGGACGGTCCGGCGCGTCGCGACGCACTATCACGGCGTCTGTCACCCGATCTGGTTGGGAAAAGATGGAAAGCAACTGGATTTACCGCGACCTTAGCCTGCTCTCGACCTCTTCGTAACTCCCACCCTCCGGCATGATGTCTCAGTTCCTGCCTCCCCAAGTTCGCCGGATTGTGACTCATACGGTTGTCCGCCCTCGAACAGCACTGGCTGGAGGACGCCTTGCTTGGCTCTGCTGGGGTAACAGAACAGCGGCACTTGCAGTGCAGCCAGACGCGGCACCGCGCTCACAGCCATTCTATAGAACTCCAGGTCGCTCTCAACTCCAATGCTGTCGTACCCAACAGCCTCTGCTGCGGCAAGAGTGGACCCGGAACCACAGAACGGATCCAAGATCACGCCTTCCCCGAGGGGAAGAGAAGCAAACACGATTTGTCGAAGGAAGGATTGGGGCTTGAGAGAGGGGTGGGGAGCAACCTTCCGTTCTCTCACGGGTGTCCGCTCACTTTCGATAAGGTCAGAGAAGGGACGATCGTCGGAGAGTCTTCGCAACCCACCCGTCTGCCAGCGTCGTAAGTTATCCTGAACCCTACCGTCAAGCGGCTTCCTGAACAGTCCCCACGGTTCATAGCATGATCGCGGCATAACCGTTACGCCCCGGAACTCCTCTTCGGCGTTCTTGGGTCTATCCCCTCCGCGTAACGTGCGGACCAATCGGATTATCTCCGCTCGTTTCTCAAAACCACTCCGCGCAACCGCGGAGAACACGACATGCGAAAGGTACGAATTGGCGGCGATGAACAGGTGTCCTCCCGGTCTCAAAACTCGCAAGGCGAGTTTCGCCCAAACCTCGAAATACTCGTCCAGGTGCTGGCACTGCTCGGAAGAGAGAACTGTGAAACGCGGCAATGGCGCCCTCTGGCACCCTCCTATTCGGGGAGGAATTCGCCAAACCCCGCCGTTCCCGTTCCGCAGTTTTGCCTTCTCAGTTTCCGAGAATTCCAAAACCCCAAAGGGCGGGTCGGTAACAACCGCATGAAAAGAGTTTTCCTGCTGGTCCGCCAACCACTCAAAGCAATCAGCGTGGATGATATCGTGCATGGTTGATGCCCTACTGTGTTACTGGTTCGCCGACAGGGGGATAGTAAACGAACGCTGACCCAATGTCAACTGCGCAGCGTCGCGCCGATGGCCTCCAGTAGTCGCCGGAATTCTTCCGGGATGTCGCCATCGCCCGTGACGGGTACGTCCCAGGAGACAACGCCTCCCCAACCGTTAACGTAACGCGTATAGGCTGTGGCGAGGTCGCCGGGGAAGCGGGGCGCGCCGCTGCCCCAGACTCCGCCGAGGAAGCTGAGAATATGGTACTGCGCGCCGTCCACCCAGCGCCCCACCGGAACAACGCAAGGCGCCTCGCCGTTGGTGGGCAAAGTATTGGAGATCTCTCCGGCGGTGTAGTCTTCATAATCGGTGATGGAGATAACCGGGTTTCGTACACCCGGGTTGAAGGTGATGAGCGCGTCGGGGTTTCCCGACTTCAGCGCCTCTGCGAAGGAACGGAAGTTCGGGGTATCGTCGTGGCGATAGAGCTGATCCGGAGCGTAACAGCCATCCAGCCACCAGCCGCGCACCTTGTTGCCCCAGCGCAGCGACCACTCCCGTATGACGGCTTGCCAGCGACGATGAAACTCCGACAGCCGCATGTCCGCGTCGCTCTGCACGGTGTAGATTTCGGGGTGCAGACCCAGCCGCAACGCCAACTCGAGATCGGGCGGAGTGCAGCACAGACCTTCCAGGGCGGGAGGATGGTTCGCAGGCGCAAGGCATGGAAGGTACACCATCAACGGAATACCGAGTCGCTCCAGAGCAGTCGCGAGTTCCGCGACGAGGTCCCGCTTCGACAGGCGGCTCGGGCTTTCATGCACGAAGGAGTCGTACGTCGTGTTCGGCGTGCAGTAGAACCCGGAGTTCTGCCCCAGCGTAACCATCAGATACCCGGCGTTCATTTCCTCAAGGTAGCCCGCGAGGCGGTTCACGTTGAAACTGTCAACGCGGTCATTCCATTCTTGAGCGGTCAGGTCCGCGGGCTTCCCCGCGCTGGCGGTATCGGCCAGGTAGTGAAGAAACACGCCCCATCGGGCGTTGTGAAACCAGTCGGTGTTCGCGCGAGTCCAGTTTGACATGGTGGTTGTGGAATGCTCCTTTTCTGTTGTTGGTCCGCGAATCCATCCCTGACCGGTTTTCTCGAGGGGTCTCCATCTGCACAAACGTGCTCACAAAGGTTCCGCCGGGGATGAATATCCCCGGCGAGCCCTGACTACTCATACAACTCGATCTCATAGACTTCCGCTCGCATCTTCGGATGAACCTGCGGCATCAGCAGCTTGATCTTGACGGTGGAGAGCGTCTTCCCAAAGTCGAGGGCAATCACATCATCCTGATTTCCTTTGACCTCGCCGACCTTTTGCCAGTCTCCTGCCTTCCATATCCAGAACTCGAGGTCTTCCACGGTCGCGGAGTAAATCTTCGCCTTGCTGAACTTCGGGACGAAGTTGGGAAACGCGGCTTCGATGCGCGCGGGTGCGCGGGCAAAGACGTCCTTCCAGCCAAACTGGTCCGTAACACCGTCGCACAGCGTGAACAGAGATTTGCTGGCGATGTATGTGTCGGAAGCGTCCCACTCGATCTCACGACCGCGATCGAACAGGATATTCCCCGGCTTCTTGAGCGACGCGTTCACCTCGTCGATTTCCTTTAGGACTTGCGCGATGCTCTTCTTCACCGCGTCTATCTTCTCCGAGGTGAAGACACGAACCTGGGAAGGGGAGAAATCAAGCGCAACGCTCCCGTCCCTGGCGACAACGATCGAGGCCGGCTCCCGATAACCGGACAGCTTCAGCCCTTTAAGGTCGGCGCTTGTGATTTGGGCTCGTACAGGCTTGTCGAGAAGATTGACGGCAATGAGAACGGGCTTCCCGTTGAGTTTCCGGACGCACGCCTCCACGCCGTCCTCCGCAGACACCACCTTGACAGGCGAAGTCTTCTCCGTGTTGAGGAGAAATCCTTCCAGGTCCGCCAACTCGCCATACACGAAATCAACGGCCGTCCGCAACTCCATCGTTTCGAAGTGCCCGAAGTAGGCGAAAGGAGTGAATCCCTTCGCTCCGTTTACGACCGCGGCGTAGACCATGCACCGGTACTCAGTGAAATTCGGACAGCGCGCGGACGGATCCGCGAAGCCGTACGAAAATGCCTGTGGGGTACACCAGGCGGGAATGCGCCCCTTCCCTGCCGACAGGACGGTTTGCATCTGCTTGCTGATTTGTCTGGGCGACCGCATGGATCGGTTGCCTTGGGAGTCGATCGTGGGGTTCAAATAGGGATGCGGATTGAGAATGTCGGCGCATTGGGTGTAGTCTTCCGGGCTGCGGCTGATGATCATGACCGGATGGTAGGGATCAAGCTTCTTGATAAAACTATACTGGTGCTTCAGATACACGGAAGAAAGCCCGCGGCACTCCGGTTCATCCGCGAGGTACCACCACAGCAACTTCGGGTTGGATTTCTGCGCCTCAATCGTCTTTCTCATGCCGTCGAAGACCTTGTCGGAGGGCATCACATCGGTCTTGATGCGGTCCCGCTCACCGGCGTCAATGCGCTCCGCTTCCACGCCCACGTAACAGTTGAACGCATTCACCCACTGGCTGTTGGGATGGGGTGAGGACTTGAGCAGTTGCTGGCTGACCATGTATCCCTCGCCGCCGTACCAGCTACGCACGTACATCGGTTTGCCATCGACAATCAGATTAAGATTCTCATCGATCCGCACACTGGTTCCCGCCTGCAGACTTCCGAGTTTGCGGATCGTGTCCACCTGCTTTGCGAGCGCCTTGCCCCCCGTCACAACTTCCGTAACGAGAAGGTAATCGCCCACCGATAGCTTCGACGCGTCGAAGGTGAAGTCGGCCTTCCTGTTTAGCAATTTCGGGGATGAGGATGCAACCACCTCTTCTCCCGCCTTGAGCGACACACGAAGCTGCGCGCCGCGCAGTTGGTCGGCAGGGAGGTTCACCTCGACGGTGCCGGCGATCCTCTTCAGATTCCGATCGT
>Ga0210049_1001846_pt1 | contig 19910 bp, 18 predicted proteins | sample CryGeyCG2014_300_2_FD_183964 | JGI IMG/M metagenome (GOLD analysis project Ga0210049, IMG submission 183964) | Groundwater microbial communities from aquifer - Crystal Geyser CG06_land_8/20/14_3.00 (SPAdes) (version 2) | ecosystem: Environmental > Aquatic > Deep subsurface > Groundwater | place... | reverse complement strand
GATACGCCCACCCGCCCAACTCCACCAACCCCAGCACCGGCAAATGCATCACGTCGATCACGATACCGGCCTGCATCGCCACGATGATCGCCAGCAACTGGCCGGTCAGCTTGACCCTGAACGGGCAGTGCCTCATATCATCGTAAAACGAGATGGCCGCGATAATGAACGCCGCCGCCAGAAAGCCGCCGAAATACAGGGAATAGATCGGCGACTTGTCACCGATGAAATGGATGAACACAACCCCAACCAGGAAGGCGATCACGATGGAAACCCCGCCGCCCCGTGTCGTCGGGTTTTGATGCGACGAGCGCGCATTGGGCACGTCCACCACCTTAAGGTAGCGGACAAGCAAATCGGTGATCGTGGCTGATATCCCGAAGATCAGCGCGGCGAACATCACATGGCGAACGAGCACGACCCGATCCATCTTCTTCCAATCATCGGGGAGTCGGAGCTGGCGCGTACTCCGGAATCCATTGCTTCAGGCGCGCCCTGACAGCCTCATCCGCATAGACATTGCTCTCCCCAACCCAGGACAGCAAGCCCTTGCATTCATCATCCGAAACGGGTCTTGCCTGCGCAATTCGCAACTTCCGATGCGGCGTCGGCAAAGTATTCTCGTCCTCGGCCAGCAACTCCTCATAGAGCTTCTCACCGGGGCGCAATCCGATGAATTCGATCTTGATTTCATCCTCACTCAAGCCGGAAAGCCGGATCATGTCGCGAGCCAGATCGACGATCCTCACCGGCTCGCCCATATCCAGCACAAATATCTCGCCGCCTTTGCCCATATAGCCCGCCTGCATCACCAATTGCGCAGCTTCCGGAATGGTCATGAAATACCGTGTGATGTCAGGGTGAGTCACCGTCAACGGGCCCCCGCTGGCGATCTGCTCCCGGAACTTCGGTATGACACTACCGGTACTGCCCAGCACGTTTCCAAAACGCACGACGATGAACTTGGTTCCCATCCACCCTGCTTGCGGCTTGACCGATGGCGCCGCACATTCCGCTACGGATTGGTTTTGTAGGTCGGGATTCATCCCGACAGAGTTTGTGTTAAGTCGGGATGAATCCCGACCTACACATGGCTGCTGATGAAAAAAACTTTGCAGCCCCTGGCACACCATCTCGGCCAGCCGCTTGGTGGCGCCCATCACATTGGTCGGATTGACCGCCTTGTCGGTCGAAATCAGCACGAATTTTTCCGCGCAATGCCTTTGCGCGCACGCCGCCACACACCAAGTGCCATAAACATTGTTGCGCACCGCCTGCCAGGCATTCTCGCTCTCCATCAAAGGCACATGCTTGTAGGCTGCCGCATGAAATACCACAACCGGTCTGTATTCAGAGAACACCTGCTCCAGCCTGGCCGCATCGCGCACATCACCGGCCAGATATACCGCATCCAGATTCGGATATTTCCGGGACATCTCTTGCCCGATGCTATAAAGCGCCAACTCCCCCGCATCCAGTAGCAACAACTTGCGCGGTGAAAATCGGGCTATCTGGCGACACAACTCGGAGCCGATGGACCCGCCCGCACCGGTCACCAGCACAATCTTTCCGCTCAACTGCTCAAGCAGCCCGGCCTCATCCAATCGCACCGGATCCCGACCGAGCAAATCATCCAGCTCAACCGCCCGCAGTTGCGAGATCGACACCCGCCCGCTCAATAAATCGTCGAATGCCGGCACCGTCAGCACCCTTACACCCGCCTGCCCGCATAAACCAATCGCCCGCCTGCGTTCGCGGTGGGAGACGCCGGGCATCGCAACGATCACCTGACTCACCCCAAGCCGCTGCACCGTATTCGCCAATTCATCCAGCCGCCCCAAAACACGCACCCCATTCAGGATGGTACCGCTCTTGTCTTCGTCATCATCCAGAAAACCGACCACCCGCCAGGACGGATTTCTTGCCAGCTCTCTAGCCAGGCTCACCGCCGCATCCCCGGCACCCAGAATCAAAACCGGCTCGCCGCGCCACTTGATATCCGCAAACAACGTCTGCTCTTTCCACAAGCGATAAGTCAAACGCCCCCCGCCCATCAAAATCAGCAGCAGCAGGGGATAAATGATCAAAACAGATCGCGGCAGCACCACATCAAAGCGCGCCATCCAGAACATCAACGGAATAGCCAGCGTCCCTAAAATGACCGCCCACACAATCCGCCGCAGATCATTCACACTGGCATAGCGCCACACCCCCCGGTACAAACCGAGCGACCAGAAGATCAAACCCTGCGAAAGCACCACCCAAACCAACGTTTGGCCAGCCTCAATGGCAAAGGCCGGCGGTAGCTCAAAATTGAAGCGCAGCAGATATGCACCCGCCCACGCCAGCGCGGCCGCCGCAACATCGTGCAGCACGGCCAGCGCGGAACGAATATTTTTATGGATGGAAACTGCCAAGATTCAGTACGCGTTCTTACCGCGCATCCCGACAAAGATAGTCATCAGAATGATCTTCAGATCAAACCAAAGCGACCAGTTATTGATGTACTCGAGATCGTATTGCACCCGCTTCTCCATCTTCTCCACCGTGTCGGTTTCGCCGCGCCAGCCGTTCACCTGCGCCCAGCCCGTGATGCCCGGCTTGACCTTGTGGCGCAGCATGTAACCGTGGATCAGCTTGCGATATTGCTCGTTATGCGCCACCGCATGCGGGCGCGGCCCGACAATAGACATCTGTCCCTGCAGCACGTTAAAAAACTGCGGAAGCTCATCCAGCGAGGTGCCGCGCAGGAAAGCCCCCAGCCCGGTCACGCGGGGATCGCTCCGGGTTGCCTGCGGAACCACCTCGCCATCTTCGGCGACACACATGCTGCGAAACTTCCATACCTCGATCACCTGCCCATTCAAACCGTAGCGCCGCTGCTTGAACAGAACCGGCCCCGGGGAAGTCATCCTGACAGCGAGCGCGATCACCAGCAGCAACGGAGAGATCAATAGCAGGATCAAACTGCCAAGCAGCAAATCTTCCAGACGCTTGGCAAATAAACTGGCACCATGGATCGAACTTTCAAACACGCTGACCAGCGGCACATCGCCCACACTGGTCCAGCGCGCGTGAAACAAGTCCGAAACAAACACATCAGGAACGATGAAGACCGACACGGTGCTGTCGGCAAGCCGCTCAAGCAAATTCCGGGTTTTCGCTTCTTGCTGTGCCGGGTAAGTCAAATAGATACTATCGACCTCTTGATCTTGAACAGCCTGGAATAACTGTTCCAACCCATTTTGTTTCTGCCCGTCTGCAGCCTGCATTGACGAAGCTTCGTCGTCATAGACGCCCTGAATACGCAACCCCAGCCATGGCGACCGTGAGATCACATTGATCAGCGCAGTCGCCTTGGCACCACCCCCAGCGATTGCAATTGAGCGGGTATTAAAACCCGACTTTCTAAACTGCCTCAATAAATAGCGAAGCGCTATCCTCTGCCCTATCAGTAGCGTGGGAGTAGCCGTGGCCCATGCAACCAAGGTTAAACGGGAAAACTGTATGCTTGATTTTCCCAGGAACCCAATTGCCAGCAAGGCGCACAAGGTAAAGAACCAGACCGTCACAATCGACCACGCCTCGCTCCGGATCGACTCTGCCCGCCAGGATCCATAGAGCCCGTTCAGCTCGGAGAAAAACAAAAATCCGACAACCGCCAACAACCCGGCGAGTGCATAGTGAACTTCGATGGACACACCATATCCCTGTCCGCACAACCACAGCGTACCCAGAATAATCGCCCCATCCAGTACGCGATGGAAAATTTCCAGCTCAGTCCCGTGTTGACGAAACAATCCTTTGCGCATTTACCTGAAACCTCTTTCACTCTATGGGAGAGTCCAAATTATATTCGTCACACCGGCGAAAACCGGAATCCAGTGTACTCAATCGACCGGGCACCGGCTTTCGCCGGAGTGACGACTTGAATAGCGCTTCCACAATAATCAGCGCCCGGATTTACGGCCCGCTCATTTTGGGGATGACCGCCCCACCACCCCCTCTACAAACGCCCGGAATTCCCTCTGAAAACGCTCGCGCGAAAAGCGCTCCACATTCGCCCTGCAATTTACCGGCGTAAACTCACCCCGTCGCGCTTCAAACAAATCAACCGCGCGGCATATTGCCTCCACATCCTGCTTGTCAAAGAATACGCCCGTCGCGTCCTGTGCATTAGCCGACGCGGCATCGCGGATACCTCTAATCGTTTCCAGCGCACCGCCTTTACCGTAGGCGATAACCGGCGTCCCGCACGCCTGCGCTTCCAGCGGAGCAATGCCAAAGTCTTCCTCGGCAGCAAAGACAAATGCCGCCGCGCGTTGCAGATGATCCAGCAGCACCTCCCGGCTTTGATAACCCAGCAACTGCACATTCGCACCGGCCTTTGAACGGATCTTCTCGTAGTCCGGGCCATCACCGATGACGACCAGCTTCCGTTGCGGCATGCGCGCAAACGCCTCAACAATCAAATCGATCTTCTTATACGGCACCATGCGCGAAGCGGTGACATAGAAATCTTCTTTTTTCTCGGCCAACACAAACGTATCGATATCCACCGGGGGATAAATCACCGTTGATTCGCGGCGATAAACCTTGTTGATTCGCCGCGCAATAAAAACAGAAATGGCGATGAAAGCATCCACGCCGTTTGCGGTGCGCACATCCCACATCCGCATGCGATGCAAGATCCATTTGGCAATCCAGCCGCGCAACCCGCGCTCCAATCCCGATTCGCGCAGATATTGATGCTGCAAATCCCACGCGTAGCGGATCGGCGAATAACACATGCAAATATGAATCTGGTCTGGCCCGGTAATAACGCCTTTGGCCACCGCATGACTGCTGGAAATCACCAGGTCATATACGGACAGATCGAATTGTTCTACCGCCAGGGGCATCAAGGGAAGATAACTGCGATACCTGCGACGGGCAAAAGGAAGTTGCTGAATAAAGGACGTGGTGACCGACTTGTTCTTGATGCAGCCGCGCTGCTCCGGTGGCAAAAAATCGACGGTTGCAAACAAGTCCGCAGCCGGAAAGCAATCGAGCATCGCCTCCAGGACGTGTTCCGCCCCAGAGTTAGTCACCAACCAGTCGTGGACAATTGCTACTTTCATCAGCCGAATGATGCCACATTTGGCGGTCAGTCAGACCATAGTCTGGTAAACAGACCGTGTTCTCTCCGCACAAGATGCCCAGGAAAACTGCTGCAATCGCAGACTGCCGCGTTCCACCATCTCCGCAGCCAACTTTTTATCTTCCGCCAACTTCTCCATGGCAAAGGAAATCTCGTCGATGCTTGTGGGCTCAACAAGCCAAGCTGCATCACCAGCCACTTCAGGAATCGAGGTCGTTTCCGAAGAGATTACCGGAATACCTGCCGCAAACCCCTCCAGCACCGGCAATCCAAAGCCTTCATACAATGACGGGTAAACAAGTGCTGTTGCCGACTGCATGAGCACACGCAACGCTTCGTTAGGTACCCATTTCAGCCAGTGCCCATCGCCATTCTGCTCCATGGACTTTATAGAATTGAGCGTTTCATCTCCACCCCAACCATAATTTCCGACTATCACAAGGGGGTGTGCCCTGCAAAACTCGCGCCCAAGGGCACGGTGCGCAGCAATGATGCGAGAGATATTTTTCCGTGGCTGCAGCGTACCCACAAAAAGAAAAAAACCCTCTCCTAATTTGTATCGCTCCAGAACTTCTCTTCTTTTTTCGCCATCCACACGTGTGCGCAAAGACTCGTCGTAGCCAAGCGGAATAACTGTGATTTTTTCTTCCGCTATCCCAAAATACTCAACAATATCTCGCTTGCTAAACTCGGAGATTGTGATCACCCGACTTGCCCAACGCGCGGCGAGACAAAACGATGCGTTTTTAATCCTGCGCATTCTCGCAGACACCCATTCTGGATGGGCCAATGGAATCGCATCCATGATCGTCGCCACTACCGGCACATGTCTGAGTTTTGGAATATGGTGGTCTGTCGCGTGGAAGACGTCTATCTGCGACTCAATGTGCTTAGTTCCATAAAAAGGTCTACCGGTGACCTGAGAATACGCGCACTGCAATGGATACCCGCCCTTGACGCAATCAAGCGGTTGCGGTGCCCCTACTTTACGCTGAACATCTCCCGGCAGCCCAAAAGCAACAGCCCTGGCATTTATGCCGGCCCGCAAATTCTCCCGCCATAAGTTTTCTGAATACACGCCAATTCCGTCGATGTGCCCATTCAGCAACCCTCGCGCCCATGCAGTCACTCCGAAACCAAGACGCATTAATTCACCGACCCCGCTTCTTCACAATTGACTCACTTATGCTGCAACATCCAGCGCAACGTCTCTTCCAGCGGCGGCATATCAGGCGGATCAACCAAGCTGCGCAACCGGGACGAATCCCCGCACAGGGTTTTAACCTCATTCGCGCGAACAAAAGCCGGGTTCACTTCCACCCGGATTGAATGCCCGGTAATGGCCTCTGCCATCGCCAGCACCTCGCGCAGGGAATGGGTGCGACCGGAACAGACATTAACGATTTCCCCTGCCGGTGCCGCTTCCAGCAGACGCCGATAAGCCGCCGCCACCCAGCGCACATCCGAGAAATCACGCCAAACGTCGAGATTACCCAACTCGATGACTTCTGCCCGACGACGGAAGTGTGAAACGATCTTGGGCAACAAGAACGCATCACTCTGCCCGATACCGGTGTAATTGAAAGGCCGCGCGATCAGAATAGGCAGCTTGCCTTGCCACAGTTTCGCCATGAATTCCATGGCCAACTTGCTTACCGCGTAGTCGTTTGCCGGATTGGGCAGAGCAGATTCGGCCAGGACGCCCGATGCAGCATTACCATACACATTGGCGCTGCTTGCCAGCAAGACACAATCGGGGCGCTTATTGCACGCGGCCAGCGCAGCCAGCAGATTGCGTGTACCGATCAGATTCACCCGATAGAAGGCTTCCGGGTCTCCATGCCCAACAAATGCAATGCCGGCCAAATGCGCCACCACATCCGGCTGCACTTCATTCACCCAATCCGTCAGCCCCGCCGTATCGGAGAGATCAACCTGGCGATAGCACAAATCATCCGGTCGCTCAGCCCTGCCGATGCCAAAAACCGCCCAGCCGGCCGCTTTCAATTCACGAGACAAATACTGGCCAGTAAAGCCCTCCAGCCCCGTGATCAGTGCCCGCCGCACGACGCCGACTTAAAACGAAACGCCGCGCTCTACGCGCCGCATATCTGCTTCCACCATCATCTGGCACAACTGCTCCAGCGTAGTCTTCGGCTCCCAGCCCAACTTGGCTTTAGCCTTGGCAGGGTTGCCTATCAACAGTTCAACCTCTGCCGGTCGATAAAACATTGGATTGACTCGCATCACCACTTTGCCTGTTGCAACATCAACAGCCGTCTCATTCTCAGCAGAGCCTTTGAACTCCACGGCAATCCCCGCCCCTTTAAATGCCATCCGTACAAAGTCACGAACCGTTTCGGTGCGGTTAGTTGCCAGCACAAACGTATCCGGCTCATCCGCCTGCAGTATGCGCCACATCCCCTCCACATAATCCTTGGCAAAGCCCCAGTCACGCTTCGCATCCAGATTACCCAGCTCCAGCACATCGAGCTTACCTAACTTGATTTTGGCCACGGCATCCGTAATCTTGCGCGTCACAAACTCTAGTCCACGCAACGGCGACTCATGATTGAACAAAATACCGCTCGCCCCAAAAATGCCGTAACTCTCGCGATAGTTGATCGTCATCCAGTGTGCATAAAGCTTGGCTACCCCATACGGACTGCGCGGATAGAACGGCGTGTCTTCCATCTGCGGGATAGCCTGCACCTTGCCAAACATTTCAGATGTGCTGGCCTGGTAGTAACGAATCTTCGGATTGACGATACGAATCGCCTCAAGCAAATGCAACGGGCCCAATCCAGTGATTTCAGCAGTAGCCAGAGGTTGATCGAACGAAACAGCAACAAAACTTTGTGCCGCCAAATTGTAAACCTCGGTTGCCTCTGTGCTTTGCAACAAACGAATGCTGGATGACAAATCCGTAAGGTCGTATTCAACCAAATGCAGGCTCGGATTCTTATCAATACCCAACTCTTGTATCCGCCAGAAATTGACCGAGCTGGTACGGCGGTAGGTTCCATAAACCGTATAGCCTTTTGCCAGCAAGAGTTCCGCCAAGTAGGCACCGTCTTGTCCGGTTATGCCGGTTATTACTGCTGTTTTACTTGTCATACTTATGTCGGCTTTCAATTGATTTACAACTGTATTGTCTCATTACACGACTTTACTTGACTGGCCAATTTAGAAAATCCCAAATCGCCTTTTGGCTTCTCACGGAAACTGTTGACCTTGTTGCCGCCCATGTCCAGCGCACCGAAGCAGCCGGGCGGAATGGTCGCGGTCAAGGTGGCCTTTACCTTTTGTGCGCCGTGGAAGGCAACCAGGTCGGTGATGTTGACGTCACTGACGCCATCGCCATAGGTTAAACAGAAAGCCTTCACCCTTGACATAGTCCGCCACGCGCTTCAAACGGCCACCGGTCATCGTATCTTCGCCGGTATCCACCAGCGTCACCTTCCAAGGCTCCGCATAACGCTGATGCACTTCCATCTTGTTTTGCTCCATGTCGAAAGTGACATCCGACATGTGCAGGAAGTAGTTGGCAAAGTATTCTTTGATGACGTAGCCCTTGTATCCGCAACAGATGACAAAGTCGTTGATCCCGTGCGCGGAATAGGTTTTCATGATGTGCCAAAGAATCGGCCTGCCGCCGATCTCAACCATGGGTTTGGGTCGCACCGAAGTCTCTTCGCTGATCCGCGTTCCCAACCCCCCAGCAAGTATTACGGCTTTCATATATAGACTCTTCTAATTATCGAGAATTTGAGGAAGAAAGATTTATTCATCGCTCGGTATTCAAATCTTGCTCAGCATGTCTTGGTACGACAACCCTATTCCATCCTTCAACAACATCTGACGTTTCCAACCCAGCGCATTGATGCGCGACACATTCATCACTTTCCGCATGGTGCCATCCGGCTTGCTGGTATCGAAGGTGAGTTCGCCTTTGAAGCCAATCACCTCCGCAACCAACTCAGCCAGCTCGCGAATGGTAAGGTCCTCACCACAACCAATATTCACTAGTGGTGGGTGCTCTTCGTTGAACAAACTTGCAAGCTTGTCATCATCTTGCTCTAGCAAAAAGATGCAGGCATCAGCCATATCTTCGCTGTAAAGAAATTCACGCTTGGGCGTACCCGTGCCCCAAACCACCACTTCTTTGGCATTGCACTGCTTGGCTTCGTGTATTTTCCGAATCAACGCCGGCAAAACGTGCGAATTGTTCAAATCGTAATTGTCGTTGGGGCCATACAGATTGGTCGGCATGGCCGCTATGTATTTTGTTCCATATTGCCGATTGTAGGCGTGACACATTTCTATACCGGCAATCTTGGCCAATGCGTAGGGGCGGTTGGTGGGCTCAAGAGGGCCTGTGAGCAAGCATTCCTCCGTCATCGGTTGCGGGGCATTTTTGGGATAGATGCAACTAGAGCCCAAAAACAACAAACGAGTGGCATTATTTTTCCACGTGTTGTGTATCACGTTATTCTGGATAAGCAGATTGTCTTCGATGAATTCTGCAGGATAAGTGTTATTGGCATAGATGCCGCCCACCTTGGCTGCCGCCAAGATTACGTACTCCGGCTTTTCAGTGGCAAAAAAGGTTTGCACATCGGCTTGGTTGCGCAAATCCAGCTCAGCATGTATGCGCAACACCAAGTTAGTGTAGCCTTTGGCTTGCAAGCGGCGCACAAGAGCAGAACCGACTAGACCACGATGACCGGCAATGTAGATTTTAGAATTTTTGTTCATGCTTACTCTCACGTTTACGCATCGGCCTTAAAGGTAGCATCAAAACCAGTTATACAGAATGCCAAGTTCTTTCTGCTTCATTATTTCCCTTTCATTGTCCTGCTGGGGCGCGACTCGACTTATCAATGTGGGATGAAATGCCCGGTGAATCTCTCTCCTCAAAGCGCAACCGGGACGAGTCCCCGCACAGGGTTTTAACCTCATTCGCGCGAACAAAAGCCGGGTTCACTTCCACCCGGATTGAATGCCCGGTAATGGCCTCTGCCATCGCCAGCACCATGCCCAACAAATGCAATGCCGGCCAAATGCGCCACCACATCCGGCTGCACTTCATTGACCCAATCCGTCAGCCCTGCCGTATCGGAGAGATCGACCCGGCGATAGCGCAAATCATCCGGCCGCACAGCCATGCCGACACCAAAAACCGCCCAACCGGTGGCCTCCAGCTCACGTGCCAGGTACTGGCCGGTAAAGCCCTCCAGCCCGGTGATCAGCGTACGACGCACGAGAGGCCGACTTAAAACGAAACGCCGCGCTCCACGCGCCGCATATCTGCTTCCACCATCATCTGGCACAACTGCTCCAGCGTAGTCTTCGGCTCCCATCCCAACTTGGCTTTGGCCTTAGCAGGATTGCCAATCAGCAGCTCGACTTCTGCCGGACGATAAAACTTGGGATTGACTCGCATCACCACTTTGCCTGTTGCAACATCAACAGCCGTCTCATTCTCAGCAGAGCCTTTGAACTCCACCGCAATGCCCGCACCCTTGAAAGCCATCCGCACAAAATCGCGAACTGTTTCAGTGCGATTGGTCGCCAAAACGAACGTATCAGGCTCATCTGCTTGCAGCATGCGCCACATGCCTTCCACATAGTCTTTCGCATAGCCCCAGTCGCGCTTGGCATCCAGATTACCCAGCTCCAACACATCGAGCTTACCTAACTTGATTTTGGCCACGGCATCCGTGATCTTGCGCGTCACAAACTCTAGCCCGCGCAACGGCGACTCATGATTGAACAAAATGCCGCTGGAGGCAAAGATGCCGTAACTCTCGCGGTAGTTGATCGTCATCCAGTGTGCATAAAGCTTGGCCACGCCATAAGGGCTACGCGGATAGAACGGCGTATCTTCGATTTGCGGAATGGCCTGGACCTTGCCGAACATCTCAGATGTGCTGGCCTGATAGAAACGAATCTTGGGATTAACGATGCGAATCGCCTCCAACAGATGCACTGGGCCAAGCCCCGTTATTGCTGCTGTGGCTAGCGGCTGATCGAAAGATACGGCAACGAAACTTTGAGCAGCAAGGTTATAGACCTCTGTTGCGCCGGAGTTTTGCAGCAAACGAATGCTGGATGAAAGATCGGTCAGGTCGTACTCCACCAAATGCAGGTGCGGATTTTGCTCGATGCCCAGTTCCTGAATCCTCCAAAAGTTGACTGAACTGGTGCGTCGGTAAGTACCGTAAACGATATAACCCTTCTCCAATAGAAGTTGAGCCAGATAGGCTCCGTCTTGTCCTGTGATGCCAGTAATAATTGCTTTTTTCAAGTTCTCATCTCCATTAATTTGCTCTTAAACCTGACTACTCTCTGCGCGTCCAAATCAAACTACCTGCTTGACCTATCAACTACGAGATCTCAACCTTGAATTGCTTATCGTAATAGTAACTATCTAGATCACTTTGAATTGCGGCTGGAACAGACAATATCGGACCCCATACCAATAGCCGCAAAAACTCTGTCTATTGCGAAATACGCGGAGTTGAATTCAATCGGTACCGTTCTAAGTGATATCTCAGTGAACCGGTGAAGTTTGACGAAATCTCTTAACCCTTTGCTTGTAAAAATCCGTAAATGGCCCATACCAGAGATTTGCTTTTCATAGCGTTTCAATATTGACATTCTCCCAAGCGTTTTATCCATAAAACTTAACTCGGTGAAGTATGGTTGGTATCCAAAGAGCAGCATAAATCTATTTAGCCAACAAGCTAAATTAGGAGTGGTAATAATAAGCAGTCCATTATCCTTTAACACTCGTCTAGCTTCACGCATAAAGGCATCAGTATCGACCAAGTGCTCAATAACCTCGCCAACATACAAAATGTCGAACATGTTATCGGCAAATGGTATTCTTTCATCAACGATCTTTCTTATATGTTCATCTTCAACAATCGTTTCGGCTATATCGCAGCCGTAGTAGTCGATACCTGGGGCCACCTTATTTCTTAAGAAGGCTGTCCCACACCCAAAGTCCAGCAGTATTGATGGCGTCGGCTGCTTATTAATTAGATCAACAACAAATTTTTGCCTATTGTCGGTTTCTTGCGACGCGCCGCCAAAGACGTCTTCTGAACGGTAAAATTCACTAAGTTTCATTCTAAAATTTGCCTTATCTCGTTTTGCCTAGTGTTGCCTAGTTAATTGGCCTTCATACCGTCGTTTCGGAACAAATAGTCGACCGCCATCGTTGTGCCAACATCTGAATCAAAGTGCCTGCCAATCCAAATCAGTTTCAATTCTGGCAGGCATTGACGCATGTAGCTCGTCAACTCCACAACATCACCCGCTGATTCTCTAGCCACACTTGCCTCAATCAATGCGAATTCTGCGTGCCTTAATATCGAAGTGCTTGCTTTGACCACGTCCAGCTCTGATCCTTCTGTATCAATCTTCACCAGTTGTATGCTTTTCAAGTTACATAATTCCGGCATTTCATCCAGGCGCGTACACTTTACTTTTATTTCTTTGAGGTTATTGCCCGCCTTACAGCTTGATGCCATGAGCGATGTTTCCGGCATGTAGAATATTTGCTCACTAGCATCGGATGCAATACCCAAGTTATATATATTTTTTTCTGCATTCAGCTTGAGCACCTCAAAGGTTTCTTTTATAGGCTCAAAGCTATAGACCGCGGATGCCTTCAACTCATTGCGAGAAAAAAAATTGAATTGGCCAATATTTGCACCGATATCAATTACTACGCCACCCTGAGGTACGTGTCTTGCTAAATCGTAATGATCAACATAAACGCTCTGCAAGAAAGCAATGCCAAATTTGTCATCGTAGTAATATTTTTCACCAAACAGTTTTACGTAAGACTTGGTAGTTGTATGGCCAACCAAAATATTTTTGGCTAATACCCAGTATTTTTTAAAGTAAAATTCTAGTTTGCGGCCCAGTGGCATTGGGAGTAATGCCATCTGCCAATCAAGGTGCAACGATCTAAAAATTAAGTTCATATAAATCCAACCCTGTAAGTTTTGACTATTGAATGCATTGGCTACTGCCAGGCCTATTTGTTATTTGTATCAGCACGCGAAAACAATTTCCTCATCTTCCCGACGTAGTAGCCTGTTTTATACGGCACCCCTTTTATTAGCAGAAGCAGAATTGATCCCAAGCTGTCTTTAATTTGACCTTTGCTAAACAACCCTTTCCTAAATCGCTCTTTCCGATTTAGGAGTTCGTCATATTGTTCGTAATGTGCATCGACACTCGTGTATCCCCATCGATAGAACTTGGGAATCATTACTCGCAATGAATTAGGCTCAATGTGTTTGACTGCTTTTGGGAGCATGTCAATTTTCTGACTTATTTTCCATGCCTCAAAATATATCATCGCGTGGTCAGGCCCTCCGACTTTGGGAATTAGGAATTCCGGTATGTTCCTGAACAAATCAATCAGCAGATTTTTGCGGAAAACCCTGGGCAATAATACGCTTGTGTATGGATCTAGGTCTTTTACAGCATGTACCAGCCTTCTATCACACTGAAAAAGCTTTTCAATAAAGTTCTCGCAGCGGTAGACATCTTCTTCTAACACAAGCATGTCAAGAGCCCGATCCTCCATCCAGCGTATGGATCTTCCTACAGTATCCGGCGCAAGGATTTGATCGCTATCCAACAAAAGAACGTAATCACCACGAGCTAGTTTTATACCTTCATACCGTGCCTGTAGCAGGCCGCCTCCACAAACACGTACTTCCGTAACGCCGCACTGGCGTGCGATATCAAGTGTGTTGTCTTTTGAGTTTCCATCAATTATGTTGATTTCGATATTTTTGTATGTCTGATTTTCAATTGCCGACAAACACAATTGTAGAAATTTACTACTGTTGTATGTCGGAATTGAAATGGTAACCAATGGTAGAGTCATAATCGAACCTGTCAAAATAAAATAAGTAAATCCCAAGCAGTTGGGAGCGAAGCGCTCTGAATTGTTTGAATAGTGTCACACTTGCTGAAAACGCTGAATCACTTGTTTGAAATTTGAATAGCAATTTTCTACAGTGAATTCTCGACTCCACTGCAATGCGCCGGTCCTGATTTGATCGTATTTTTCATCGTCGCTCAAAATATCGACTATTACGTCAGCAAGCCCCTGTGGGGTATTTGCGCTGCTGATCATTCCGGTTTCTCCCGCTTTTACGCTATCACGCAGTCCGTCAACATCATAAACTGCAGCAGGTGTGCCTTGGCGGTTTGCTTCAGTTACTATCAGCCCCCAGCCTTCTTTTACCGAGGTGACCAATATAAGGTGTGACTTCTGCATTAACTCGGTTCTTTTTGCGCTATCGACATATCCCAAGTACTCGATATCTTTGGCATATACACTTGCCCCAATTCTGCGCATCACCTTATGTCCATAGTCATCCGCGATACCGCCTGCGATCTTTAACTTCAGGTTCGGGATATGTCTTTTCGCAATTTCAAATGCCCCAATTTGATCCAGCGTGCGTTTCATTTTCCTTATCGAGCCTAGAGAGAGCAAGGTCGGGCATGGGAATTTTTCCGAATTAGTAGTTTCAGACAGTGTCGGGCCAACTATGCCAATTGGCACAACAGTTATTTTTTTTTCCTCAAATCCATAACGCTGCATATCGCGCTTCGTACTTTCGGACTCAGTAATTACGTACCGATCCTTTAATAACCATAGATACACCGGTTCAAGAATGAAGCCGATCAGGCTCATTGGAAAACGCATCTGATAAAACCAAATTTCTCTACACAACTGATACGCAAGAAGGATGTTTTTTTCTTTGACATAGTATTTGCAGAAGAATGGCATCGTATTCATCTCGTCAATCACTATATCGGCCCAACCCAGCAAATTATTTTGATAGTAGCGATATGCTAACCAGTAAACGGTATATCGGTTCCCTACTCGGACTATCTTATATCCATCACAGATTTCTTTCGCCAGACCGCCTTGAAAGCCAGCCACCAATAGAATTACCTCATGTCCATCGGCGACTAAGCGCTTCGCTAGCGTTTCATTGATGAACTCCGCGCCGCCGGCCTGCGGGTTTTTATTATCTTTCCAGGTCATCCACAAGAATTTCAAAATCTCACCTTTTTCCTGCTACAAAGGCTCGCCAAAGGAGCGCCAATCCTATAGTCACTACCGTCATACCGAAGAGCGCCATGATTGCGATTATGGAAAATAGTGATTCGTGAAAATAGTAGACTGCCATTATCTGCAGCGGCGCAATCAGCATAAACAGATATGCGAATAGCACCCGCCCTTTTGCGATTAAGAAGTATTCCACCACCATGACAATAGACATTGGAAAGATCGCGAAGCCATAGTACTGCAGCAATTCCCCCGCCTCGCGATACTGATCACCATAAACCAGCTGCACAAACCATTCTCCACAAAAGAAATATATGGTGGCGCCAATACCACACAAGATGAACGTCAGGCCAAGCGCTTGCATCAACAAATGCGCGCTTCCTTCTTCACGTGCATGCCTTTCTGCAACCATCGGAAATAGTGCCAGCGCAATTCCCCCAGGCAAATACAGTACCGCCTTACCCAAAATGGATGCGGCAGCATATAAACCAGCCTCATGCGCCGGGAAAAAATAGTTTACCAAAACCATATCAAGCTGCGTCATAACTGCAAACGCACCGTTTGCTACAAATACGGGGAATGCAGAACCTAGTGTTATCGACTGAGCTTTGCTTGTTTGACCTAAACCTTTTTGCAGAGTACCCCACAACGCCAAATAGGTAATAGCCCAAGTCAAGATATACGCTAATGCTGCTCCGCCAATCGCCCCAGACACCCCGTAGCCAGCCCATACAAAAACGACTGATAAACAAATTTTGAAAATCGCGTTTAGAGCGCTACTCGCTGACAACCATGCGAATTTCTGCAACCCTTGTAAGAACGCGTTGTTAACAAAGGGGAAGCTCGTCACAAACAAAAGCAACGCCAATGCATAGACGGGAACGCTAGTTGGCGCTTTAAGGTAATGTTGAATCTCAGAATCAAAAGCAAAGCCAAGCCCCAAAATCAGCACACCCGCAACCATGCTACGCTTATGAATGGTGTAGTAAACATAAGTTATAGCGCTATTGTCTTGGTTCGCAAAATATTCAGAAACTTTACGTGATATAAGCATCACCATTGTGCTCAACGGAGTTGCAAGAATGGTGAACAGCGCCATAATCGCACTGAAAAGAGCGTACTCCTGCACACCCAGCATTCTTCCCATGAGTACCTGTAGTACATACCCAAGAACACCGGCCGCTATACTGCCAACCAACATCCAGGCGCTGGCATTAGCAAGCTTCCCAATGAATAGACTTATTATTCTGTTATATATATTCAGAATCGGCTCTTTGCCAAGGACGCGCACTAGTTGCCAACTTTCTCTTCAAAGTTGATGCGTTCGCGTACGATGTAGAGAGGCCGATTTACAACCTCTGTGTGAATGGTGCCGATATAGAGTGCTACCAGGCCAATCGCGATAAGTACAATCCCTATAAGAAATGTGTTGGCAACCACAACAATTGCAATTGGCGTTAATGCGGCTTTGTTTCCAAGAAGATAGCTACCAAGCATCCATATCAACAGCCCCCCGCTCACAGCAGTTATCACTACGCCCAAGTAACCGGTAATTCGTAATGGCCACAACGAAAACGAAGTAATACTGTTAACAGCCAGACTCCACAGCTTTGCGTATGAGTAACCTGCTGCTCCTTCGTTGCGGGCATCAGCTCGGAACTCAATATAGACCTTTCGAAAACCAAGCCAATCCATGATTCCGCGAAACATGCGCTCTCGCTCCGTTGCCTGACAAAAAGCTTCTATTACCTTCTTATCGTAAAGACGAAAGTCTGTCGTCTGTGAAACTATTTTGAGCCCCGAAATTTTCGACATAAGCCAGTAATAGAGATAAGAGCCCACTTTGCGCAACAAGGGCTGCTTTTCAATACTGATTCGTTTGGTCGCAACAATTTCTGCACCTTTTTGCCATTCTTCAATCAACTGTGGAATAAATTCGGGGGGGTGTTGCAGGTCTGCATCCATGCAAATAACAGCGCATACGTGTTTAGCTGCGTGTACGCCAGCGGTTAATGCGATTTCCTTTCCGAAATTTCTAGAAAGATCTATTACTTTGACCTGCTTGTCATTTGCAGCAATGCCAGATAGAACATCAAGCGAGTTATCTGGACTGCCATCATTTACAAAAATGTACTCACAGCGAATGTCGGCGAGTCCACTTGTTACCTGTTTTAGGCGCGTATAAAGAAGCGGCAGATTACCTGCCTCTCTGTATACCGGTACAACTATCGCAATTTCGCGCATGATTTAGGTCCTATTGATTGATGTAACCGGCTGAATGACTAAATGCACTGCTCCGCCGGTGTAAAAGTCACTTGTCCATTTTGCTTTCTGCCAATTCGAATACGGCTTATCATCACACCCAGGTTACGGGGATCAGCGCTTACGCCAAGCTCCAATGGTGAGACTGGCTTTGGTATGTGAATCATCAATTTTGGATTGTCCAATGTCTGCTTGATAGGTATCCTCACCTGCTTGCTCTGTTGAAATACCGATTTTGTTGAACTGTTTCCGATGGTGTACTCCACCGGCAATTCCGCATTGGATGCAAAGGCGTTCACCAATGAGATCTCTATGACATCATCCTTTTCAAATTTTCTCTGAAATTGAATCTCGGATACCGCAGCATTTGTCCATCTCGCGTCCCCCTCTTGTTCTGCAAAACCCTTTGGATCAATTGCGCCTACCGCGCCACCTACTTGCAGGTCATAGCTGTTCGAATCGTAACAATAGATGACCTTTTTGCCATATACGTTGATTGCGATCAGTTTCAGAATATCACCTAGGTTGTGCCGCATTTTGCTTGTATCAAATGGAATGATATACGGATGCTTCAACAACTCTATCGGTAACTTTACTGGCGAGCTTTTTGATTCTCTTATTGTGCTATCGATATTCCTCCACTTTGCCAGCGACTCACTATAAGTGTCGGCGAAGGCAATGTTTCTTGGCACCGTGTAATTCAGAAAGGATGCCGCCGCTACCGTTACGAGAATCGCTATTGGAGTAGATTGAGCCGCGCGGCTTCGGCTTATGCAGATAGACACGATCATCACCAGAGCAACCCACCCGTACAAACTGAACGCATAACGACATGAAGCTCCACTTAATATCCATTCCAGCTTCATCGGTTGCAACGCCATCAGAACGGGCGGGGCGATTGCAAGCGCGCATAGGGTTACTAAAAATGCGGCTGAGCCGCCGTTATTGACTATATCGCTGGGGCCCTTGCCTGGCTTTAGGCTTTCTAAGAAAACTCTTAGCGAGAGAACCAGCAAGCTTACTGCCGCGATAGAAGCAATTGAAATTGTCGTGAAGTTAGAAAGCCTAAGTTCCGAAAAATACGGTACTGAAAATATCAAACTCTTTAAGCTTCCTGCGAGTATTTCGACAGGCGAGAACGCAGCCAAGCTGCCCATCGCATAGGTTGCCGAACTGACTCCTCCATTCTGTGTTGGATCTCCTTCATAGATAGCTCGAAGAAGAATAAACAAGACAATATACAAGCCTGCGGCGAAGCCAACGGGACTCTTGTATAGATTGTCTACGCTTCTAGCTTGTATTGCCCTTACAGTCGCGTATATAACTGCAAGACCAACGAATACCTCTGAGGTAAATGACAGAAATAAGCAAAATAGTGACAGGACGTAAACGCCACGCCGGCCCCGAGACCGTTCACTCAAAACCAACGCCAATAGGAAAAAACTTAGAAAAAGGTTGTACCCACCAAAAAACGCAACAAAGCCGTTGTGCTGCCAATCGATTTGGTGGCTCACTACTGCAAATGCGGCGACTGCTATTGCTCGCAGAGGTGTTATTTTAAAGTGAATTAATGCCACTGCAACGCTAGCAAAAAGCGCCAGCATGGTAATCAGTCTTTTTGTTAGCCCTAAAATATCGGGCGTATAAAATCCAATTACTTCGTTTATTCCCGTTCCTATTACGTGCGATGGTCTGCCGTAAAGCAGGCGGGTCTCAATACCTCCTTGCATTTTTCCAATATATGCAAGTTCATCCATTGTTAAGAAAGGCAACTGGTAATTCACACGGATCAAATAGCTAGCCGTTAGCAAAACCAATAGCGCTATCAGTAGGTTCTCGCCCCAACCGTTCTTCAATCGCTTCATCACAGAATAAATACCCTCAGTAGTGTCCGGTTAACTTACAAATTCCCGAGCCAAGATTGAATATTGGCGGGGCTTACAGAGCGATTTATGTTGGTGCCGATTTGAAATCAATTCACCCATATTCCAGTTCAAGTAACGTCCAGAGATTGAATTCTCTGGGGGTGAGCTATGAACATGGGCAAGACGCTGTTCGCACAGATTATGGAGTTCATTCCTTGGACCAGCTTTGCGCGCATCGTGGCGCGTTATGGCGGCGATTCCAGAGTGCGCAGTCTGAGTTGCCCGGAGCAATTCCGCGCCATGGCCTTCGCGCAACTGACTTACCGCGAGAGTCTGCGCGACATCGAAACCTGTTTGTTGGCCAACCAAACGAAGCTTTACAGCATGGGCTTTCGCTCGCCAGAGAAGTGGCTCCGCTTGGTTGGACAGTTTTTTCCATTTCTTAAGTGGAAGCCTTGCGGTTAAAGCCTACGCTGCTTTTTGCATTGCAGGCAGGTTGTCGAAGTAGAACTCATCCGGCGTTTTGTCG
>Ga0210049_1001845_pt1 | contig 19919 bp, 20 predicted proteins | sample CryGeyCG2014_300_2_FD_183964 | JGI IMG/M metagenome (GOLD analysis project Ga0210049, IMG submission 183964) | Groundwater microbial communities from aquifer - Crystal Geyser CG06_land_8/20/14_3.00 (SPAdes) (version 2) | ecosystem: Environmental > Aquatic > Deep subsurface > Groundwater | place... | reverse complement strand
TTCCTTAGTGCTTCGATTCGCAAATACGATCACGTATCCTCATGCTGCGAATTGAAATAATTGCTCACTCAGCACTAAGTCCTGAGTAAATAAATACGTTACCGAATTTATGAATCGATGGACTTAGGAATTCCAAAATTTCTTTGCGGGCTTTATTTTATCATATCTGAGAAGAAAATCCATCCAAACAAAAAAGGATTAAAAAGATCTGTTTTTCGGATCACACCGCGGATGGTATCATGGATCGTTCCAGGGGTTTTATTAAAGGGGCATACCCGGATACAGTTAACAAAAATACCGGTCAGATGCATCACCTTCTTTAAATATCCTGAAGTCTCCGCCTTTCGGATGTCCACCTTTTTATTCCCTAAACCACTGCCCGCGTGGATGCCGGAAAGATGTGGATGGCCTCAAGGGTTTTTTTTCCCCTCATTCTTATAGATCTGGGTCACGATGACATCGGCGATGACACCGACTACCTTTTCATTTCTTTTCGGTTTCACTTAAATAGGCAAGAAAGAGACAAAAATTGTTCCAAAATTTTGAAAAATAACTTTCTAATCTTTTCATCTTTGGCATTTATATACCTCGATGAACACCGCCTTTACCCCGTTGGAAAGTTGAAGACTTTCAAACGGGGTTTACTTGATCCATTCGGCGGTGCCAAGCCCCGCCTTTGAAGGGTAGAAAAGCACCGCTTCCTTCGGCAGGCTCAGGACACTGAGTTTATCGAAGTGCAGGGTCAACCCTGAGCCCCTCGGCCTGAGTTCGGGTCGAAGGCAAGCCATGGGCTTCAGGCCAGGGAGTCGAAGGGTTGACATAACCAACTTTTTAATGGATAAACCTAATACTTAAACGGAAAGGGGTTCGCATGCAGATTTGGCCTGATTGTATTCCCTGCATCTTGAAGATGTCGTTGGGAATCGCCCGCGTGGCGATGAAAGATGAAGACCAGGTCAGAAGATTTATGGAGGAAGTTTTAAGATTAAAGTATTTCAGCGGAAAAGACCGGAAAGTAACCTCACCCGATGTGATCAGGGATGTCTGGCTAAAGGTCATTGAGGCCACCGGAGAGGCCGATCCTTTGAAAGAAATAAAGGATGAACAAAATAGAAAGGCTTTGGCGATCTACCCGATAGCGAAAGAGATGGTCTTGAATAGTAAAGATCCCTTCCTTGGAGCCATTAAGTTGGCCATAGCAGGAAATTCCATTGATGCCATGACAGATGTTAAAGGGGAGGCGCCAGAGGAGATCATCGAAAAGTGGCACGGATTGGAAATCGATACGAGAAATATTAATGGTTTGAAGGAGAGGTTTAATAAAGCCCGGAAGGTGGTTTACTTCGGAGATAATTGCGGTGAGGTTGTATTTGATAAGCTTTTGATAGAAGTCCTTATTGAAAGGCATCCGATTGAGATCACTTATGTCACTCGAACTCTTCCGATTATGAATGACGCCACGTTAAAAGATGCCCTCTCCATAGGCATGGGGAAAGTGGCTGATATTTTGGAAAATGGAATACCAGAACACCTTCCGGGCACCTTTCTGAAAAGGGTCCCTCCGGAATTAAAAACAGTGATCGAAAGATCAGACCTGGTGATATCCAAAGGAGGGGGGAACTACGATTCACTGACTGAAGAAAAAGGACTTAAAGGAAAAGTCTCCTTTTTATTCCTTGCCAAATGTTATCCTTATTGCCACCTTCACCATGTATCCTTAAACGCGCCTGTCATCTATAACTTTTAAATAAGTGGGAGAGCCTTTTTTCATATTAACGTTTATTAAGTATAGACGCTTTAACCCTTTCATCCAGTTCTGTCTTTGATAGCCTCTGCCATCTTGGAAAATCTCTACTCAAATTGACTCGGATTTTAGATGGGTGGCCCAAAAGGCTAAAATCGGAGAGTTTCTGGGTGACCGTTACATTACCTTAGAATTTCTGGATCGAGGATTTTGACGTGGATGGCGTTGAGTAATTTTTGCTCGAAGCTTCATTCTAAGGAATCTATTTACAATCAATCCCATCTCTAAAGTCTTAAGAGGCCGGGTAGCAACTTTGATCTTATTCTGCCGGATGGCCGCGAAAACGGATTCAAGGTTCTTTTCCGCATAAATCAATGAATAGGTGGTTCCCAGTTGAGAGAGGAAATGGGCATCTGAGTTTCCGACCAATGGGAATCCAAAGGACTGGGATACTTCTACCGCCCTTTGGTTAAAGTTGATCATGGGGGAATAGAAATGGCAATATTCGAGCGCGTCGAAGAGATTCAGGTGCTTCAGAAGGTATCCGTTTAAAGAGTATGTTCCCGGGAAATAGGGGTGGGGAGCAATGATCAAGGTTTCTGGACGACGCAGTTTTGAGAGGCAGAAAAAATCGGAGCACTTTTTTTGCAGGGGAGGGTTCAAAACGAGGACATGACGTCTCTGAATAGTCATCTCCATGCCGGGGATGAGGAGGATGCCCCTTTCCTGTGCGTAGGACAAAAGATCCTGATTGAAGGTCATCAGGTGATGATTGGTGATGGAAATCACATCAAAACCTTCATCGGCAGCTTTTGAGATAAGCTCTTTGGCCGTGTATCGTATGCGGTCGAGGGGATCTTCAGCGGTGTGAAGATGCAGATCAGCCTTCAGGGGCCTCAGTCTTTTCATTTTGGCAACAGATTCTTTTACCATCTCCTAATTCCACCAAGAATATTTCAACACATCAGTTTTTTATAAGATTTCGTAGGCGTTATGTCAAATCCCGCAAGGATGGTTGAGAATAGTTAGCTTGTGGGGTTAGAAAGGGCTTAATCCTCCGTATCACCTCTTGAGGCTATTTTGCACTTTGCCTCGCCTCACGGAGCATGGAAAGAGCATCTTTCACAGAATTATATCTTCATCCCTGCTGCAGCCGCCGGCCCAGCCTCCGGCTCAGAAGAGCCTCTGGTTCGGAGAGAGGGGCCTCTTGCCCGGAGGGAGCAGCGGAGCATTCTTTCTAACGGGGTAAATAGGAACTTTTACCTTTTTTGATAAAAATTATGGACGAAAATATAATAACACTTTTTTAAAACACATTCCTTCACATTTTAGAACAAAATCTGTCATTCATTGTACAAAATATACAAAGGAATTTGTTTTACCCACAATAAAGGGGTATTTTGAAAAGTTGAATATTTGCTGGTCGATTGGAGAACATTGCTAATAATATTAATGAGTTAAAAACTATAAAATTTTTCTCTTTGCCCACTTTCAAATTTGGCATTAATTATGCCAACGCTTTTTAAGGTTTAATATTAATTCCAACCAGGAAACTGATATAACACTGAGAATAAGGTGATTACTGTTTTAGATCTCATTTCAAGTTTTTGTAAGTCACGTTCCCGACAAGTGCATGAACAGCCGCATTTGATGCTGACCGGCATCAATCAAAAGGTTTTCCTTAATCAGTGGGGTGAACCAGAAACACAGGTTGGCCTTAACCAACTTGGGAGGTTGAATAAGCTGGGTACCCTGTTCTTAATCACCGAACCTACGAAAGAAACCCCTCTTTCTGTCTGGATTTATAAAAAGAAGGATAGCATTCTCTTCTTTACAAAAGAGAAACTGGTCTCTCATTTTAGTTGCAAAAAATTCAGATAGCTTCCCTATTTCTCCGCGCGCTGTTGAAAAGCCTCTTCCCCTCCGTACATGGCGGTCTTTATGAGCTCCTGTATTGAGCGGTTGTCGATAGATGCCCGGCCGATGACATGGGCGTAATCCTTCCGAGCCGGAAGCCCTGCGTCGCATGGTGTTCAGGGAGGAGGTTTGGGAAGGCTTTGAAACTTTTGGCGATGTTTCTATTTTCCCTTTTCTTCTAAGAGCTCCTTCATTTTTGAGAGTAGCTCTTCTGCTTCGAACGGCTTAGATACAAACGCATCACCACCCACCTCTTTACCCACCTTCCGGATTTCCTGCGGTGTCCTTCCAGAGGATAAAATGATAGGAATTGTATTATATTTTGGATCAGCCTTAAGGAGTTGGCAAACCTTATATCCGTTCATTTTAGGAAGCATGATGTCCAAGATAATCAGGCTTGGGTTTTCTTTACGGGCTTTCTCCAACCCTTCCTGACCATCGCTTGCGGTGATGACTTCGTAATTATTTGCTTCTAATCTCATCTTGAGCATGTTCGATATCACTGCCTGGTCTTCTACGATAAGGATTCTTTTTTTCTGCGGTAACTTGTCTTTCTTGGCGATGGCATCTGCAGAAAAATGTTTTCTGGCTGAACATATGATTTCATCCCAGGACTCCTGAGATAACTCCTCGACAGATTGGATCAAGTTATCGACGTTCTTTTTTCCATTTGAAAGTAGTTCTTTTTGTTTTGTGTTCAGCTCTCCTGGTATTTCATCGAGTACCAAGGCTAAGCTCTCCTTGACGACCGTCAGCGGGGTACGAATGACATGGGATATCATACCCATGAGTTCATATGTCAATATCTCCAGCGCGTTTTCTAGGGGTTCCTCTTTTACACTTTTCAGTTCCTCTTCTTTCCCTGGAAGTTTCCTTTTTACACTTTTCAGTTCCTGTTCTTTTCTTAGAAGTTCCCTTTTCACACTTCTCAGTTCCTCTTCTCTTCCCAGAAGTTGTTCTTTTACACCTTCCATTTCCTCTTCTTTTCTTAGAACTTCCCTTTTCACACTCGTCATTTCCTGCTCTTTGCCCCGAAGTAATTTTTCTATATTTTTTATTTCTTCCTCTTTTGCAGAGATGAGGGGTGTTAAAATTTTAATAAACTGAGGGGTGCTGAGAAATTCCCCTATCAGTTTATTTAATTCATTCGTGGATTCTAAGGCGGGCCTTAAGAGGGCGAAGCAGTTGTCGCAATTTGAGCCTACGATATTATCCAAAATGATGCTTGCCCCTTCACGAACGACCATGATTTGGTTGCGCAAGTCGTGCCTTACCGAGGAAAGATACGCTTCGATTTTTTCTTGTTCATTCATATCATTCACCTCTCTTGGAGATCTCTAAAAGATTATTCCTACATGCCATTAAAAGAAATTCTACTGTGAAATCCTCGCAAAACCTTATTTGTTCATTTTTCGGTCTTTTTTCCAGCAGCCGGATGGCGTTCCTAAATTCTCTGTCAGCTCCACTAAACTTCCTCTGATATAAATAGATATTTCCGAGGTTAAAATAGGCGAGGACCGAATCGGGATCCGCATAGATCACCTTCCTGAATTGTGTCTCCGCCTTTTTAAAATCACCGCTTTTATATGATAAAACCCCTAAGAGATAATATGCCTCAACACTTAGATTGTCCTCCTCTATTACTTTGGCGAGGATATCTGCCGCTTCTTTGTATTTTGCCCCATTAGCCAAGATAGTTGCGTTAGTAAGACAGGTGAGTATCTGGTCTCTGTCTTGAGCGATAATATTATTGGGTGAGGAGAGGGAGGCTTTGTCAAAGGGTGTCGCAATCTGCCCAAGAAGTTTGGGTTTCTCCTGTAGCCCGGACTTTTGCTCCTGCAGAAAAAAGCCTTTTTCTGTGACCGGCTCTTTGACGGAGGTCAAGTCCTCGATGTTAATCTCCGGTATAGCTATAAACGGCTTCGTCACATCTTCCTGAATTGCACTAAGCCTCTTCCTATAGATGAATGTCTGAGGAAACTCAACTCTCTCAAACTTGTTGGCTATCTGCCATAGGGTCTCGGTATGTCCGAGAAAAAGATAGCCCTTCTCGGCAAGGCAGTTATAAAAATTCTCAATGACGCGCTGGGTTGTCTGACAATTAAAATATATCGTTACATTCCTACAGAAGATTAAATCTGTATTTTGTATCCTTTTGTCTATATATAAATCTTTGACTAAATTATGATATTCAAACTGGACCAACTCTCTCACGTCCGAATTAAGCAAGTAGGTTGAGCCTTGGATATTGAAATACTTGTCCAGGTATTCCTTCGGTAAATGGCTGATGTCCTTTTCGCCATAGGTGGCTTCTTTCGCGCAAGCCAGTCCGTTTCTGTTGATATCTGTGCCCAAAATGGAGATACTCCACTCTTTATAAGAAGGCAAAACCTCCATCATTGCAATAGCCATTGAATAGGCTTCATCTCCCCTTGAACACCCTGCTGACCATATGCGTATACTCTTATCCCGTGAATACAACTTCCTCTGTATGATTTCAGGTAAAACAAATCTCATGAGCACGTTAAACTGAGCCTTGTTTCTGAAGAAATAGGTTTCGCCTATCGTGATGAGATCGAGGAGTTCCTGTATCTCCAGACGCCCCTCAGGATGAAATTTTAGAAGGTTATAATATTCCTGGTAGGAGTCGTAACCTCGGTGTTGTAAACGCTGCCAGAGAGCGAAATGCAGGGACTGGTTCCTGTCTTCTTCAAATTGGAGGCCACACGTTTTGATGAGCAGCTCTTGAAAAAGACCGAAATCTTCTGATGACAGGGGTAAGATGTCTTTCATCATTTCAGTGCCGATAGTTCGATGACCTCTTTTTTTGTCAGGATGTATTCCAAATCTAAGATGGGTATGATCTTTTCACCAACCCTTGCCATACCGGATATCACCTCTGCTTCCATATGCATGGACACCACTTCTGGTATCGGCTTGATATCGTCTTTAGGTAAAGCGATAATCTCCCTCAAGGTATTGACCATCAGCCCAACGATGAACTTGTTTACCCTGCAGATGATGATTCTTTGGTTAGGTTCTTCTTCTTTCTGTTTCGCATGAAGTCTCTTTCCCAAATCAATTAAGGCAACGAGATGTCCTCTCAGATTGATGACCCCCTCGATGAAATCCGGAACTTTGGGGAGAGGATAAATCTTTTGCAATCTTAATACCTCGCGCACACAAGAAATATCCAGCCCCAATTCCTCTCTCGCCGCCCTAAAGACCAATATCTGTCTTTCCTCTTTTTTCTCGTGACGTTCCTTCGACATCTTTCACTCAATGATCTGTCTACTTGATGGTGATGGCCTCACTCACCATCAAAACGATCTCTTCTGCGATGTTCTCCAGTGGGAGGACTTTATCGACCACATTCATTTCGATGGCTGCATTGGGCATACCGAAAACGACACAACTCTTTTCATTTTGAGCGATGGTCTTCCCCTGGGATTGTTTGATTGCTTTTATTCCCATCGCTCCATCTCTCCCCATCCCGGTCAGGATTGCCCCCACACTTCCTCTTCCATAGATCTTCGCGACAGACTCCAACAATACATTCCCCGAAGGCTTGTGGCCTCCGTTGGGGGGTTCATTCGAAAGGTTTATCTTTCCGCCTTCCCCCACCTTCATGTGAAAGTTGTCCGGAGCGGTGTATGCTACTCCGGGTCGTATTTCTTCCGAATCTTCCCCAATCTTAACCCTGATCTTACATTCCTTATTCAGCCAATCCACCAGACCTGACAGAAAACCATTGGTGATATGTTGGACGATCACGATCCCACAGGGGAAATCCTCAGGAAGTCTTTTGAGTATCTTAAGAAGCGCCTGTGGGCCCCCAGTTGAGGCAACAATTGCCACGATCTTATCTGAAACCTTTTTTCTGGGAGTTTTAAGATCAATGACGGTCCTTTCATTCCGCAGTTTCACGAGGGGGTGATCCGCGACCCTAACATCGGTCAGGAATTTTATCTTGGCGATCAGAGCCTCCCCAGACTTTTCATTTCCAACGATCTCCAATTCACTTTTATCGATAACATCCAATGCGCCGTGAGAGATGGCTTTAAATACCTTCTCCATTCCCATCCTAAAGACGGAAGAGGATACAATCAGGATCGGGGTAGGGTGGTAGGCCATGATCTGCTTCGTCGCCTCAAAGCCATCCATGAGAGGCATATCCATATCCATGGTGATGATATCCGGTTTGAGGCAAGGGACGAGTTCTACTGCCTCTTTCCCATTATTCGCAACTGCTACCACGAGAATCTGCGGATCGGAGTTCATCATAGCGGTTAGGATCTTGCACATTAGTGGAGAATCTTCAACCACCAACACCCGTATCATGCCCTTGCCTCCTGGTTCCATATCACCCTACTAATCGTTCAATGGTATCCAAAAGATTTGTCTGCTCAAATGCGCTTTTTACAATGTAAGCGGCTGCGCCAACCTCCATCCCCCGCCTTTTATCCTCTTCCTTCTGTAAGGCTGTCACCATCACAAAGGGTATATCCTTGTACCCATCATTTTTCTTCAGGGTCCCGCAAAGCTCAAATCCATCCATTCTCGGCATCTCAATATCGCTGACGATGAGGTCGTATTGATTGCCTGTCATCCTATCCAGCGCATCTAAGCCATCTACCGCTGTATCGACAAGGTATCCGTGGGTCTCCAAGATCCTCTTCTCAAGCTCCCTTGTCGAGAAAGCGTCTTCCACAACCAGTATCCTTTTCTGTTTGCGCTTCACTTTGGGGGCGCGCCTCTTTCCTGTCACCGGCTGAGGGCCAAGAGCGCTATGAGCCATCAAGTCTTCTATATCCAGGACCACCGCTACCTCACCGGTTGCCATGATGATTGCGCCACTTACATTCTTCACCTTTCCGAGATGCTTCCCTAAACTCTTTATAAATACTTCTTCGTCTCCAACAATCTCATCAACGATGAAACCGACTCGGCTGTCGAGGGAGCTCACAATCACCGCCAACATTGCCTTCTTCGCCTTCCTCTCTTCATTTCTTGCGGGCGGAAGTCCCAGCGCTTCATTCAATCTTACCAAAGGGACAATATGCTCACGGAATGGGATGGCCATTCTTCCTTCAATGGTGGAGACATCGTCCATATTCACTCTAATACTCTCTATAATGGAGGGCATCGGAAGGGCAAGGAGCATGTTCTGCACCTTTATCAAGAGCACTTGAATGATTGCAATGGTCAATGGCAAGACCAATGTGAATTTTGTCTCTCTATTTTTCTGAGTGTCTAAGATAACCCGACCTTTTAGATTTGTGATGTCCCGCCTTACGATATCAAGCCCCATTCCCCTTCCAGAAACATCCGTCACTATCGCACTCGTGGAATAACCGTTCATGAATACGATATTCAACACCTCTTTGTCTGTCATCCCTTCCAAGTCGTAACTTGATACCAGCCTTTTCTTTAGGGCGGCCTGCTTTATCTGGTCAGTATCCATGCCCCTTCCATCATCCTCTACGGTGATCGCCACATTACCGCCTTCATGAAAGGCAGAAACCTTGATGGTTCCAAACCTTGGTTTACCCAGGGCGACCCTCCCCTCCGGTTCTTCAATGCCATGGTCGATGCAGTTACGCAATATATGGATGAGAGAAGTCTTTATCCCCTCGAGGACCTTTTTATCAAGTTCAGTTTCTTCTCCTGAAATCACTAAGTTGACCTCTTTTCCTTGTTGAGATGCGATATCCCTTACCATGCGGGGAAACCCCTCAAAAATAGTAGACAGAGGTAACATCTTTATCTCTTTTATCCTGGTCTGCAATTCATCTATGACTGGGTCAAGGTGAAATGCTTCGGTGGAGACGTGATCATATAACTTCAGGGTATGTTCTCTAAGCTTCTGCATTTGGGCGTCACATTGGCTGAGCAGTTTTGTCACTTCTCCATCCTGAGGAGAAAACTCGCTCTTAATCGTTTCGCTTAAACTGGAAATACTTTTCTGGACCTCCTTGCTGAGTTTCGAAAGCCTTTTTGCCTGAGCAATCTTGGTAGAGGATTTCATCTTGTTGATGACCACCTCCCCAACCAAATAAAGAAGCTTATCCACCCTGCTCAGCGGGACGCGGATATATTCATCCCGTCTTGTCGATGGAGGAGGGGGCCCCCCTTCGCTTATGCGATTGACAAATTCGCCCTGCGTCTTTTCTCCCTCACGTTCCTTCCCTCGTGCGCTCATCCTCGGTGTCCCGATTTCTTGTTTCGCTGCAATGCACGCTTCCAGGTCCCTGCAGAGATCCGATGTATCGATATCGATCTCCTTCTCCTGTACAATTTTTTCTAAGATGGTCCGAATGGCATCAAGCCCTTTGAATATTCTCTCAGCCGTGAAGGAACTGAAAACGGCCCTTTTGCCGGCAACCTCTTCAAATACATCTTCGATCCGATGCGCGATATCCTGAATTTCACAAAATCCAAAAACACGGGCCGCACCTTTCAGGGTATGCACTTCTCTATTTAGACCACGGACCAGCTCGATGTTGTCAGGCTGCTTTTCTAACTCTACGAGTCCGTTATCCAGTTTGATCAGGCGCTCTTCGGCTTCTACCTTGAAAATAGCAATGAGATCTTTCATCTCAGACATGTTTGAAGCCCCTCAGTTTTCCCGCTTCCTCTGCTTCTAACTTAGAATCCACTATCGCACTCTTAAGCTCCTCCGATAATGTGCTAAGCTGTGCTGCGGATGCTGCCGCTTGTCTGGTTGAAGAGACGAACTGTTTTGTTACAGAATCTATTTCCCTCATTGCCTGCACCACCTGCTCTGATGCAAACTTTTGCTGTTGTGTCGCTATCGAAATCTCCTTTGCGGATTTTGCTGTACCCTCTATCATCTCCAAACCTTTTTGCACCCATTTGGTTGAACCTTCAATACTCATAATCGTAGCGTTTGTTTCTCCTTGAATTTCGTTTATAATCTGGCGGATTTCCTCGGTCGATTCAGAGGAACGTTCGGCAAGTTTCCTCACCTCTTGGGCAACCACTGCAAAACCCCTTCCTACCTCTCCCGCTCGGGCTGCCTCAATGGCCGCGTTTAGGGCCAAGAGATTCGTCTGCTCAGCAATATCATCTATCAATTTAGTGATATTGCCTATGGATTGGGACTTCTCACCTAAAGAGAGAATCTTTTTTGCAGTATCATTTACCTTCATATTTATCTCCTGCATCCCTGCCAATGTTTCCCCTGCTAACCTTGCTACATTTTCAGCATTCTGGGCGATATGAGTAGCCGTGGTGTTGAGTTCCTCGATGGTGGTTGTCACCTCGCTCACCCCAGAGGACTGTTCAGATGCGCCCGTTGCTTGTTCTTCAGAGGCAGCGCGAATCTGAGCCGAAGAGGCGCTGATTTGGAGACCTGCGTTGCGTATGTGTTCGACCATCCGTTTCATTCCTTCGTACGCCTGCTTGAGATCTGTGAGGTTACGGATAATGCCCTGGTATCCTATAATATTCCCATCACGGGATCGCTGCACAGACGAGGTGACCATACAATCCATCTCGGTTCCGTCTTTCTTTCGGAGCTTCAACTCAAAGTCTCTAACAAACCCATTTTGCTCTATCTCTTGCTTAAACCTTGATCGGTCTTCAAAATGGACATATGTCTTTCGGGCATCTAAACCTCTCATCTCCTCTCTGCTGTAACCAAAGAGATCTAACATAGATTGGTTAAAATCAATGACCTCTCCCTTTGGATTAGTAATATAGATCGCATCTCTGGACCCCTCAAATAGGGTACGATATTTCTCCTCACTTTGGCGCAGCGCCTCTTCTGCCTGCTTCCGTTCGGTGATGTCCTTGATCGTCCCCCTGTAGCCAATGATATTTCCCTCACGATCCTTCCTCGTGGTCACCGTTAGCAAAGCATAGATTTTTCTTCCCTCCTTCCTTCTCAGATCTATCTCCATATCCTTCACATAGTTTTGCCTTGCCATGATCTCCTGAAACTTGCTTCGGTCTTCCTGGTTGAAATAGGTTTGGGCCACCTTGATTTTCATGAGCTCTTCTTTATTGTCGTAGCCGAAAAGCTGAACCACGGCCTCGTTCAGGTCGACAAATTTCCCATCCGTCGTAGTGATGAATAACGGCTCTTTGGAGTCATCAAACAATGTGCGATACTTATCCTCCGATTCATGAAGCGCCTGTTCTGCCAGCTTGCGCTCGGCGATGTCCCGTATAATCCCTCTAAACCCCATCGGTTTACCTGATGGGTCTTTTTTTAACGATATGGATGCTTCAATGTATTCTTTAGTCCCATCTTTTCTTATAATCCGATAATCACATTCTCTGCCGGGTTCCCCTGTTCTGTAGACTTTATTGTAAACTTGAAACATTCTCTTGGCAGTTTCTTTATCTAAATACTGCCGGTCATTCATGCCCATCAATTCCTCTCTGGGGTACCCAAATATTCGGCACATTGAATCGTTGAGAAAGGTAAAGGTGCCGGTAAGGTCTGTTTCGTAATATCCCTCTTCGATGCTTTCAAGAATATTCCGATATTGCTCCTCACTTTCTCGCTGCTTGTTTCTCAATTTTGAAAATAGCCCCAATTTAAACATTCCAACCTCCTTTCAGCTCATCAAAGCAATCTCCCCGAGCTGTTTGCAGCACTTTCCTCGTCTACACCCTCTTTTCCAATACTTCCTCTACGCTTATGAGGGCAACTAACTTATTATCCACCTTGCACTGGCCCTCTATATATTTCCCTCCTTCAGCAGGTAGGGTGAGGAGTGCAGGCTCAATCTTGCTTACCGGCACCTCGATTGATTCAACCACTTCGTCCACCAAAAACCCTGTCTCCAAAACCCCAGATTCAATGGCTATAATCCTTGCCTTCTCGGTCGGCTCTTCATGAGGCAGACTAAATATTGTCTTTAAATCTGTAACGGAAAGAATATTCCCTCTTAAGTTTACAATTCCCGCAATATGTTCTGGGCTTGAGGGGAGATAGGTGATCTTGCCCACTTTTATGACTTCTTTTACTTTTGTAATCTCGACTCCGTACCATTCTCGAGCCAGCCGAAAACGACGAGCTGCAGCGTTTCCTCCTTCAGCTCTTCTCTCTCGTAGAGATCTTCTTTATACTGAGCCATATCTTCTACGGTCTCTGCTATTTCCTCCATTCTCTTCGATGGTAATTCTTTTTTCATCTTCTTAGGCATTCCCTAAATCTGTTTGATAAGACCTATCGCTTATGACTTACGTGTTTTCAAGAACCCTGTTTATCTTATCAATGAACGTCTTTCCGTCAAAGGGTAAACCAATATAACCATTGGCGCCTGCTTGCTTTGTGATTTGACATAGTTCGTTCTCGTCTTTGGCAGACATGAAAACAACTGGTATATTTCTGGTGTTATCTTCTTCCTTTAGTATCCGACATACCTGGCTTCCATTAATCCCGGGGAGGTTGTAATCCAATAAAATAAGCTGGTATTGACATGCCTTGGTTTTCTCAATGCCTTCTTCGCCCGTTTCAACGGTCTCCACAGAAAATCCCCCTTTTTCGAGTCTAAACTTGAGAATTGCGTTTACTGAAGGGCTATCCTGAATAACCAGTATCCTATTCATATGTTACACCCTCCATTCCTCTATTAAACTTATGGTAATAAATAACTCGCGTAGGGCAGGGCTTCAGCCCTGCATAGTTAAGCAAGCCTGAAGGCTTGCCCTACAAAAATAATTATTGCCGTCGGTTTAGATTGTGTCGTTTTAAATAGTTAGATAGCAATTTGCAAATTTCATTCCAGTCCTCTTCTACTTAACCGTTATTTACTCCATTTGTCTCCAACAACCAGGAACTATCTTCAAATTCATTAATTAAAACCATATGTTTCAAGAAGTTGAGGTTTACTTTCGCCTCAAATCAAATATAGAGACAATGGAAATTCGAAACGAACTGGGAGGCCTAAGATGTGCCAAAAATGTCAAAAGGGGCGAAAAATGTCAATGACGGTAAGTTTCTGGTCAATTAGTGAAAATTGGGCACAATCCCTGTTTATTGTATTGTCTTTTGTCATGGAACAAGGGAACGATGGGGAAATCAGAAAAGCGACCTCTACTCTTGCACCGGCAAGTTCTAAATCGAGAATTACTCGGCCTCCAAAAAATTCTTCGTAGAACTTGATGCTCTTCTCAATATCCGAAGCAAAAATATGTACGTGATGAACGTGACAAACCAACCTCAATTCCTCCTTCAGTATTTTTTTGATCTTGCCATCTTCGGTTTCGAGTCTCTAACATTCATCTGAGCTTTTTAAAATCCTTCGGTCCGGATATTAAGTAGCGCGAAAACCAGATTAAGTAGAATAGTAAACCCCGTTAGAAAGTCTTCGACTTTCCAACGGGGAGGCTCACCCCGTAAGAGACTAGTGCTTTGTAACATAAATTCTTGATAATTAACGATATCTATGGTACACTGCCTCTTATAAGGAGGTGGTAACCATGAAAGTAAAAAATCAGGTTAAATTAAAACCAAAAGAGCGAAAGGGATTAAAACAACTCATAAGCAAAGGTACTGAAAAAGTGCGAAAAATAACACGGTGTCGAATATTATTAATGGCCCATGAAGGCAAAACCGATACCTATATAATGGAAACCTTAGAGGTTGCACGCAACACGGTTCGCACAGTTCGTGCCAGGTATATCCAGGAAGGCCTGGAAGCAGCCATCAATGAGCAACCGCGGCCAGGTGCGCCGAAGAAATTTACCGGACGCCAAAGGGCTAAAATTACAGCCATAGCCTGTTCTAAGCCTCCGGAAGGCCGAAGTCGCTGGACATTGCGCTTAATAGCCGATAAAGTTGTTGAGTTAGAAATGGCTGATGACATTTCACATCAAACGGTAAAACGGATTTTAAAAAAAACGAACTTAAGCCTCACTTAAAGAAACAATGGTGTATAGGTCAGATCACATCGGAATTTCTTTGGCACATGGAGGAAGTTCTGGATATCTATGAGCAAGGCTATGACCCTCAAAGGCCGGTAATCTGTTTTGATGAACGGCCTGCGCAGTTAATTGGCGATGTTGTAATGCCAATTTCTATGAAGCCTGGCAAAGTTCAACGTCAGGATTACCATTATAAACGAAATGGAACCTGTTGTGTAATGATAGCCATTGAACCGTTAGCCGGTAAACGTATTGTTGAAGTCAAAGAACGAAAAACCAAGAAAGATTATGCCCTTTTCATGAAAAAGGTTGAAAAAGTGTATCGAAAAGCGAAGAAGATCATTTTAGTCCAGGATAATCTCAATACCCATAATCCCTCTTCGTTCTATGAAACATTTTCACCAGAAGAGGCGTTTGCTTTATCGCAACGTTTCCAGATGGCCTATACACCTAAAAAGGCCAGCTGGTTGAATATGGCGGAAATTGAACTTTCTGTTCTTTCGAAGCAATGTCTTGACCGCCGTATTGGTAACATCAAAACCTTTTCTAAAGAAGTATACGCATGGACCGGTCAGCGGGATCGCCAGAAGGCAACCGTTTCCTGGCAGTTTACAAAGAACGATGCTCGCGAGAAGCTCGCCAGACATTATTATACTATCAGAAATTAATGTTACAAAACACTAGAGGTCTTACGGGGTTCATCCCCGCTGCAAGCCCCGATAGAAGTGTAGCTTCACACGGGGCAAGCAGCGGGCTTTCTAACGGGGTAAATAGTGTAGGCCTCACACTTAAATACCTCTAAGCTATGGCTAAACAGCATCCTACTGCAAAAAAACAGCGTTTAGAGCAATCTGTTTGATATTGGATGGTTTTTTGTTTAAAATTATTGTGATTTCCTGATGACCTCTTTGGCAACCCGAAGGTTGTGTTATGAAGTCCTCCAAATCTTCATTTACCTTCAAATCCTTCCAAGACCTGAAAGCCTTGCTCGAAAACAAGCCTTTTTCTTTTCCGGACCGCCATCATGCTGATGCCATAGATCGTGAGGAGAAGCAACATCCTGAATTGGAGGAAGAGCTTTTTAAGAAGGCCATGGAAGGCGTGAGGCCAATTTCAAGAGACAACTATGTTGAGAGAATTTTTCAATTTGAGTTACCCGAAAGCTCCAGAAATAAAGAGGACGCCGAGATATTAGAAAAGCTCACTGATCTTGTGAAATATGGAAGGGGTTTTAATGTTGCTGACACACCGGAATATATCGAAGGCACAAATTATCATGTCCATCCAACCGTTGCAAAGCGTCTGCACCGGGGAGATTATTCCATCCAGGCATTTGTTGATCTTCATGGTCTCATTGTAGAGGATGCAAAAGAAGTTTTTGAAAAATTCTTAAAATGGGCAGTAACCACTGGTAAGACAGGTGTTTTAATCGTCCATGGCCGCGGTCTCTCTTCACCTTTTGAGCCTGTCCTGAAGAAAAAAGTTGTAGAATGGCTAACCCGTGGTCCTTGGCGGAAATGGGTTGCAGCCTATTCAAGCGCAAGAATCTGTGATGGCGGGGCAGGGGCAACCTATGTGTTGCTCAGGCCTCGCCCTGTTTCAAAGCGGTTGAAGATCAAGCGGACTGGTGGCGGAAAATCCTGATCGGAAAGAAGAAGAGAAAAGGTTCCGCTACAAGGCTGTTCCAGTGTCCCCGCCGGGTTTGTTTTGGGGTCTTTTTGCAACGTTAAGGTATTATAGTTCCAGGTAATTTCCCGATAGAATAGAGAATTTGGAGTAAACCCTGTGTTTGCTCTAAAAGGCCTCTGGCCCGGAAGGCCTCCGGCCCGGAGGGGATTATATTCTCATCCCCGCTACTGGCAGCGGGGCTTTCTAACGGGGTAAAGATTAAGATGGGTAGGTTTCAGGGATTAAATTTTTAATACAATTTCTACGATAATTGATCTGCTTCTGCTTTGGTAAGTATCAGCTTAGCCTTGATGAGCTTTTTATATAATGTTTCGACCTTTTTTGAATTCTTAGCAGCTACCGCTTTAATCAAATCGCCCTCTATTTCTGCAACTTCAAGAAGCTTGTAATAATCTAAGGTTTCCTTCATGTGAGCGACTACAATTTTCCCAGTTAAAATAGGATGATTGTTTGTTACGTTTGCATCCTTATATCTCGTGCCATGTTCGAGTTCCACTTCGAGTCCCTGGCAAAAATCCTCCAAAGCAATTTTCATTCCTTTAACATTGACTTTTGATAGAATCACACGGGCTTCTTTTGGCAGTACTTTAGCCTCCTTTAATTTGGCCCAGTCTCTAATTTTAAGCTCTTTGCAGACTCTGCTGACTTCTTCAGGTTTTATATATTCCGGAATCTTCATAGCATCATCCTCTCTTTCTGAATGTCATTTAGATTTTTATTTAATAACAAAATTTAATCCTTAAGTCAACCCTTCGACTCCATGGAATAAAGACCGGAGCTTGCTCTCGGCCTGAGCTATGGCCAAAGGCTCAGGGTTGACCCTGCACTTCGATAAACTCAGTGTCCTGAGCCTGCCGAAGGAAGCGGCACTTACCCTCCTTCTAAAAGGCAGTGCTTGTGTGCCATCGAATGGGTCAACCGGAATGGGTCCGGATTTTTGGATAATCCTTTGACCCCAGAGGGGTTCTTCATGTATTATTAAAAAAGGAAAATGCCATATGGATTACCCCTGGCTAAAGCATTACGATAAAGGCGTGCCGTACACTTTGCAGCCGTATCCCGAGTTTACACTGCTTGATGTTGTGAGTGACACGGTGCGCCAGCGACCGGACCACACAGCGATCATTTTCAAAGGAAAGCTCCTATCTTATTCCGCGCTGGAAAAGTTGAGTGATGCCTTTGCCAATGCGCTGGTTGCCCAGGGAGTAAAGAAAGGTGACCGCGTTGCGTTACTATTACCCAATTCTCCACAATCCATCATCACCCAGCTTGGCGTATGGAAAGCTGGAGGCATTGCGGCGCCAATCAACCCGCTTTATACGGAGGGCGAACTCGAACGTTTGTTGAATGAGTGCGGCGCTGAAACAGTAGTGGTTTTGACCCGATTCTACAAAAAGGTCAAGTCCCTCCAGCCACGCACCAGATTGCGATGCATCATCGCTACCAATATCAAAGAATATCTTCCCCCCTTGCTGAGCCTGCTGTTTACTTTATTCAAAGAGAAGAAAGAAGGCCACCGTATTAAACTCCAACCCAATGACCTGTGGCTAAGTAATCTGCTGCGACAACATGCTGGTGTTCCGAGACCGAATATGAAGATCAGTCCTGAAGACCCGGCTCTACTTCTCTTCTCCGGTGGCACAACAGGTGAGCCTAAGGGAGCTGTAGGCACTCACCATGCTCTGTTAATGACCGGAATGCAGTTGCGTGCTTGGTTCAGCACCTTTACGGTTGAGTGGGATGATGTCATCATGCTTACCATTCCTTTATTTCATGTGTATGGCAATGCCGGTGTCTTTGCGGTAGGAATTTTCGGGCGCGACTCTTTTGCAATCATACCTGATCCTCGCGACATCGATGATCTGATCGCCACTATTCGGAAGGTCCGTCCAACCTTTCTTCCTGGGGTGCCAACACTTTTCAATGCACTACTCAACCATCCCGATGTCCAGGCTGGTAAAGTAGATTTCAAGTCCATAAAATTGTGTAACTCGGGAGCGTCGTCCTTATTGACTGAGGTTAAGAACCGTTTTGAAACTTTAACCGGTGGCCGGGTAGTAGAAGGCTATGGTCTTACTGAGTCTATGATGGCTGCCGTTGTCACTCCGTTGCACGGTCCCTACAAACCTGGCTCGGTAGGGACCCCCTTGCCAGACGTCGAGGTTCGAATTGCAGACGCAGAGACTGGCCAAGGAAGTCTTTCTCCAGGAGAAGTTGGGGAAATCTTGATCCGTGCACCCCAACTAATGCTGGGCTACTGGCAGCGCCCAACCGAAACAAAGAATACGATCCCCAACGGCTGGCTTTACACCGGTGACCTCGGATACTTAGATGAGGATGGTTACCTCTTCATCGTGGATCGGAAAAAAGATGTCATCAAGCCTAGCGGCTTTCAGGTCTGGCCTCGGGAAGTGGAGGAGGTTATCGCCACTCATCCTGCAGTGAATGAAGTGGGTGTAGTGGGTGTTCCGGATGAATATCAGGGGGAGGCCGTGAAGGCATGGGTGGTTTTACGGCCTGACCAACAGGTCACGGCTGACGAGATCCGAGCTTATTGTCGGAAAAAACTCGCCGGGTATAAAGTGCCAAAGCACATTGAATTCACCGATAGCCTACCCAAGACCATGGTTGGAAAGATTCTTCGTCGGGAACTGGTCGAAAAGGAAAAGTCGAAGCAGAATAAATTATGAGGAGATACTTGAGAAGGCGAGATGAAGTGTAGAAATCATCCTGACCGGGAGGCGATTGGGGCCTGTCAGAAACATGAAACGGGATACTGTCAGGAGTGCTGTGAGTGTCTTAACATTGACCATTGCTGTGACTGTATCGATCCAAAGCTCTACTGCAAATTCAGAGACCAGTGCATTATTTGGGAGATGTCAAGAGACAGAAGGAAGAGAGAAATCGATGGAGAGAGAGGGGGATAGAGAGATAGGGAGATGGGGAGAACAGGATATCAGAATATCAGGAAATCAGGAGATGAAGTCACGCGGTGATAGCAAAGTAGAGAGATAAGGGGATCAGGTCATCGGCCCAGGCGTGAACGAAATCCGTATCCACGTTTTGGGCGAGTGGAGAGTAATTTATGTCGTTAAGCTTCGCGATGCGGTTTATGTACTTCATGCATTTCAAAAGAAGACTCGAAAAACGAGCCGGCGTGATATTGATTTGGCTCGCCAACGGTACAGGCAGATTGGAGGTAACTTATGAGCAAGACCGTTGTTAATTCTTCTGGAAACGTATTCATTGATCTCGGGTATTCACCGGATGAAGCCGCAATTCTTCAGATGCGTGCCGATCTTATGGCCGATCTCCGGAAGTTCATCAAAACCAGGAGGCTAACGCAGGCCAAAGCTGCGGAAATCCTCGGCGTTAGTCAATCTAGGGTTTCAGACTTGATCAGAGGCAAATGGGAGAGATTTAGCCTTGAAATGCTTATCACCCTTGCGACAAGAGCCGGCATGCATGTCACTCTCAAAAAGGCGGCATAGGGACGGGGCAAGAAAATGAACGAGGGAACTAAATATGTAAAAATTATTGAATGGTCAGAGGAGGATCAATGTCTCATAGGTAGTTGTCCCGAACTTTTTTATGGTGGATGCCATGGAGACAACGAATATGAGGTTTTTAATGAATTGTGCGAGATTATTGAAGAGACAATCAAAAT
>Ga0210049_1001841_pt1 | contig 19957 bp, 15 predicted proteins | sample CryGeyCG2014_300_2_FD_183964 | JGI IMG/M metagenome (GOLD analysis project Ga0210049, IMG submission 183964) | Groundwater microbial communities from aquifer - Crystal Geyser CG06_land_8/20/14_3.00 (SPAdes) (version 2) | ecosystem: Environmental > Aquatic > Deep subsurface > Groundwater | place... | reverse complement strand
CAAAAAGCAGCGGTACAAAAGGTGGGTATACCGTTTCCATACTACATAGTACGATTTAAACATATGTGATGAGAAAAGTTTTGGGGTATGAAAAAAAAGTTTCCATACTACATAGTACGATTTAAACGTTCATTTGGTTGCGGATATGAGGATGAAAGATAGGTGTTTCCATACTACATAGTACGATTTAAACACTTCTACTTTTACTTCTTCTTCTTTTTCCCGCGTGAGTTTCCATACTACATAGTACGATTTAAACATGCGTCAATTTTCCAATAGGGTATTATTATATTATAGTTTCCATACTACATAGTACGATTTAAACCTATTTGAATTTTTTCTTTTTCTGTGCTTTCGTGCGAGTTTCCATACTACATAGTACGATTTAAACTAAAATATTTTGCCATGTATTTCATATTGTGTTATGTTGTTTCCATACTACATAGTACGATTTAAACATGAAATTGCCCATCATTTGCGGTAGTTACCTCATAGGGTTTCCATACTACATAGTACGATTTAAACGTTTTGCGTTTGGTTGAGTTATTCTTTTTTGTATGCGTTTCCATACTACATAGTACGATTTAAACCTGGGTCAACAATTCCGAACAGGCCAATCGCAGTAATGTTTCCATACTACATAGTACGATTTAAACTATTTCTGCCATATCATGAACGGTGGCAGGTGCGAGTTTCCATACTACATAGTACGATTTAAACAAATTTGGTTGAATGACAAGGACAGTTCCGATGTTGGTTTCCATACTACATAGTACGATTTAAACAGGACATCTTTCGCAAAGCAAAGTCCCGCAATAAAAGTTTCCATACTACATAGTACGATTTAAACATTTTTTTCTGAAGCGATCTGATTCAAGGTAGATAGTTTCCATACTACATAGTACGATTTAAACAAGCAAAAACCCAATACAAAATAAGCCACACTGAATAGTTTCCATACTACATAGTACGATTTAAACAATATCTACGCTATTTTATATATCTCAACACCCTTCCAGTTTCCATACTACATAGTACGATTTAAACTATATTCGTGGGCGAAAGTGTGTTTTCACTTTTTGAGGTTTCCATACTACATAGTACGATTTAAACATCCGTACATCTTGCGAAACATGGTCAAAAAAGAGAGTTTCCATACTACATAGTACGATTTAAACCGGGCGTCTGTCATCGCTTCAATTTTGAAACGGTCAAGGTTTCCATACTACATAGTACGATTTAAACATAATCATCGGGGCGAACAAAACTACAACAGTGAAGTTTCCATACTACATAGTACGATTTAAACAAAAACTTCCACCCGCTCTGGTATGGTTGAATACTTTGTTTCCATACTACATAGTACGATTTAAACAACGACAAGGAAAACACATTTTTAATACTTCGTTACCGTTTCCATACTACATAGTACGATTTAAACCAAAAAAGGATCCATCCTTTCAGGTGAATGTTTCTTGTTTCCATACTACATAGTACGATTTAAACTTTTTATCCATTTTCATATTTTTTGAATTATTGCAGTTTCCATACTACATAGTACGATTTAAACAAACCCTCGTTAGCGCGGTTGGGGCTTCGAAGAGAGGTTTCCATACTACATAGTACGATTTAAACCTTCAAAATTCTCAAATAGACGAGGCGTTTGAAGTTGGTTTCCATACTACATAGTACGATTTAAACAAGAACGGTGGTTAAATGGTATAGAAAATACCGAGAAAGTTTCCATACTACATAGTACGATTTAAACATAGCAGAAATATCAACAAATCCGAATACTAGTATAGTTTCCATACTACATAGTACGATTTAAACCAAAACATTGTTTCACACTTTCACATTCTTGATTTGAGTTTCCATACTACATAGTACGATTTAAACATATGTAAGACTGATAGGATTGAGGAACTGCGAATCGCGTTTCCATACTACATAGTACGATTTAAACCTTGTCCTCTGTATCAATAAAATAGTGGATAGATATGTTTCCATACTACATAGTACGATTTAAACATCTGATGTGTCTATATCCCCGACAGAATTTTTTTCGTTTCCATACTACATAGTACGATTTAAACGGCCACCGTTGCTGTGCCCGCCACAATTTTCGGATTTGGTTTCCATACTACATAGTACGATTTAAACTTACTTCCCCCGATACTATGTTATTTTTCATTTTGTGGTTTCCATACTACATAGTACGATTTAAACTATTTATTTATTTTTTCTTTATCGTATATATATTTTAGTTTCCATACTACATAGTACGATTTAAACCTTCGTGTTTCCATCAAATCCGATGATTTCAGTTGCGTTTCCATACTACATAGTACGATTTAAACCTGATGTTTCTTGAATTTCCCCAACATTCGAATATTCGTTTCCATACTACATAGTACGATTTAAACATATCGGGGAGCGGTTGAAAAAAAAAAAAAAAAAACAGTAATGTTTCCATACTACATAGTACGATTTAAACTTACCATATTTTTGTACATCCGTTCCCCTCGTGCATGTTTCCATACTACATAGTACGATTTAAACGTATCCTCTTCATTCGGTTCAGACCAACCCTCAAAAGTTTCCATACTACATAGTACGATTTAAACTGTCAAACCCCCTAACTTGCCTATTATCTTTATTATTTTGTTTCCATACTACATAGTACGATTTAAACTTGTCCAGAAGTATATTTTCTTCACAAGACAACAAAGTTTCCATACTACATAGTACGATTTAAACTCAAATGTGGAAGAGTATGTTTTCACAGGTGAAAATAGTTTCCATACTACATAGTACGATTTAAACTTGTTTATTTATTTATATGTTTTTATATTTATATAGTTTCCATACTACATAGTACGATTTAAACCTTTCACAGGTGAAAATATAACATTATACTGAGGAAGTTTCCATACTACATAGTACGATTTAAACATCATTTTTTTCGGGAGATACCCCATTCCAATTATTAGTTTCCATACTACATAGTACGATTTAAACAATTTTGATAAATCTTTCTTCTTCTTCGGCTTATTAGTTTCCATACTACATAGTACGATTTAAACTCATAATTTGAGTAGTTATCCTTACACGTATTAGAACAGTTTCCATACTACATAGTACGATTTAAACCGGAAGGAGTTGCTATGTTCTCCTTCCCAATAATAAGTTTCCATACTACATAGTACGATTTAAACGTCATTTGGCCATACTTGTTACCCCTCATTTTATGTTGTTTCCATACTACATAGTACGATTTAAACAATATTAAATTTGCGCCTACCACATCACTCGCCGAATAGTTTCCATACTACATAGTACGATTTAAACTTTGCTATGTTATGTATTTATTGGGAAGGAGAACATAGGTTTCCATACTACATAGTACGATTTAAACGAATAAAAATAAATATAATAATAAGAAAAATATAAAAGTTTCCATACTACATAGTACGATTTAAACTCTTTTCCGCAATCCGATTTACCGTTGACATATCGTTGTTTCCATACTACATAGTACGATTTAAACCTTGTCTGTTCCTACAAATTCTGTATGGCGTGATTTTTGTTTCCATACTACATAGTACGATTTAAACCGAGGCAACCCCCCACATGCTCGTACCGTTGACCTGGTTTCCATACTACATAGTACGATTTAAACCTACGAGGCAACCCCCCACATGCTCGTACCGTTGACCTGGTTTCCATACTACATAGTACGATTTAAACTTCTATTTCTCTCCGAAATACATCTATCTTTTTTTTGTTTCCATACTACATAGTACGATTTAAACTCCCCTTCAGCGAAAACAGAAGAACCGCTGTTAAATGTTTCCATACTACATAGTACGATTTAAACCTTACAATTTCTCATGCAGAAAATGTAGATTACATAGTTTCCATACTACATAGTACGATTTAAACACATTCACGGACACGAACTATATCAACATATGGTTGTTTCCATACTACATAGTACGATTTAAACACTCAGCACCTGGATGGATATCAGCGATAGAAATACGTTTCCATACTACATAGTACGATTTAAACTAATATATAATAAAATGGCGCTTCCAGTAGTTTTCCGTTTCCATACTACATAGTACGATTTAAACCTCTCTGAAGAGATTGAGGCGGACGAAGAAGAAAATCGTTTCCATACTACATAGTACGATTTAAACTATTTGTTTTCCTTGTCTTCCTTCCAACCACCCCCGTTTCCATACTACATAGTACGATTTAAACAATACAGGATATTCAAACATCGGAGAAAATCAAGAAGGTTTCCATACTACATAGTACGATTTAAACCGAGTGCCCCGCAAGAGGAGATGGAACGTTATTATCGAGTTTCCATACTACATAGTACGATTTAAACAACTTTTCAAATTTGAGAATGAGTATATGAAAAAATAGTTTCCATACTACATAGTACGATTTAAACTTCGTGTCAGTGAATGTGCCAAAGACTACGACATCTCGTTTCCATACTACATAGTACGATTTAAACATACTCCGCAACCGAAATATTGCATTAATTTTTTATTGTTTCCATACTACATAGTACGATTTAAACCTGCGAAATACTTTGAAGCCGAAGGCGACGATATTTTTGTTTCCATACTACATAGTACGATTTAAACCTTCTACCGGATGGAAAGAAAACCCCCCCGCGGACACGTTTCCATACTACATAGTACGATTTAAACCTGAAGATGATATCAAAAAAATAGATGGAAATAAAAGTTTCCATACTACATAGTACGATTTAAACTTGATATTCTGGGTGCTCTTCGAGGTAGAAATACATCGTTTCCATACTACATAGTACGATTTAAACAACGAGCGTGGGCGTCATTCCTACGCGGGTAAAAAAAGTTTCCATACTACATAGTACGATTTAAACTTGCGTCATTATGCGAAAGAAATCTTTGCGTCATTATGCGTTTCCATACTACATAGTACGATTTAAACAAACCTGAAGTCCCTTTGTTCTTTACCCAGACTTTGATCGGTTTCCATACTACATAGTACGATTTAAACACAAACAAGATAGAAAAAGTAACCCCACGTGGAAGCGTTTCCATACTACATAGTACGATTTAAACCCTCCGGGTATTTCCCCTACATCGTTCACAGTTGAAGTTTCCATACTACATAGTACGATTTAAACCGGAATGTCAGCACATTCAAACTCATACCCTGCTTTGTTTCCATACTACATAGTACGATTTAAACGTTCTACACCAACCATACATGCATATACACTCTGGGTTTCCATACTACATAGTACGATTTAAACGTAAAGGTCGTATCCCCCCACGCTACTATATATACCCCGTTTCCATACTACATAGTACGATTTAAACAACCTATGTGGGCGTATTGACGAGCTCGAAAATATAGAAGTTTCCATACTACATAGTACGATTTAAACATTCAGTCATATGTTACCACCGAAAAAGAAAAAATTGTTTCCATACTACATAGTACGATTTAAACCGAGTTTCAACCTAAATGATGAACCTTCTTTGAAAAAGTTTCCATACTACATAGTACGATTTAAACTTTGGGAAGGCGAGAAACTCATAGGACACGGCACCAAGGTTTCCATACTACATAGTACGATTTAAACGCGGAAATAACGACAAACCCGAATATGTCTATACAAGTTTCCATACTACATAGTACGATTTAAACATTTTCAAGCATAGATATATACATACTAATAATAAGTTTCCATACTACATAGTACGATTTAAACCCGAGAAATACGAGGTAGTTTGCATGGTGCACCTTATGGTTTCCATACTACATAGTACGATTTAAACAGGCGAGGCTATGGCAGACGCTCGTCAGAAGAAAAAAGTTTCCATACTACATAGTACGATTTAAACACAGCTCTTGCACGATTCGTCGCAAAAAACCCGAAAAGTTTCCATACTACATAGTACGATTTAAACATTACAAGGAAGAAGGAAATCCTTATTTTCTTGTTGTTTCCATACTACATAGTACGATTTAAACAGAAAAAATACTTGCGAACTTCTCTGACACATGTGTGTTTCCATACTACATAGTACGATTTAAACTTTCCCAACCCTCCGCTGTTTTTTTGTCTGGCACCTTGTTTCCATACTACATAGTACGATTTAAACACGTTATAGTATTCTTGATCCGTCGCATCACATACGTTTCCATACTACATAGTACGATTTAAACTGCATATACACTTTGGCATAGTCTGCCCGTCAAAATATGGCGTTTCCATACTACATAGTACGATTTAAACTTATTTTTCGTTCAAGCGATGCCTTCTTTCGAGCAGTTTCCATACTACATAGTACGATTTAAACTAATAACAAGATAAAATGGTATACAAAAGAGCGAAAGTTTCCATACTACATAGTACGATTTAAACATTCAGGGAGCACAAAGATATCTGATTTGCTCTTACGTTTCCATACTACATAGTACGATTTAAACTTTTTTTTTCGTCACCCGTTTGAAAAAACACAGTTTCCATACTACATAGTACGATTTAAACTATATATTACATTTTATATATTATATTATATTATATTAGTTTCCATACTACATAGTACGATTTAAACACTTGTCCGTATCGATATATCCTTCGGAATTTTATGCCGTTTCCATACTACATAGTACGATTTAAACTCTGTATGCGCATTCAAAATACTGGCGGTCTCGAGGTTTCCATACTACATAGTACGATTTAAACTCTATGCATGTGTATTTTTCCTTGTCTCTGTTTTTGGTTTCCATACTACATAGTACGATTTAAACCTTCTCCGCAAAAATTTTTTTATAACATAGTGGATATGTTTCCATACTACATAGTACGATTTAAACTGCCCCGAGCTTCAGCCTGATTGAAGTCCCTTCCTTGTTTCCATACTACATAGTACGATTTAAACAGATGAAAACAAAATAAAATAAAATAAAATAAAACAAGTTTCCATACTACATAGTACGATTTAAACCCCACAGCATCCATTTTTTGTTATTTGTCTCCCTTCGTTTCCATACTACATAGTACGATTTAAACCTTCTCAAATTTGAAAAGTTTTTCTTCTCCCTCTTTCGTTTCCATACTACATAGTACGATTTAAACTGTTATTAGTGGATTTTTTGCCAGTAGGCCTAAACCGTTTCCATACTACATAGTACGATTTAAACGAGCGAGCGTGGGCGCAGTTCCCACGCAGGAAAAAAAAGTTTCCATACTACATAGTACGATTTAAACTATTTTTTCCCAGACATAGCATTCAGAAGGTTTGACGAGTTTCCATACTACATAGTACGATTTAAACTTGCCTAATTTCAACCTGAAAGATGTGCCTTCCTTGGTTTCCATACTACATAGTACGATTTAAACAAAGATATTTTCATGTATCTTTTTCGTCTTTTGCGGTTTCCATACTACATAGTACGATTTAAACTTATTTTTTTATTATGTGTTATTAGTATCATAATTATGTTTCCATACTACATAGTACGATTTAAACATTCTCCTGTGTATAATGTTTGTTGGCACTGCTTTTGTTTCCATACTACATAGTACGATTTAAACAGAAAAACACTACGAAAGCCGAAGCGAAGATAGAGTTGTTTCCATACTACATAGTACGATTTAAACCCAGGCGCTAGCGACACGGATGAAAGAGAAGCCTATTGTTTCCATACTACATAGTACGATTTAAACTATTATTACTTGAAATTTTTGCCATTTTGTTTTATTGTTTCCATACTACATAGTACGATTTAAACATGAGAAAAAGGACGATTCGGTGGCTCCGAGGAAAGAGTTTCCATACTACATAGTACGATTTAAACTTTTGGGAATACGTCCAAAAACCAATCTCTACACAAGTTTCCATACTACATAGTACGATTTAAACAACCAAAAATCAAAAAAGCGATAGCAAAAAGGAAAGGTTTCCATACTACATAGTACGATTTAAACAGCTGGGGTGGGTGCAGTATTAGCGTATTTTTTTGTGTTTCCATACTACATAGTACGATTTAAACCGCCGAAGGTCGCGACGCAGCATAGTGCGGATACGGGTTTCCATACTACATAGTACGATTTAAACCCACAGCGGATATTCGATATTCGGGAGCTTCTTCAAGAGTTTCCATACTACATAGTACGATTTAAACTTTCCCAGGCCCATTCAAAACATAAAAAGAACTGAAGTTTCCATACTACATAGTACGATTTAAACATTATTATTATATATTACACGACATATATTAAATATGTTTCCATACTACATAGTACGATTTAAACCTAGGGCACGAATGCTGAAAAAAACTCGGCATAAAAGTTTCCATACTACATAGTACGATTTAAACCCGCCGAAGGTCGCGACGCAGCATAGTGCGGATACGGGTTTCCATACTACATAGTACGATTTAAACAAACAATGGGACAAAACGAGAAGAGAGGTAAATAAGTTTCCATACTACATAGTACGATTTAAACTGTTTCTATGTTCGCTTTCTCCGCAAAAATTTTTTTAGTTTCCATACTACATAGTACGATTTAAACTGAATGTTCTCACATTCCGCAGGAAAGTATTTTTATGTTTCCATACTACATAGTACGATTTAAACATTTTTCCTTGTCTCTGTTTTTGCAATTATAATTAGTTTCCATACTACATAGTACGATTTAAACGAAAAATAAGGTGGTGTTCTATCTCATGGAGAACTCAGTTTCCATACTACATAGTACGATTTAAACCCAATATTGCTTTAAGTTTGCAACTATCGGTCTACGGTTTCCATACTACATAGTACGATTTAAACTATCGGAGGAAGAAAAACGCAAAATATATGCGAAATAGTTTCCATACTACATAGTACGATTTAAACAGAACGGTGGTTAAATGGTATAGAAAATACCGAGAAAGTTTCCATACTACATAGTACGATTTAAACCGTTTGGCGATCCTCTGGGCGTAAACTATCTTACCATGTTTCCATACTACATAGTACGATTTAAACTTGTTTTGCCCAAGACTTGTTTGCCTGTGCGATTTTTTGTTTCCATACTACATAGTACGATTTAAACATACTCCACAATCACTCCCCAAGCACAAAGATGTCTGTTTCCATACTACATAGTACGATTTAAACGATTGAAAAAGCATTTGAGGTTGCGGAGCAATACATGTTTCCATACTACATAGTACGATTTAAACACATAATAATATAACAAAATGTTTAATTTTCTAAAACGTTTCCATACTACATAGTACGATTTAAACGGCGTCTCTAGTTTGTGATGCGACGGATCAGGAATTTTAGTTTCCATACTACATAGTACGATTTAAACTTTGGTTTTGCAGGAAGACGAAAAACGCTGGGGAAAAAGTTTCCATACTACATAGTACGATTTAAACGTCGCGACCTTCGGCGGATTGTTTGCTATGAAAAAAAAGTTTCCATACTACATAGTACGATTTAAACTTTTTTCTCGGCGACATCTACAATTTTTTCAGATATGTTTCCATACTACATAGTACGATTTAAACCGCAGCACATATTTCATTTGACGACCCTAAAAGTGGTTTCCATACTACATAGTACGATTTAAACGTGGTTCAATGACCAGCCCACGGAACACATCATCGTGTTTCCATACTACATAGTACGATTTAAACTAAGAGTTTTTTTAATTCCTCACCAGAAAGCCGTCCGTTTCCATACTACATAGTACGATTTAAACTTCGAACCATTTTATTATTTTTGATATTATATATTAGTTTCCATACTACATAGTACGATTTAAACTTTGCACATAGAGGATCGTCAAACGAAATATGCGCAGGTTTCCATACTACATAGTACGATTTAAACCGAATAGTTATTTTCATCTTTTCAAAAAATAATATAGTTTCCATACTACATAGTACGATTTAAACCACTAGACTTGCGCCCGCCACATCACTGGCCGTGTAGTTTCCATACTACATAGTACGATTTAAACGGGAGTGCATGTTAGGGCGGCTTTCTGGGAGCGAAAGTTTCCATACTACATAGTACGATTTAAACTATCCTACCCCAATAACAATTAAGTGTATGTGCTGATGGTTTCCATACTACATAGTACGATTTAAACTCGCTATGTTTATTATTATTATAGGAAGGAGAACATAGGTTTCCATACTACATAGTACGATTTAAACGGTAACTATAGAATTATCCCCAAGGTATTTGGTTTTAGTTTCCATACTACATAGTACGATTTAAACTTCACAAGATCAATTTTTTCTTTTTCAGAGGTAACAGTTTCCATACTACATAGTACGATTTAAACGCGGTTTTCCACCACAGGCTATCCTCCCCTGATATCGTTTCCATACTACATAGTACGATTTAAACTTTTCACAGCAAAGCAGAAGCTTAAAGGGCTTCAAAGTTTCCATACTACATAGTACGATTTAAACATTTTTTGTATTTTTCTTTTTTTCCAGCCTCAAATTTGTTTCCATACTACATAGTACGATTTAAACGCTGATATCGACCCGACCACATCACTTGTTTTTTGAAGTTTCCATACTACATAGTACGATTTAAACAGAAAGCACCACGAAAAACAGTGCGAAAACTGTGGCGTTTCCATACTACATAGTACGATTTAAACCCCCCGAAGCCCTTTGAGCTTTTGTTTCGCCGAAAAGTTTCCATACTACATAGTACGATTTAAACCCTTAATATATGTGTTTTTGTTCACGAAGTATTATGGTTTCCATACTACATAGTACGATTTAAACTTTATATCTTTCCATCTTTCAGAAAAACCGTCATAAGGTTTCCATACTACATAGTACGATTTAAACGATGGGAACAGCATCATGATATCAGCATTTTCGCATAAGTTTCCATACTACATAGTACGATTTAAACAGTACTAGATTTGCACCAGGCACATCACTGGCCGTGGTTTCCATACTACATAGTACGATTTAAACTTTCTTGTTCTGCATCTGTTTTTGGGGGCGGTGCTAGTTTCCATACTACATAGTACGATTTAAACACACAGAGAGGGACACGGGGTTACTTGTCAATTTTCCCGTTTCCATACTACATAGTACGATTTAAACTGATTATCCACCCTTTTTTATACCGCTTGAAGATGAGTTTCCATACTACATAGTACGATTTAAACGCTCGTTTCTATGTTTTTCATTATATTTTATTTATAGTTTCCATACTACATAGTACGATTTAAACGTACTATCAGGAAAAAAAATAATCGATATCGAAGATAGTTTCCATACTACATAGTACGATTTAAACACATTCACGGACACGAACTACATTCAGGTGTGGTTGTTTCCATACTACATAGTACGATTTAAACTAGTTCAAAGTCATATTTTTTTTTTACGCCGCTAATGTTTCCATACTACATAGTACGATTTAAACAGAAATCATATTTTCCTATATCGCCTAGGTCGGAATTGTTTCCATACTACATAGTACGATTTAAACTGGAAAAAATATTACCTTGCGGGGCCAAAAATTTCAGTTTCCATACTACATAGTACGATTTAAACCTCTCTGCACGCATTCAAAACACTGATGGCCTTGAGGTTTCCATACTACATAGTACGATTTAAACGAACCTTTTTTTACACTCGGAAATTTGGCACTCGTTTCCATACTACATAGTACGATTTAAACTACCATATCAGTCGAAGCAATATCCTCCGCAATCCAAGTTTCCATACTACATAGTACGATTTAAACAGGTGAACCTTTTTTTACACTCGGAAATTTGGCACTCGTTTCCATACTACATAGTACGATTTAAACCCACCCCTTGCTCTTGTGTATGTTCTTTTTGCTGCGTTGGTTTCCATACTACATAGTACGATTTAAACAATTTTATGCCTGTCTAGCAACCTTTGGTATTGAGTTTGTTTCCATACTACATAGTACGATTTAAACATTTTTTCGAACTGCCTGTTCACCGTCGAGCCTGTATGTTTCCATACTACATAGTACGATTTAAACTCTTATGCACGGTTTTTTTCTGCTGTGAGAAGAGATAGTTTCCATACTACATAGTACGATTTAAACTGGCATATTGGCACAAAGAGCAGCAGCGTTTAAAGTTTCCATACTACATAGTACGATTTAAACGGCACACTATCTGGGATATTCAAAAATGTCGCAAATGGGTTTCCATACTACATAGTACGATTTAAACCTCCAAGAACGACGACATCAGAACTGTCCTTGTCGGGTTTCCATACTACATAGTACGATTTAAACACCAGAAAGCACGGGTGCTTCTCGAGGCGGCGATAGTTTCCATACTACATAGTACGATTTAAACCGGGCAAAGGGTATATTGAGTGGTTCAAATATTCTTGTTTCCATACTACATAGTACGATTTAAACTATTTTTGCTATGTATTATTGATAGTATTAGGAAGGAGTTTCCATACTACATAGTACGATTTAAACCCCCGGCAATGTGTATGTTACGGATCCTGACGGAAGTACGTTTCCATACTACATAGTACGATTTAAACTCGACCGTTTTTTCGAAAACCATGTAATTGCGGAATGGTTTCCATACTACATAGTACGATTTAAACGATATCGTGCTTCCGAGTATTTTTGGATTTTTCACAAGTTTCCATACTACATAGTACGATTTAAACAAAAAGTACACACGCAAATACATCGTGCGCAAAACAGTTTCCATACTACATAGTACGATTTAAACACCTTGAGAGTTTTCGCCCCACTCTGCCACTCCAGAGTTTCCATACTACATAGTACGATTTAAACAAAAAAGCGGTAGAATTTTCTTTTCGACATTTGAATGGTTTCCATACTACATAGTACGATTTAAACTGTGTAAAGATTTGTAATATATTTTCCAACTGTGCTGTTTCCATACTACATAGTACGATTTAAACTTCTTTTTTCCTCTTCTTCTTCCCCAACCTCTCTTGAGTTTCCATACTACATAGTACGATTTAAACCCTTTCAGCGAGTAAAAAGAAAGGAAGAGGGGGTCATGTTTCCATACTACATAGTACGATTTAAACAATAAAGGGGTAAGTGCTGTAACAAAGAGCCCGGCAGTTTCCATACTACATAGTACGATTTAAACCAAGTCCGCTTGAGCTCGTTCTGAAATATCCTTGCGGTTTCCATACTACATAGTACGATTTAAACCGTGCGAGGACGCTCGCTACTTTGGATACCGGTCCTGGTTTCCATACTACATAGTACGATTTAAACTACGGAATTGGCAATGAATCCGTACCCATCTCATGAGTTTCCATACTACATAGTACGATTTAAACCGAAGTGACGAACCATTATATTCTTTCTAGACCATGCAGTTTCCATACTACATAGTACGATTTAAACCATTTAACATACCTCCCAACATCAAGTAAGACGAAAACGTTTCCATACTACATAGTACGATTTAAACTTTCACGGTTGAAGCTTTGACATCATTGAAAAAAACAGTTTCCATACTACATAGTACGATTTAAACTCACAACCTACTTGTGTAGAGTCATCTACACTCTTGTTTCCATACTACATAGTACGATTTAAACATTTTTTCGCAAGTGATGAGTTTTCAAATACGGCTAGTGTTTCCATACTACATAGTACGATTTAAACAAAACCTAAAAAAACCTCAAAAAACGCAATTTTTTGGGTTTCCATACTACATAGTACGATTTAAACCATTTGTTTCGTTTACATCTGTATCATTGGTATTAGTTTCCATACTACATAGTACGATTTAAACGAAAAAATATTTGTGTTTCGGTTTTTTGATATATATTGTTTCCATACTACATAGTACGATTTAAACGCGAACGCCGCGCTCAAAAATACAATTTTGAGCGAAGGTTTCCATACTACATAGTACGATTTAAACTTAGTTTCACTTCTTCATTTTCTCCGACATCCGAGTTTCCATACTACATAGTACGATTTAAACGATACCAGGTGTTCACCCCGACCACAACTCGAATACTGTTTCCATACTACATAGTACGATTTAAACTTGCTATGCGTATTCAAAACACCGATGGTCTCGAAGTTTCCATACTACATAGTACGATTTAAACACGAAGTGCCTTCCTTGAAAAACAACTCAACTGTTTTGTTTCCATACTACATAGTACGATTTAAACCGGACGCATCACTTTTGTTTGTTACCCTCAACCTGATTGGTTTCCATACTACATAGTACGATTTAAACAAAGATTTCTTTCGTTCACAAGTGTAATAACATAAAAGTTTCCATACTACATAGTACGATTTAAACAAAAAGAAATGGCAGCCAGTATGAAATTTTTATCGGAGTTTCCATACTACATAGTACGATTTAAACAAATGACAAGGAAAACACATTTTGAATACTTCGTCTAGGTTTCCATACTACATAGTACGATTTAAACAAACACAGAAACGATCGCTATTGCTACCCATACGCGGTTTCCATACTACATAGTACGATTTAAACCTCGCTCTCCGCCACTCTTCGTAGTCGTCTTCGTTGGTTTCCATACTACATAGTACGATTTAAACTGTTTGTTTATCTTTTTTGTTTTCCTCGTCTTCCTGTTTCCATACTACATAGTACGATTTAAACGCAGGAGGACGAACAGGTATGGCATTGGTTATATACTGTTTCCATACTACATAGTACGATTTAAACGAACAAATTATTTGCGACGAGGAAAGTTTTGGGGTAGTTTCCATACTACATAGTACGATTTAAACTTGCGCAATATTTTCAATCTCAGTCATCTGTATCATATGTTTCCATACTACATAGTACGATTTAAACCCTTCGTACGTGTGAGAAGCCTATCATACTGGGACTTGTTTCCATACTACATAGTACGATTTAAACTAGCAGTAACAGCACATGTCGGTGCCTCGCTTATCGGCGGTTTCCATACTACATAGTACGATTTAAACCTTTTCGTGCTGCCCCTTTTTGTATAGCTGCTTTGACGTTTCCATACTACATAGTACGATTTAAACGCTGAAACTGGGGGCGTAAAAACCATGGTTCAAACCGGTTTCCATACTACATAGTACGATTTAAACAAGCTAGGCAAAAATATAGGAGAGAAACGGAAGAAGCAGAGTTTCCATACTACATAGTACGATTTAAACAGTACATCCTACGCAAACAATGAGACAAAAAGTAGCGGTTTCCATACTACATAGTACGATTTAAACGCCTAGCTTCCGCCCGCGGTTGTGCCTCCAAGAGAGTTTCCATACTACATAGTACGATTTAAACCAATAAATCAGATATTTTCGTTGTTTCCGAATGTTTATGTTTCCATACTACATAGTACGATTTAAACTTTCCAATAGGGTGAAAGAGTGAAACAACGCGTAAAATGTTTCCATACTACATAGTACGATTTAAACAAGCGATCGGGGCATTTCAAATCATCGACCCCCCAAGTTTCCATACTACATAGTACGATTTAAACTGATCAAAGATGTTATCGTGATAGGCACGCCAACAGTGTTTCCATACTACATAGTACGATTTAAACCAAAACATAAAAACAGTATATCTTGTACCTTCGCAAGTTTCCATACTACATAGTACGATTTAAACTCTCAAAAACATATTTCGTCCGAACACAGATATTATGTGTTTCCATACTACATAGTACGATTTAAACCTCCGTAGTCATATTCACTACCTTTTTCTTTTTTTTTTGTTTCCATACTACATAGTACGATTTAAACTCTTCTTCTTCTTCTTCTTCTTCTTTTTTTTCCTGCGTTTCCATACTACATAGTACGATTTAAACCCCTTGGCATCCGTCATCACTTCAATTTTATGACGATGTTTCCATACTACATAGTACGATTTAAACTTCTTCCTTTTTTTCCTCGTCCGGAGGATCAACTATTCGTTTCCATACTACATAGTACGATTTAAACACGCATCACTTTTGTTTGTTACTCGCAATCTTATGGGTTTCCATACTACATAGTACGATTTAAACTATTTCCATCTCATCAACCGATTTTCCTTTAAAAAAGTGTTTCCATACTACATAGTACGATTTAAACACGGGCAACCTCCGATAGATTTTCCAAGTATCCAAAGTTTCCATACTACATAGTACGATTTAAACTTGAAGAAATCGTATTTTTGAAAAGTGCACAGTTATCCGTTTCCATACTACATAGTACGATTTAAACGCCAGCACATTTCAATTCACATGCCCATTCACACGGTGGTTTCCATACTACATAGTACGATTTAAACTTGAAACTGTCACTGCTTATTTTGTCCTTATACTTCGGTTTCCATACTACATAGTACGATTTAAACAAGGTGAAGTGGTCGGAGAGGTTGATACATATTTTTAGTTTCCATACTACATAGTACGATTTAAACTGAGGTATGCGAAGGTGATGGAAGTAGGTGTTCGGGTTTCCATACTACATAGTACGATTTAAACTTCGGAAAAGGGAGAATGATTTTTTTTGGGAGTATAGTTTCCATACTACATAGTACGATTTAAACTCGGACGAATTCATTTTTTCCAGCATTAAAAACTTTTGGTTTCCATACTACATAGTACGATTTAAACGGGCCGATGAAATATTTCAAGTCCGAAGGGCCAGATAGTTTCCATACTACATAGTACGATTTAAACGCCAATTATTCTGGGATTTTTCGCTACAAATCGTGGTTTCCATACTACATAGTACGATTTAAACCTACAAATCGTGCAATCGCTGTGCCTATTCCTATTGGTTTCCATACTACATAGTACGATTTAAACTAGCGTGGCTTATTTTATCGCAGGGCTTTGCTTTGCGTTTCCATACTACATAGTACGATTTAAACACTGTGAAAAGTTTGATTTTGAAAGAAATTGTCCTTTTGTTTCCATACTACATAGTACGATTTAAACCTTATATTTATTTTTTTTTATTTTTTTTGTGTTTCGGTTTCCATACTACATAGTACGATTTAAACTACCGCATATCGAGTCGTCGTGTAAAATATTACAGGTTTCCATACTACATAGTACGATTTAAACAAATTCAAACATTCTCCAAAACCCGATAATGGTTGGGGGTTTCCATACTACATAGTACGATTTAAACAACGGGTAGCCAATATATCCATTTCAAATATATGTGTTTCCATACTACATAGTACGATTTAAACAGCATTCTCTCGCACTCTCACACCTTCGGCCTGTTAGGAGTTTCCATACTACATAGTACGATTTAAACATCACGTGCAGCGGTCCATATCCCCCTTTTCCTGTTGTTTCCATACTACATAGTACGATTTAAACCCTACTTTCATGTCTGGGAAAGGGAATGCTCCAGAAGTTTCCATACTACATAGTACGATTTAAACACAGCAACTCATGATTTAACACTTCCGTCAGGCTCCGGTTTCCATACTACATAGTACGATTTAAACTACAGATTTTTGGGTGTCATCAACTGAAATACTCCACGTTTCCATACTACATAGTACGATTTAAACCACATCTGATTTTGAGTATATAATTTCGTTATTATAGTTTCCATACTACATAGTACGATTTAAACCTTAAAAATATATTTCATCCCGACGCAAATATATTTTGTTTCCATACTACATAGTACGATTTAAACAATGATATCGCTTTCACTATCTGAAATTTCTACAACAGTTTCCATACTACATAGTACGATTTAAACAAAGGGGTTTCTATATATATCAAATCCGGCTATATGGTTTCCATACTACATAGTACGATTTAAACCTCAATAGTGTGTGTGTAGTCGTCTATGATAGCATGGGTTTCCATACTACATAGTACGATTTAAACAGTCCGTAGTTTTGCGAAGTTGAATCAGCATCATTTGTTTCCATACTACATAGTACGATTTAAACTTTTTCTTTCTATCGATACGGAAAAGGAATATGAATGTTTCCATACTACATAGTACGATTTAAACGTTTCTACCTTTTCAAACAGCCCGACTCTTTTACAATGTTTCCATACTACATAGTACGATTTAAACAGATGAGAGAAAAACATATCAAGAGAATGGAAAGCAAGTTTCCATACTACATAGTACGATTTAAACAGGTGTTGCTACCATTTTATTTTATATTTTATTTTTGTTTCCATACTACATAGTACGATTTAAACAGTATTATTATTTCTTTTTTATTCATTTCCGATTAATTTGTTTCCATACTACATAGTACGATTTAAACGAAGGGTATGGAAATAATACAATGAGCACAAACAAAGGTTTCCATACTACATAGTACGATTTAAACAACTTCTCCCCCTATGATATACTCTTTTAGCTTTTGTGTTTCCATACTACATAGTACGATTTAAACCTGTGATGAATTATATAGACATATCTTTTGGGGATATGTTTCCATACTACATAGTACGATTTAAACTTTAAAAAAACACATGAAATCGTTGAATTTACTTTTGTTTCCATACTACATAGTACGATTTAAACTTTATGACATTTTTTATTATCCCTGCTAGCCCTCCTGCGTTTCCATACTACATAGTACGATTTAAACGAAGTCAATTCCATCGTCCCGACAGTATTGAAATACGTTTCCATACTACATAGTACGATTTAAACGCTTTTAGAGGCAGCCATAGAAAAAGCATCAAAAACGTTTCCATACTACATAGTACGATTTAAACATGTTTAATTTTCTACAAAAAAATACCGTTGATGAAGTTTCCATACTACATAGTACGATTTAAACGAATATTTGCTTTCCATGCTGCCACTCTTCGTACTTCGTTTCCATACTACATAGTACGATTTAAACCGATGTTTTGTTCCTATTATACTCTGGCCGGGTCTTCGTTTCCATACTACATAGTACGATTTAAACCCAGAAATATTGCATTGATTTTTTATTCTTTTTAATTGTTTCCATACTACATAGTACGATTTAAACAAAGATGGAAAGAATGGGACCAAACCAGAAGAGAAAGTTTCCATACTACATAGTACGATTTAAACCCGCGAGCGTCAGCCATTGCTTCGCCTTTATACCGGTCGTTTCCATACTACATAGTACGATTTAAACGGAGATAGAAAAAAGATGGGGAGAGGTACGGGCTGAGTTTCCATACTACATAGTACGATTTAAACTGGGGAGCACCCTTTCTCTTCAAGCTTTATCTTCTGGTTTCCATACTACATAGTACGATTTAAACTGTTCCTTCACCGATGATATACTCCATTTTTTCGTTTCCATACTACATAGTACGATTTAAACAGCACGAAGAGTGGCAGCATGGAAAGCGGGAGAAGTACGTTTCCATACTACATAGTACGATTTAAACATTGCTTTTCCTTGCGAAAAGAGATATATCCCTATTGGTTTCCATACTACATAGTACGATTTAAACTTCTCCATCATGTTATCAATTTTTTTGAGTGCTATACCGTTTCCATACTACATAGTACGATTTAAACAAGGTCCCCACCCACCGCAACCCGTATGCTGAAGAGTTTCCATACTACATAGTACGATTTAAACAGTATCGATATCCTCCGATGCTGGCGGGTCAACCACGTTTCCATACTACATAGTACGATTTAAACTTTATACAGCAACCGATGCAGCGGGAGTAGATTGTTTCCATACTACATAGTACGATTTAAACGGTGTTGACATTTTCCAAGGAGATATTTGGCTGATGAGGTTTCCATACTACATAGTACGATTTAAACTTTTTTCAGTGAAAGGAAAAGCATACACAATGTCGCAGTTTCCATACTACATAGTACGATTTAAACATTGCTTTTCCTTGCGAAAAGAGATATATCCCTATTGGTTTCCATACTACATAGTACGATT
>Ga0210049_1001840_pt1 | contig 19960 bp, 23 predicted proteins | sample CryGeyCG2014_300_2_FD_183964 | JGI IMG/M metagenome (GOLD analysis project Ga0210049, IMG submission 183964) | Groundwater microbial communities from aquifer - Crystal Geyser CG06_land_8/20/14_3.00 (SPAdes) (version 2) | ecosystem: Environmental > Aquatic > Deep subsurface > Groundwater | place... | reverse complement strand
CACCACGCACCGCTCACCAATGGACACGCCCTTGCCTACTGAATCCCTCCAACGCTGGCTCCACGAACAGCTCTTCCAGCAGGTGCCGTCGCGCATCGCGATCATCGACCGCGAGCTGAGCATCGTGCAGGCTAACCCGGCTTTTGAGCTGTCGTTTGGCGAGTGCGTAGGCCGCAAGTGCTTCCGCGTGTACAAGGGTAAGGAAGTTCCGTGCGCTGACTGCCCGGCGAAGCTCACCTTTGCCGACGGTGAGATCCGCCATAGCGAGGAGTTCGGTACCGACTCGCGGGGCAACTTCACCGCGTACTTCGTGCACGTGGCGCCCATCGTCGCCGAAGATGGCAGCATCCCGTACGTCGTCGAGATGTCGACCGACATCACGGCCGTGAAGAAGCTCGAGAAGGAGAAGCTCGAGGCCGAGCGCCTTGCCGCCGTCGGGCAGACAGTTGCCGGTCTCGCCCACAGCGTCAAGAACATGCTGATGGGGCTCGAGGGCGGCATGTACTACCTTAGCTCCGGGCTAAAGAAGAACGACCAGAAGCGCCTGCAGGAAGGCTGGGAGATGGTCGAGCGAAACCTGACCAAGACCACCTCCCTGGTCAAGGACTTCCTCAGCTTCGCCAAAGGCCGGCCGCCGGCGACGAAGGTCGTTGCCCCGAATGCCCTGGCTCAGGAGATCGTCGACCTCTACCGCGAGACGGCGGCTCAGTCTGGCGTCCTGCTCGCTCTGGAGGTCTCGGCGGAGACCAGACCGGCGGCGCTCGATCCCGATGGCATCCACACCTGTCTGACCAACCTCGTGTCCAACGCCATCGACGCCTGTCAGATGAGCGACAAGCCCGTGACTCACGTGGTCGTGCGCGTCCGGGAAGAGAACGGCACGCTTATTTTCGAGGTCATCGACGACGGCGCCGGCATGGACTACGACGTGAAGCAGAAAGTGTTCACCAGCTTCTTCACCACCAAGGGCGGCGAGGGAACCGGCCTCGGCCTGCTGACAACGCGCAAGATCGTCCAGCAGCACGGCGGCACCGTCGAAGTTGAGTCGCGCCCCGGGCTCGGCTCGCTGTTCCGGGTGACCTTGCCTCGCGACCGGCTGCCACCGCCGCTGCAAGAGGAAGCCGGGAACTCGTAGAGAACACAAGGCGGACCTCGAGCAAAGGAGTCCCGACATGCCAACGCCAGAAGAGACAACCGTGCTGGTCGTGGACGATGAGGCCGATGCGCGGGCCTACATGTCCGCCATCCTGGAAGACGAGGGCTACAAGGTGGTTACCGCGGCCGACGGCCAGGAGGCACTGGAGCGGCTGGAGGAGAGTAAGCCCGCCCTCATCTCGCTGGACTTGGTCATGCCCAAACTCTCGGGCTACAAGCTCCACCAGAAGCTGAAGACCAAGCGAGAGTGGCGGGGCATTCCCGTCCTCATCGTGACCGGTCACGCGCGCGACGACCTGGGGCGCGACGACTTCGAGAAGGTGACCACGCTCGGCAACTGCGCCTACCTGGAGAAGCCGATCAAGGCGGCGCAGTACCTGGAGGCCGTCGAGATGCTCTTGGCGGGCGAGGCTGCGGACGCGTAAGGCGCCCGGGCCAGAGCGAGCCAATGAGTGTCGTGGATGCAACGGGTGGTTCCGCCAACGATTCGGCGGTCGGTGAACCGGGCATCGAGCAGTTGCCCGCGGCCGCAGTGCCGACGGAAGCGCGCTGGAAGCGTGGCGCCTATGCCGCAGCGCCCGTCGTGCTCGTCTACCTGGCTTGGGAGATAACGGCGCGGTGGGTGTTCCAGCTAAAGGGCGTGCCGTTCCCTACGCCCGAGGAGGCGGTCGGGCAGCTCGGGCGCCTGCTGGTGGGCAAGCGCCTGCTCGACCACTCGCTGTACACGCATGTGGGCACCAGTCTGCTTCGCTGGGGCATGGGCTTCGGTATGGCTGCCGTATCGGGCGTGGCGTTCGGGTTGGCGCTGGGCTGGTGGCGGGGGCTTGATCGCGTCGCGCGGCCAGTCGTGCACGTGCTGCAGCTCGTGCCGGGCTTGGCGTGGATTCCCATCGCGCTGCTGCTTTTCGGCGTCGGCGAACGGGCGACGATCTTCATGATCTTCGTGACCGCGCTTGCGCCGGTGGTGATCAACGTGGTGGCCGGCGTGCGGAGCGTTGACCCGGGCTACGTCCGGGCCGCCCGGATGATGGACGCCACCCAGCGTTCGCTGTTCTTCCGGGTGCTCCTGCCGGCGACAGTGCCGCACCTGCTGAGCGGACTGCGAGCCGGCTTGGCCAACGGCTGGCGCGTCTTGGTGGCGGCCGAGATGATTGTCGGCACGGGGACCGGGTTGGGCTACAGCATTCTCCAGGCCCGATGGACACTGGACTACCCTTCGGCATTTGCCTGCATTATCGTGATCGTGGGATTGGGTCTGGCGGTGGAGAGGCTCGTCTTCACGCCGTTGGAGCGGACGACGGCGGAGCGTTGGGGCGTCGTCCACCAAGGGTAGCGCGTTCGCTCCGGCAGATTTGAGCACAACCTGAGCTTCCAGAGGGTGTCCGTGCGCGCGGTCCCTGCTAAAATAACTGCCAAGGTTGCAGACTAAGATCGCTGCCAACAAAGCGCGGCCCCGGGCTACAGGTCATGTCTTCATTGATCGAGATTGAGGAAGTCTCAAAGGTATTCGACGACTCAGAGCAGCGTCGACGGGTGACAGCGCTCGAGGCCGTCAGCTTCGGCATCTCGGAGGGCGAGTTCGTCTCTCTGCTCGGCCCCAGTGGCTGCGGGAAAACGACCTTGCTCAACCTGATCGCTGGCTTCGACCGGCCCAGTCAAGGCACCGTTTGCGTCCGCGGGAACCCGGTTCTGGAGCCGGGGCCGGACCGGGCGGTCGTCTTCCAGGAGTCGATGCTGTTCCCGTGGCTGACAGTGGCGCAGAGTGTTGCGTTCGGGTTGAAGGAACAGGGCATGGCGAGAGGCGAACGCCGATCACGCGCGCGTGCGCAACTGGACTTGGTCGGGCTGGCCGCCTTTGCCGACACGCGCCCTCATGAGTTGTCGGGCGGGATGAAGCAGCGCGTCGCCATTGCGCGGGCGCTGGCGATGGACCCGGCCGTCCTCCTGATGGACGAGCCGTTCTGCGCGCTGGACACGCAGTCGCGCGAGCGGCTCCAGGACGAGTTGCTGCGGCTCTGGAGCCAGACCCGCAAGACCATCCTGTTCGTGACGCACAACGTCGATGAAGCGACCTACCTCGCCGACCGCGTCTTGGTCTTCACGCCCCGGCCGGGGCGTGTCCAGGCGAACGAGACGGTTTCGCTGCCGCGACCCAGGTCGCGGATTTCAGAGTCTGTCTGCCCGGTGCGCAGGAAGCTCCTGACGGAGCTCAAAGCAGGGGCGAACGGGACGGCGGGACCAGAACCGTGCTGCGGCGAGTGCGAGCCAACACAGCTCTGCGGAAAGGAAGGATGTGAGCCGACCAATGCATGAAGTGCGCAGGACCTACCCAGTCTTCGCGGTCGCAACAGTGGTGGGTGTGTGGCTGCTGAGCGGGTGCTCTCAGCCGAAGCCACCCGGGCCGCAACCCGGCGCCGCCAAATCGGCCGTCAAGCAGAAGCCCGCAACGGCAGTTCGCTTCGCCTATCAGGACCGTGTCGTCGACGCGGTCCCCATCGTTGCCATAGCCAAGGGATACTTCCGCGAGGAGGGGCTTGACGTCAAGGGAAGTCGCTTCACCAGTGGGCCCGCGTGCAGTGAGGCGCTGCTGTCCGGGGCCGCCGACTTCGGCACCATGGGCGACGCGACGGCGGTCATCGCCGCTGCGCAGGAGGCCCCGGTGAAGATCATCGCCAGCCACGGTAACGGCGAGCACCGGCACCGCATCCTGGTAGCCAAGGGCGGTAGCATTCGCGCCGCGCAGGACTTGGTTGGCAAGAAGCTCGCCGTGAAGAAGGGCACCTCAACTTATGGGGGGCTGCTGCTGTGGGCGAAGAAACGGGGCTTGGATTTGAGGAAGGTCAATGTGATCGACTTGAGCCCAAGCGACATGCCGGAGGCGCTGGGCAGCGGCGCGGTGGATGCCATCGTCGCCAGTGAGCCGACTCCCTCTCAGCTTGAGGCCAAAGGGCTGGGCCGGGAACTCGCAACATTGGGGGGACTGGGCAACACCTACCCCGTGCTGCTGGTCGTCCGTGACCGATTCGCGGAAGCGCATCCCGACGCGGTGGTGCCCTTCCTCCGAGCGATGGCCCGAGCGGCGACGTTCCTGCGGGACCACCGAGACGACGGCGTCACGCTCGTTGCCAAGGTCTCGAGGCTGCCCGCGACGGTGGCGGCGAAGGCGATGGACCGGCACGACTACAGGCTGCGGCTCGATGACAGCGTGACCCGGAGCCTGGAGCAGACCGCCAAGTTCCTGCTTGCGGAGAAGAAGCTGGAGAAAGCGCCAGACTGGTCCCGAGCGGTGGCCGGGACGTGGCTCCAGCAAGCACTGGGCCACAGCGCGGCTGGGGCCCCCAGTTCACCCGAGGGCAGAGAGCCGCCAAAGGAGAGTGGACAATGAACATGACCAAGATGCAGCCATGGAGACGCGGAGCTTGGGTCGGCGCGCTGACTCTGGGCATGCTGCCGGTAGTGGCAGCACCGTCCGGAGCGGACCTCACCCAGGGCGACAAGCTCCGGGTCTGGAGTTACTACCAGGCTCGGCTCACCGATCCGAAAGAGGCAGGCAGCTCGTTGGCGCTGGCGCGCTCGAAGGTCATGGTCGCCGGGAAGCCGCGGCCGGATCTGGACTACTACTTCCAGATGATCTACAAGAACGGCAACAAGAGCGGGACCGACGGCGACCCTTACGTCCAGGAACTGTGGGCCCGCTTCAAGACGGGGAACGGCCGTTTGACCGTTGGTCAGTTCAAGCCCCCGATGGGGCTGGAGCGGTTCACCTGGGATGGCAGCCTCGACCTGATCCTGCGCACGCAAGCCACGGATCGGCTGATCCCCAACGGCAAGCTGAAGAAGTCGTACGTGCGTGACTACGGTCTGCAGTGGGACGCCAGTGCGTTGGATCGGCGACTCCATTACTACCTGTCCGCCCAGGGCGGCAACGGGGCGAACAGCAACCCGCACGGGATCGCGCCACTGCTGGGGGCGCGAGCTGTCTGGACCGTTCGAGAAGGCAAGCGGGCCGACAAGCTGCCCTCGCGTCTGACCGTTGGCGGCGCCTTCTCCACCCGGAGCGCCCGGAACCTCGACTTCGCCTCGGCGCTGTCCGGGACGCGACCTCTTGGCTACGGCGCCTTCTCCGGTCGCGACACCCGCTGGAACCTCGAACTGGCAGCAGATGAGGGCCCGTGGCGCTGGCGAGGCGAGTACTTCTCCGGTCGGTTCGCCTCCGACAAGGCGGCCGTGCCCTCGCTCAACGCGGACGGCTGGTACGTCCAAGGCTGCTACCAGTGGAACCCGAAGTGGGCGACGTGCCTGCGATACGAAGCCTTCGACCCCAATACCGGCGTGGTGGACAAGAACGACCTGCACTCCACCACGCTGGGGATGACCTACTTCCGCCGCGGAAATGACGACAAGCTGATGCTCAACTACGTGTGGCAGCGCGAGGGCGCGGGCGCCGCCAGAAACGAGGCGCTGATCGCTCAGTATCAGCATCGCCTGTAGGCTGGCCGGCGGGGGACTGGTTGGAGGGGCGCCGACAGGTCACTCGGCTGAGCTGTCGGCGAGCGACCCGTCCCCACGCGATTCGGCAGAGCCGGCAGCCGGCCTCCGCTTCCAGTGCTCTGCGTGGCTGGCCCGGCAGTGGGGACGGCCCGCCGCCGGGAATCCAGCCGGCACCCGGTCGCCGGCCGCCGATCGAGTGTCGGAGGACGAACTCCCAGCCCCTTCCTGTGTGTGGCAGGGCACTCTCGGAAGGGAGGAGCCTCCCGATGGTCAGCCGTGCAGCGCAGTCTACTGAAACACCCTGCTCGCCTGCCCTGGCTGGAACTTCACGTGCCCGTCGAGGTAGCAGACGTTGATCGACCCGAGGCTGGAGCGGTGGATGTGGAGATTGACCGGCTTGCAGAACACGTCGGACCAGAGCCAGCGGTCGGACTCGCACATCTCGGACAGGACCCGAGGCGTGTTGCCGGCGAAGCGTTTCAGGAAGTTGTAGGACACCCACGTGGGGGCGCCGGTGTTCGGCGTCACTGTGGCTGGCACTTGGTCGTAGCTGAAGTAGTAGTACCCGATGTTCCCGGCGGCTTTGTTCGCGTCGGTGGCGACGATGTCGGGCAAGGTCATCTTTGGAGCAGACGGGCAATAGAGGACGGACATGTTCCTCACGTACGGCTGGACTTGCCCCACCAGCCTCGTGTGGGTTGTGCTGCCGTTGCAGGCGTGGTAGTCGCAGGGAAGCAGTTCGTCGTAGTCCTGGGCGTACATGTGACAGGCGAGTCCGAGTTGCCGGACGTTGCAGCAGCAGCTCGTCTTCCGGGCGGCCTCCCGCGCCCGCCCGAAGACCGGGAACAGGATGGCGGCGAGGATGGCGAGGATGGCGATGACCACCAGCAGCTCGATGAGGGTAAAGCCTCGGTTCCGGTGTAGCATCTGGTCACGTCCTTACCACGACTGCTGCACGGCAGCCGTGAAGCATTGCCTATCAAGGATAGCTCCCGGTTGCTCAAGAACACGTCAAGGCCAGCGCAAGCTTCCCTCAAGTCTGCGCGCGTAGGCCCGGCTGTGATGGCGGTACGGGGCGCATTGGGCTACATTTGGCTGTGGGGCACACGCAAGCCACTGAGGAGAGATAGAGATGCAGTCAGTACGATTGTCCGCGCAAGGCGTCGTGCTCATGGTCGCCGTAGCGCTGGCCGGGTGTCGGCAGCCGGCAACTCGGCCGCTGGCTGCGCCAAACGCGGCGGCCGTTGGCCCTGCCAAGGACGCGGAGAAGGCGGAGACCCCGAAGCTGTCGGGCAAGCTGAATGTCTTCGTCCCGTGCGCGTTTGTCCCGCCGCTGGCGGAGATCACCGAGGCGTTCACCAAAGAGCACCCGCAGGTTGAGGTCATCGAGCGCGCCGAGAACGTGGAAGTCCTGGCACCTCGGATCGAGAAGGGCGCCAAACCCGATGTCTTCGTCTGCATCGGTGACGTCGAGATGGACCGGCTCCAGAAGGCCGGCGTCGTCGAAGACCGCGAGGATTTCTGCTTCGTGGGCCTGACGTTGGTGGTGCCGGAGGCGAACCCGGCCAAGATCCAGAAACTCGCCGACCTCGCCCGACCCAATGTGAAGACCGTGGCCGTCGGCGCAGAAGGGACCTCGCCGGGGCACTACACCCGGGAGCTGCTGAAGGAAGCCGGGCTGTGGGAGAAGGTGGCGCCCAAGGCGGTCTGCCCGAAGTTCCCGTCGCAGTTGCTGAAGCTGGTCGGCGCGCTGAACAAGGCCGACGCTGCCATCGCCTATGCCGCCTGCCTCCGGGCCGGCCGTGGCGGGCGGAAGAAACAGGACCAGTATCAGACGCTGGTGCAGGGCATCAAGGTCGTGCAGTTCCTGGACGAGGGCGAGTATTGCCAGAGCGTCCCCTGTCCGGCAGCGACGGTCAAGGGCTGCAAGAACCGGGAAGCCGGACAGGCGTTCATCGACTTCCTGCGAACGAAGGCGGCGCAGGAAGTCCTGCGCAACTCGGGGTTCACCGGCCTGAGCGACGCCAAGTGCCTGAGGTAGCTGCGCCCCAGCCGCCGCCTCTCAGATTCGCTGGAACAGCTCCTCGTCGCCCGCGAGCCAGACCACCAGTGCTCCCGCTTCGTCTCCCTGTTCGCGCATCACGCGGGCGGCTTCCGCCAGCGTGCCGACATTGGTGTCGAGGGTGAGGGATTGCCCGGTGTCTTTGTTGGCGCCCGTCACGACGACGTGGTCGCCTTCGGCCAGGCTCAGGTTGCCCTTGCCGAAGGTGCAGCCCGAGCTCAGTTGCAGCCCGTCCAGCACACAGCGGGGTGGAGGCGCCATTGGACCGCGCACGGATACCTCCATGCCGAAATGGGGACGGGGCTTCAGTTCAGCGACCAGCGTTCTCCCCAGGCGCAAGCCCAACGCCAGGTAGGGTCCAAGGTGTCCATGGAACTGCTTTGCGGATTCCAGTTCGGGGGATAGGTTGCTCATCGTGACACTCCCGCTCGTTCAAGTGCTCTCATTGCCGCCGGGACGACGGTCAGTTGCAGGATCAGCCCGGGGGTCCCGGTGGCAGCACCCAGGATAACATACGCATAGGCGCTGGCGTGGAAGCCCAGCAGGGGGGCGACGGCGAGGATCTCCAGCGAGGTCACGCACCGCCCCGCCACCATGGCTGCCAGGAGGGCAAGCCAAACGCCGCCGCGGAGCGGCCTTGCGCGAACGTACACGACGGAAGCGACTGCGGCGAGCGTCGCCAACTCCGGCGCCATCAGCAGGGCGAAGGGCACCAGCGGCGGCATGCCGGTCAACGCCGCCGACGTCAGCGGGGCCAGGAAGCCCACGGCTGCGGCGATACCGGGCGGGAGCAACAGTCCCGCCATGAGCACCGGGAGGTGCATCGGCAGGAACACCTTCCCGGCCCACCCAACCGCGTGGAACAGAATGGGCACCAGCACTGCCAGCGCCAGCAGCATGCCGCCCAACGCCAAGTCGCGAGCCTGCCGACCTGGATCGCGGGACGGCAAGCCTGGGCGATGGCTGGCGGACGCGGGTGCGGTGGCGAGTGCGGCGTCGGGTGGGTGGTTCATGGTAGTCCGGCAAGCCGTCCTCAGTTCGCCTCGTAAGCCGTGTCCCAGTACTTCCGCCATGTTGCCTCAGCCACGGCGGTCGCGGTGGCGGGGACGGGGTTGCCAGCGTCATCGAGATGGTCCGTGTTGCTGTGGTACTCGTCGGGCCGAAGCCACTTGACGTGGCCGTCGCCGAACAGGCAGTTGGAGCCGTTGTTGTGGACTCGGCAGACTGCCCAGTACGAGGTGGCGCCGCCGGAAAACAGCCCCGTTGGTCCGCAGGGCGGGCCGGCATTGCACCGTTCCCATTCGGCGATCAGCAACTTGGCGCTGGGGCAGGCGATTGCGGCTTCGTTCTGCAGTTGGAACCCGGCAATCGCCGGCGTGGTGCACCCGATGTTGTAGCCCTGCCCGTAGTACCACGGAAGGGCCGGCCGGCTGGGGCATCGGTTGATCTCCGTGGTCTTGACGTAGGGCTGCAGCTTGGTCTTCCAGTTGTAGGCCATCGGGTACGTTTCGTCGTAGTCCGAAATGTACATCAGGAACGCCAGCCCCATCTGCTTGTGGTTGCTGGCGCAGCTCGCCTGCCGAGCCTTCTCTCTGGCTCTGGCGAAGACAGGGAACAGGATTGCAGCCAGAATGGCGATGATGGCGATGACGACGAGCAACTCGATCAGCGTGAATCCGGTCCGGGTGCGGCGCAGGCGCATGGCTTGGCTCCTTCAGCAGGCTGCTCCGGGTGTCGCGATGACGGCGAGCGATCCCTCGGCATACCGGGTGCCCGGCGGGTCCAGACAACCGGCTGTTCGTGCTACGATAGTGAATATCATAGCACACGCTCCGTGCCCGGTCAAGGGCGGCAGGGGCCCTTGACACGACCATGGGTGTCGTGTATCCTTTAGGTGTAACTTACACTCAAAAGGAAGAAGCACTCGTGAGGCAAAGACACTGTTTTCGCCATGGACACGCAGACTGCGGCTGCGAAGCCCGGAACCTGCCTCGGCTGATCGAGCCGGCGGTGCTGCTGCTGCTCAAGGAACAGGGCAGCTCTCACGGCTACGACTTGGCGTCGAAAGTGAACGCGGAAGGGCTCTCGCAGTACCCGGTTGAGCCAGGCGCCATCTACCGGTGCTTGCGCCAACTCGAGGCGCAGGGCTGCGTTCAGAGCGAGTGGGACACCAGCGGAAGCGGCCCGGCGAAGCGCGGGTACGTGCTGACAGACGAGGGCGACATGCTGTTGCGCGGTTGGGCAGAGGTCCTCGCTCGTCGAGGCGAGGCGATGGTGCGCTTCGCCAAGAGGTGCAGCCGGCCAACGGGAGGAGTACCGGGATGAACAAGGGCGCCGTTCGCCTCATCATTCTGATGGACAACCGGGTCCCGCAAGCCAGCCCGCTGAGGGCTGAGCACGGCTTCTCGGCGTGGGTGGAGACGCCTGCGGGGGCGGCGCTTCTGGATGTGGGCAGGTCGGCCCTGTGGGCGTGCAACGCCGAGAAGCTCAACGTCCCGGTGGAGAGTTGCGCGGCGCTGGTCTTGAGCCACGGTCACTACGACCACACCGGCGGGCTGGTCGCTGAGGAAGCGCTCCCGGCAGGTCTCGACCTCATTGCCCATCCCGACGCCTTCACCGAAAAGCATGCCAGCCTTCCAGGTGGGGAGTCGCGCTACATCGGGCCGCCGCTGTCAGTCACGCAACTCTCCGAGCGCGGCTACCAACTCCGGCTCACTGTGGACCCGGTGGAGGTGTTGCCCGGTGTCTGGACGACCGGCGAAGTGCCCCGGACCCACGGCGCTGCGTCGACGGAGCCCCGCCTGTGCGTGCGGCAAGGGGAAGCCTTCGTGCCGGACGAACTGCTCGACGACTGCTCCCTGCTGCTCGATACCCCCCGCGGTTGGGTGGTGCTCACCGGCTGTGCGCATTCGGGGCTGACGAATGTCCTCCACCGGGCCCGCGAGGTTGCCAAGACCGACCGGCTCCACGCCGTGATCGGCGGCACTCATCTTGTGCGCGCCGACGGGCCGCAGGTGCAAGAGGCGATCGACTGTCTGCGGACCTTTCAAACGGAACTCATCGCGCCGTGCCACTGCACCGGTCCTGGCGCCAAGCGTCGCCTGGCAGCCGAGTTTGGGGAGCGCTTTGTCGATACTGGCGTCGGCACGACATTCACTTTTGAATGCTGATCGGAAAGGAGTGAGAAGAGATGCCACGAGGAGATGGAACTGGTCCTGCCGGGCAAGGTCCCGGCACCGGCCGCGGCCTGGGCCGTGGCGCAGGACAGGGGCGTCTCGGTGGCCGCGGACTGGGCGCGGGAGGCGAATGCGCCTGCCCCCAGTGCGGGCACCGAATGGTCCACCAGCGAGGCGTGCCCTGCACCGGCCTGAAGTGCCCGAAATGCGGCGCCGCGATGACGCGGGCCGCCTGAACCAACCAAGAGAAAGGAGGTGTCCTCAATGCGACATCGGAACATGTACAACCTGACCGGTTTGCCGGGCTGGATGCGATTTGGCTACAGCCCGGGCTGGGTCGGCCGGAGCGCGACAGGCCTCGGCCCGTGCGCCAGCTACCTGATGACCGGGCAGTGGCCCACCCCCCCAATGCAGGCCGCCTGGCAGGCAGGTCCCGGCGCAGCGTTCACGCCCGGTGCCATGCCCTTCGGACCCGGAGCCGCCACCGGCCCGCAGCCAACTCCCGACCAAGAGAAGCAGTGGTTGCAGAGCCAAGTGCAACTGCTGCAGCAGCAACTGGACCAGTTGAACGGCCGGTTGGCGGAACTGGGCACCGAGAAGCAGCCCGAGTGACACAAAGAAAGGCTCCCCGACCTGGTAGCCCGGCAAAGCCCAGCCGTCAGGGAGCCTTTCTCAGGACGGAATTGTAGCACTGTTGTCGGCGGCACGCGCGGACAACGGTCTCGACCGCTGAAGAGAGAGGAAAACTACCCATGAAGATTGCCATCAGTGCGACCGCCCCGAGTCTCGAGGCCGCTGTCGATCCGCGGTTTGGCCGCTGTACTTGTTTTGTAGTGGTAGACCCCGAAACTTCGCAGTGGGAAGCGGTGGGGAACTCGGCGGGTGACTCGGCCAGTGGCGCCGGCATCCAGGCCGCCCAGACACTCGCCGGCACGGGCGCTGAAGTGGTGCTGACCGGCGACGCCGGCCCGAACGCCTTCCGGGCGCTCACGGCCGGTGGCATCCAAGTCTACACCGGCGCCTCCGGCACCGTTCAGGAGGCAGTGGAGGCCTGGCGCGCTGGCACGCTGAGCCAGGCCGAAGCGCCCACCGTTGCGGCCCACGCAGGCACCGTCTCACCACCCGCCACAGGGAACCGTGCCAGGGTCGCAGTTGCGACGGAAGGCAACTACGTAGCCGGGCATTTCGGTCGCTGTGAGTCCTACACCATTGCCGACATCGACGGTGGCGTTGTCCGGAGCCAAGAGGAGGTTCGCAGTCCAGGACACACTCCTGGCGCTCTGCCGGTCTTCCTCGCTGAACGAGGCGTCACCTGCGTCATTGCCGGCGGCATGGGCCCTCGGGCCGCGAATCTGTTCGCAGCGCAGGGAATTGACGTCTTGACGGGCGTGCAAGGAACCATCGACCAGGTTCTCTCGGCCTGTGCCGGCGGGACTCTGGTGAGTGACCCGAGTGCCTCATGCTGCAGTCAGCACTCGGCAGGTGAGTGCACAAGCCATTGAGTGGTCGCCCTGGCAGGAGGCGTCCCGGAAACAACGACCGGCGGCTTGCCGCCGGCACAGAGGAATCAGCGAGGGAGCAACCTTCTTGAGTCCCCACGAGAGAAAGCGAGTTGTGTAAGTGACCCAGGACAACAGCAGCCCGACCCAGGAACAAGTTCTCGAAGCACTGCGGAGTGTCAGGGACCCCGAGTTGAACCAGGACCTCGTGACGCTCAACATGATCGAGGACGTGCAGGTCACCACCGGCAAGGTGTCGCTGACGTTGGTGCTAACCACACCTGCCTGCCCCAAGCGGAATGAAATCCGCGACGCCGTCGAGCAAGCGATCTCCGCCCTGCCAGGCGTTTCTGCCGTTGACGTGACGGTAACGGCTCGGGTGCCGGAACGAGGCGGGCTGCCCGACCGGGAAGCGCTTCCCGGTGTGAAGAACGTCATCGCCGTTGCCAGTGGCAAGGGGGGAGTCGGCAAGTCTGCCGTCGCCGTCAACCTCGCAGCAGCGTTGGCGGCGGCTGGGGCCAAGGTTGGCTTGATGGATGCCGACATCTACGGTCCCAGCATTCCCCTCATGTTGGGCGTGAAATCCCGACCGTCTGTGTCCGGAGAGCGCATCCTACCCCTCCGGAAGTATGAGCTGGAACTAATGTCCATCGGCTTCCTGATTCCGGCGGACAGCCCGGTCATCTGGCGGGGACCGCTCGTCTCGAAGACCTTGGAGAAGCTCCTGCGAGAGACCGAGTGGAGCGCCTTGGACTACCTGATCGTCGACATGCCGCCCGGGACCGGGGACGCGCAACTGACCCTGGCGCAGCAGATCGTGGTGGCAGGCGCCGTCATTGTCACCACGCCCCAGGCCATCGCCCTGGCAGACGCCGTTCGCGGGATCGCGATGTTCCAGAAGGTCGGCATCCCGATTCTGGGTATCGTGGAGAACATGAGCTACTTCGCCTGCCCCGAGTGCAAACAGCGCACGCCCATCTTCGGCCGGGGCACGACTGTCAAGGTCTGCGACAAGCACGCTGTCCCCTACCTGGGTGAACTCCCGCTGGATCCAGCCATTCGCATTTCCGGCGATGCCGGCAAACCGGTCGTCCTCGCAGAACCCGAGTCCGACATTGCTCAGGCATTCCGCGAGCTGGCTTCGGCGGTAGCGGCGCAAGTGAGCGTACAGAATCTGGGGCAAGCCGAGTGAGTAGCAGAAGGAGGATTGATTTCCAATGAAAGTCGCTGTAAGCGCGTCAGGTCCCTCGTTGGAGGCAATGGTAGACCCCCGGTTCGGCCGGGCCGCGTACTTTGTCATTGTCGATCCCGACTCGATGGCGTTCGAGGCCATTGAGAACCCGAACGTCATGGCGGCCGGCGGCGCCGGCATCCAGAGCGCCCAACTCGTCGCCGGCAAGGGCGCTGAGGCAGTCCTCACGGGGAACGCCGGTCCCAACGCCTTTCAAGCATTGTCAGCCGGTGGACTCACCCTCTACCAGTGTTTCGGTGGAATGGTGCGCCAAGCCGTCGAGCAGTTCAAGGCTGGAGCCCTACAGATTGTCGGCGCCCCCACGGTCGCCAGCCACGCCGGCATGGGGATGAGGGGTGGCTCCGCGATGGCCGGAGGCGGAAGCTGGGGAGGTGGAACGGGTATGGGCCAGGGCATGGGACGCGGCATGAGTGGCGCCGGCCGGCAGTGCCGCCAGCGCGGGCGGTAAAGGCGAGCCGACGGCTGCGCCTCGAGGCGCAGCCGCGCTGAATACCGCATTCCGAATCCCACACTCCGCCTTCGACTGGGAGGGATGCTTGCCGAGAGATCGCCAGTAGACCATGCCCCAGGCTAACGCGTGAACGGAGGACACAGCTCATGGCTGATGCCAGAGAGTCGTGCGTACAGTCCGCGACGGGTCCGATCGCCCCGTCCGAAAAAAAAGACGCTGTGTCTGCTTCGCAAACCCAAGTGGAAGTCCCCATGATGATTGCACAAGTCGGCAAGCCCGCGCCGGATAAGGTCCCGTTGAGACCGGCGATGCCCGAAGCGTACCTGTGGACGAGGTGATCCGCTGAAGTCTCAACCCAGACACCTTTTCGGTCCCGTCCCGTCCCGGCGATTGGGCCGCTCTCTCGGCGTCGATCTGGTGTCCCTGAAGACGTGCTCCTTCAACTGCGCGTACTGTCAGTTGGGGGAGACCACCAACCTGACGACGGAGCGGAAGGCGTATGTGCCGGTCGAGGCGGTCCTCGCTGAGTTGGACCGCTGGCTGGCGAGTGACGGCAGCGCCGACATCATCACCCTGTCGGGATCGGGAGAGCCGACGCTGAGCAGCGACATTCGCACAGTGGTGGTCTGGCTCAAACAGCACACGAGCATTCCGGTTGCCGTACTCACCAACGGTTCACTGCTCTGGCAAGCGGAGGTCCGCGAGAGTCTGCTGCAAGCGGACCTGCTGATTCCGTCACTCGACGCGGCGACAGAACTCGGCTTCCAGCGGGTGAATCGGCCGGCTCCGAGGCTGGCTCTTGAGTTGATCCTTGCCGGGCTGGAAAAGACCCGCCGGGAGTTCCGGGGCAGGTTCTGGTTGGAAGTGATGCTGGTGTCAGGTCTCAATGACACGGAGACCGAGTTGGACGCCCTTCGCGGGGCCATTACGCTCATCCGCCCCGACTGCGTGCAACTCAATACCGTCGTGCGACCGCCGGCCTGCCCGGGAGTGGTGCGGGTATCGGAGCCGAGGCTGCGACAGGCGGCGGCCCGGCTCGGCCCCGGCGCAGAGATCATCGCGCCCCTCTCGGAGTCGCAGGCAGCACGCTGTTTGGGAAGCGTGAGCGTGGATGACGTCCGGCGCTTGGTACAGCGGCGCCCCTGTCGGCTCGCAGACCTAACGACAGGTCTCGCGAGCCACCCCAACGAAGTGCTCAAATACGTGCAACTGCTGTTGGACCAACAGGACATCGAGAGCCGGCAACAGAACGGAGAAGCCTACTACCTCTGGCGTCCAGCCGGCTCGCCGCAGACGGGAGGTGACGACCCCGGGCTCTGAAGTTCGGACCGGCGACAAGCGCGTCTTGCAGGAGGTGTCTTAACCATGAACGGAAGAGAACGGATGCTCACGGCCTTGCGCCGGGGTCAGCCTGATCGCGTTCCCATTTGGGAACTCATTGTGAACAAGCCTGTCATCGAGGCGCTGTACGGCGACATCAGCTACTTCGATTTCGTCGAGGCAGAGGATCTCGATGGGGTGACGGTGTTCGAAGATCAGCGAACCGAGCCCCTTCCCGACGGTTCCTTTGTCGACGAATGGGACATCGTCTGGAAGCTGGATGCGCCGGAGATCCCCTACCGGATCGACGGTCCCATCAAGTCCGAGACGGATCTCGACAGCTATCTTCCTCCCGATCCCGAGGCCGACCACCGCCTCAAGTCGTTGAAGGAAGCCGTCGCGCGCTTCCAAGGCGAGCGCGCCATTGTGTTTCTGACCCATGACGCCTTCGAGTTCCCCCACTATCTGTATGGAATGGAGAACCTCTTCCTGGCCTATCGCGACAACCCGCGGCTGGCACACCGGCTGGCCCGGTTGACGGTGGACTACAAGAAGCGTGTGATGGAGCGCGCCATCGAGCTGGGCGCCGATGCCATCGTGAGCGGCGATGACTACGCCGACCGCCACGCGCCCATGATGTCCCCGGTTCACTTCCGGGAGTTCATCGCTCCCTACCTCAAAGAAATGGTCGAGGCTGCTCACGCCAAGGGCGTGCCGTTTATCAAGCATAGCGATGGCAACCTGTGGTTGATTCTCGACGACTTGGTGGCCACCGGCATCGACTGCCTTGACCCAATCGAGCCGGCAGCAGGAATGGACATCGCCGAGGTGAAGAAGAAGTATGGCAGCCGGATCGCATTGGCCGGAAACGTGGACTGTGGCGAGTTGCTCTGCCATGCGCAGCCCGAGGAAGTCATCGACGCGGTCGAGGAGACGTTGGCCAAAGCCGCCCTTGGTGGCGGCTACATTCTGGCTTCGAGCAACAGCATCCACCCGGCGGTGGCTCCGGCCAACTACCACGCCATGGTGACGGCCGGCCGTCGCTTCGGGCAGTACCCTCTGGACCCGGCAATGATCGCCGTACACGCCAGCGAGAATTACATCGTCGAATGGGCGCAGTGAACGGCGTTGATCGTTCGTGCAAAGGAGCAAGACCAATGTGCTGCAAACCCCAATCACAGGAGTGCGAGAAAGGCAAAGACCCCAAGACCTGCACCCCGGAGCAGATCCGCGAGTGCCACGGTGACGCGAAGTCACACGGGTGCGAAGAGAAGCAGCCTGCGGAGTGCGGGGCCAAGTAGCCCCCACCACAGCCGGGGCAGCGACAAGCCCTGGCAAGCCGGGGAGGGCCGCTGAGCCTGAAGCACTGGCGTCCTGCTTGCCAGGGCGCTCCAGATCGCGCGGGAGGGGCGTACAATAGGCACGGTCAAAGGCCGGAAGTCGGCCCAGTCGCGGTGCCGACACGACAGGAGGAAGTGAGCATGCCCAGCAACAGAATCGTCGTCATCGGCGGAGTCGCCTGTGGACCGAAGGCGGCTTCGCGCGCTCGGCGTCGCGACCCCGACGCCGAGATTACCCTCCTCGAGAAGGGTAGCCTCATCTCGTACGCGGGCTGCGGGATGCCGTACTACGTGGAGGGGCTGGTCGAAGACCGGGACCACCTGATGCAGACACCGGCGGGCGCGCGCCGGGATGCGGCGTTCTTCCGCGCGGTGAAGGACATCGCTGTCCTCACTCGGACTCTGGCTACCCGCGTCGACCGCGGGGCGCACGTCGTCCACGCCCGCAACCTCGACACCGGGGAGGAGTTGGTCGCGCCCTACGATAAGCTTGTCCTTGCTACGGGCGGCATGCCGCTCGTGCCGCGCATAGAAGGCACCGAGCTGAGCGGCGTCTACCGGCTGTACCATCCCGATGAGGCGGCGGCGGTCCGCGAGACGCTGATGTCAGGAGCGGTCAAGAACGCCGTCATCGTCGGCGGCGGGCTGATCGGCATGGAGATGGCGGAGGCGCTGTCCACCCACGGCGTCAGCATCACCGTCGTCGAGATGATGGACCACCTTCTCCCGGCGCTGCTGGACCACGAACCGGCGGCGTTCCTGACGAAGCACCTGAAGGTGAACGACGTGAACGTGGTGACCGGGACAAAGGTGACTGCACTGCTGGCGGACGACGTCGGTCACGTGCGCGCCGTGCAGACCGACGCGGGCGAACTGCCGGCGGAGTTTGTACTGCTGTCCATCGGCGTCCGGCCAAACGTTGAACTGGCACGGGAGTGCGGCTTAGCGTTGGGCGAGACCGGCGCCCTCGCCGTCAATGATCGCCTGCAGACCAGCGACCCGGACATCTACGCCGGCGGCGACTGCGTGGAGTGCACGCACCTCATCACCGGCAGGAAATGCTTCGTGCCACTGGGATCGACAGCGAACAAGCACGGCCGCATCATCGGCGACAACGTGACCGGAGGCGACGCCACCTTCCGCGGCATCGTCGGCACGACAGTATTCAAGACCTACGACTTCAACGTGGCGCGGACCGGTCTGTCGGAAGCGCAAGCCCGCAAAGAAGGCTACGAAGTCATCACCGCGCTCTCGCCCGCTCCCGACCGCGCCCACTACATGCCCGGCAACCAGCCGATCCTGACCAAGCTCGTGGCGGAAGCAGGCAGCGGCAGGCTCCTTGGCGCGCAAGTGGTGGGACCCGGCGAAGCGGTGAAGCGCATCGACGTGATGGCCGTTGCGTTGACCATGGGCGCCACCGTGGAGGACTTGGCCGACTTCGACCTCGGATACGCGCCGCCGTACGCCCCCGCAGTCGACAACCTCGCCACCGCTGCCAACATCATCCGCAACAAGCGCGACGGTCTGGCAACGACGCTGACGCCGGCCGAGGTGAAGGCCAAGCTCGATTCCGGCGCCGAGTTCGTCTGGCTGGACGTGCGCTCTCCGGCCGAGGTGAAGGAGATGCAGTTCGACGACGCCCGGGTGGTGCACATCCCGCTCGGCAAGCTGCGCGACCGTGCCGGCGAACTGCCGAAAGACAAGGAGATCGTCGCGTACTGTAAGATCAGTCTGCGCGGCTACGAGGCTCAGCGGACGCTCGACGGACTCGGCTTCCCCAACGTCTGTTTCCTGGACGGCGGCATTGTCGGCTGGCCGTACGGGGGCGTGGTGAAGGGCGAGTGACCTTGAGCACGCCCATGAGATCACACGCGCCGAGACTAACCCTCTCGGTCGCAAGCGGCAAAGGCGGCACGGGCAAGACGCTCGTGTCGACCGCGCTCGCCAAAGCGCTGGCGGCGTCGGGCTCGTACAACGTCCAGCTCCTCGACTGCGACGTCGAGGAGCCGAACGCCGACCTGCTTCTCCACCCCCGGATTCAGCACAACCAACCCGTTGAGGTGCTGATCCCCAAAGTGAAGGAGGCGCTCTGTACGCACTGCGGGCTTTGCGCCCAGTTCTGCCAGTCCAGCGCCATCGCGGTGATCCGGGACGCGGCGATTACCTTCCCGGAGTTGTGCTCTTCCTGTGGCGGGTGCGCGCTGGTGTGTCCCGAGGACGCTATTGCTGAAGTGCCCAGGCAGGTGGGCACGGTAGCGAAGGGACTCGCCGAGCCCGGGATCGAGTTCTACCAGGGGCGACTTCGCGTAGGGGAGCACCGCGCGACCCCCACGATTCGGGCGACGAAGGAGTTCATCGCCGCCGACTCCGTGACCGTCATCGACGCCCCGCCGGGCACCGCTTGCCCGATGCAGGAGACGGTGGAAGACTCGGACTTCTGCATTCTGGTCACGGAGCCGACACCGTTCGGGCTAAGCGACTTGAGGCTCAGTGTGGACACGGTCCGGGCCCTTGGCGTGCCCTTCGGCGTGGTCATCAACCGCGACGGGATCGGTGACGCCGGTGTTGCCGATTACTGCGACGAGCAGGGAATCGAGGTCCTCCTCCGCGTCCCGCAGGACCGCGCCATCGGCGAAGCGTACTCCCGCGGCACGAACTTGGTCGACGCCCTGCCGCAGTGGCGAGAGCCGCTGCTTGCGCTGCATGACGCAATCGCCTCGCGCGTCAGCGCCCCGTAGCGCCGCCGGGTGTCGCCACGCACAAGTCACCAGTCACCACTCGACACAAGGAGCACTCAAATGTTAGCAACCAAGGCCGTGGCCGTTCTCGCCTTCCTGTTCTTCGGGTGAGCGGCTACCTGCGGAGTAGTTGCTCTGCTCAAAACGGGAACGCCCGCCGCCGCTTTCTACAGGAACTTCCACTACGTGGTCGCGAGCATCGGGCTAATCCTCAGCTTGGTCACGGCGATAATGGTCTGGCGAATACAGCCGCCAGGCTGAGCGCGACTTAGCGACAGACTGACTGTGCTCGGCGAGGGTCTCCTGACCCCGCCGCTCCCCGGACCGACAGGTCTCCAGAGCCCTTTGAGACCTTCCGGTCAAGCGTTTCGGGCGACAGACTGACTAACGCCTAATACTACAACCGTACTTAGTTCGTGTTGCGGAAGCCTGCTAACGGCGCCGGCGGACACAGCCAGTGTAATACAGAGGCGGTC
>Ga0210049_1001838_pt1 | contig 19966 bp, 30 predicted proteins | sample CryGeyCG2014_300_2_FD_183964 | JGI IMG/M metagenome (GOLD analysis project Ga0210049, IMG submission 183964) | Groundwater microbial communities from aquifer - Crystal Geyser CG06_land_8/20/14_3.00 (SPAdes) (version 2) | ecosystem: Environmental > Aquatic > Deep subsurface > Groundwater | place... | reverse complement strand
TGTTTTGGGATTATCCAGTTTTACCAAAATCAGGAATTGAGGATTGAAAGCCGGCGCAAAACCCATAAAAGTCTGGATTGTTTTTTCCGAAGAATATACTCCTCCTTCAGGCACTTGAGCAGTACCGGTCTTCCCGGCAATATAATATCCGGGAATTTGGGCGGTTTTAGCATAACCATTTTCCACCACGCTTATCAGCATTCCGATTAATTGCGAGGTGGTTTTGGAAGAAATTACGGAATTATCTTCGGTTTTCGGCCGGGTTTCTGTAATTTCCCCGTTGTCACGGATTTTTTCCACCAAATAAGGCCTGATTATCTTGCCGCCGTTGACAAGAGCGCAATAGGCCCTTATCAGCTGGATCGGAGTCATTTCTATCCCCTGGCCGAAAGAGGCCGTGGCAAAATTTATTTCATAACCTTTTTTGAATTCCTGGTTTTGGGAGTAGATTTCTTCGGTGTCTATGCCTGTGGGCGTAAAGATGCCGAAATTTTCAATGTATTTCAGAAAGGAATTATCGCCTAACTGCTGTTCCGCGAATACGGCTCCCGTGTTGATTGATTTTTCCAGAACCTGGGTCATCGTAGTGTCGCCGGGATATTTCCTCTCGTCGTAATTTAAGATTTTATAACCTCCGATTTTTATTTTGCCCGGATCCTGGTAAATGGTCTGGGGAGTAATTTCCTCTTCATTTAAAGCTGCTGCCATGGTAATCGGTTTGAAAACCGACCCCGGCTCAAAGATTTTTTGGGTTACCGAATTTTGAAAAAGGCTCAAATCGGCGACTTTCGAATATTCGTTCGGGTTGAAATTGGGGAAACCGGCCAAGGCCAGAATTTTCCCGGTATTGGGATCGATAACCACAATTTCGCCTTCTTCAATGTCTAAATCTTTCTTGGCTTTTTCCAATAATTTTTCGGCCGTAAATTGAATCGAATAATCAACGGTTAAAAAGAGATCGCTGCCCCGGCTTTTTCTTGTTCCCTGCAAAATTTCTTCGTAATATTCTTCCAAACCGTACTGCCCTTTTTGATTCGCGTCCAAAAACCCGATAATTTTGGAAGCCAGCGTTTCTTGCGGATAATATCTGCCTGTTTCTTTCCCCAAAAAGATTCCCGCCAGATTTAATTCTTTTATTTCCTTGATTTCTTCCTCGGTCAATCTTTTTTTAATTACTTCGTAAATACTGTCTTTTTTGAATTTTTCCAGGAGTAAATCTTTGTTGAGATTAAGGATCGCGGCCAATTTTTCGGCGGTTTCTTCTTTTGCTTCAATTTTATCAGGAGAAGAAAAAACCATGGGCCAATCCATATTGATGGCTAAAGATTCCCCGTTTTTAAAAAAAACTTCTCCCCTTTCCGCCACCTTCTCTTCACCTGAATTGTATAGTCCCTGAGCCAGGGCTTTATAGAAATCGCCCCGCATGATCTGAATAAAAAAAAGCCGGGAGACAACTGCTAGCCCGAAAAAAAACAGGAATACCAGAATTAAATTGACTCTCCAAGATTGCATACCCAGTATATCAACCCCGTATAGCTCCTAACGGATTATACGGGGCTTTGCTTCCAGATTAATTACTTATATTATTATGCCCCAGTAATAGGAAGCGGAGTCCCGAAAGGACGGAGCCCCGATACAGTTGCTAAAGGCAACTTGTACGGGGATGTATTACTGGGCATAATCACTTTGCCAACGCCGTGCCTTCTAAGAGACGGATGTAATCAATTTTATTTGCTTTCTCAAATACGCTGTTTTGGACGTAATTCCCGACGTTATTTAAAGAGTTGACTTCGGAGAAATTGACTTCCAAGATTTTATTTTCCAAGGTAAGTTGATTCAGTTTCTTTTCGTAGCTCTGAATAAGATAAACCTCCTTCGTATATGCGCCGATCTGGAAGATACATACTACCAGAAGCGACGACATTAAAATTGAAATAAAAATCCACAAAACCTTCAAGCCCTTTATTCTGAAGCGAGATGTCGATGAAATTGGCAGACTTAGGATTAGCGTGTTATTCATTGTTTTATTTTGATCGCCGCTCTCAGTTTAGCGGACCTTGAACGAGGGTTAATGATAATTTCTTGTCTCGCGGGCCTCGTTGGTTTTTTTGTTAAAATTTGTAAAATATTTTCTTTTGATTTTTCCTTTAAGAAATTTTTGACTATTCTGTCTTCAAGGGAGTGAAAAGATATTACAACCATTCTTCCTTGGGGGTTCAAAATTTCGACAGCCTGGGGTAAAGCCTTCTTTAGGTTGTTCAGCTCGTCGTTCACCGCAATCCGCAACGCCTGGAATACCCTCGTGGCGAAATGTATTTTTTGGCGCTGATATCTGAAAGGAATTGCTTTTTGGATGATTTTTACCATTTGGGAAGTGCTTTTTATCGGGTAAAATTTTCTTTCGTTTATAATTTCTTCGGCAATGTTTCCCGCAAACCTTTCTTCTCCGTATTCTTTCAAAATATTTTCCATCTCCGGTTCCGACCAGTAGTTTACGATCTTTTCGGCGGTCAGAGGATTATTGACGTTATAGCGCATATCCAAGGGTTCCGATTTCAAAAAACTGAATCCCCTTCCCGACTCTTCCAAATGCCAGCTCGACATTCCCAGATCGAATAACACTCCCGAAATTGAATGAAACTTTTTGGCTATCTCTTTTAAATTTGTAAAAGAATCGTTTACTAAAATTAATCTGTCCTTGAACTTTGTCGTCTGCGATTTAAGCTGGGAAATAACTTCTTTATCCCAATCGATTCCCAACACTCGCCCCTGTGGTCCGTTTTTCTCTAAGATAGCGGCTGTATGTCCTCCGAAACCCGCCGTACAGTCAATAAAATTTTCATTTGGTTTCGGAGCTAGATATTGCATGACTTCTTTTTGAAGAACGGGAATGTGCATAACCCTACGAATTACAAATATCTACGAATATACGAATAAATTTGAGCGAGGTAACAATTTTTAAAGTAACTTTCGCAGGCTCGTCGGCATGGTCTCCGACTACTGTCGGAGTGACGAGCCGAGAATGTAGATTGCCAAATCTCGCTGGGATTTGGACAATCGGTACTTTGAAAATTCGTTACCGAGCGACTATACTCCTAATTCTTTTAATCTTTCCGCTATATCCCCTACTGCCTTTTCCGTTTTTTTCTGATATATCTGCCATTTGTTTTCGTCCCAGATTTCAATTCGATTTAAAACTCCGGCAATTACAACTTTCTTTTTCAAAAACGCGTAAGATTTCAGATAATCGGGAATTAAAATTCTTCCTAAGTTATCAAAGTCAACTTCCATCGCCCCGGTTGACATTGATCTTGCAAATCCCCTGGCATCGGCTTGAGCCAGGGGCATTTTGGCTATTTTTTCAACCAGATTATTCCATTCTTTAGTCGGGTAAAGAAACAAACACTGATCCAATCCTTTGGTGATTACTGCCCGTTTACCCAAAAGTGGGCGAAACTTTGATGGGATTGCCAGTCTTTTTTTCTCGTCAATTGAATATTTGTATTCTCCGATGAACATACGACTGTAAGGAGTACCCCGCCCTCTAAGCAATAATTCTTTTCTTGAGGGCACGCCAAGCGCTCCCGTAATATTTTAATTTTCTTTCTCGTTGCCTTGCAATTTTTTCAGATTGATAGGCCTCGTAATAAATTAATTCTGAACACCCTCCCCTTTTATGTTGTTTAATTCTTCGCGTTAAATCATTGGTATAACCTATATAGAATTGGTTATTTCTTTTCCACCTTAGGATGTAAATATAATACATACGGCATAGAGGGCGGGGTTTCGCTTGTTATCATTCGCTCAAGTTATCCACAGAAAATGAGGTTATTAACATAGTTATCCACAATCCCCCACTTCATTTACTTTATATCCCACTTATCAACCTGAGTCAACCACTTTATTCCATTCTAAGAATATGAGGAAAACCGAAAAATCATCCCCAAATAATCCACAGGCAAACAAAAAAGCCCTAAAAGGGCCTGGAAACCGGTTTTTAACTCTTAATTCCTAATTTTTAACAATTATCTTAAACCCTTCGGGATCAATCTCAATCTGAGCTCCTTTTTTCAATTCTCCGGATAAGAGGGCGGAGGCCAAAACGTTTTCTACCTTATCCTGGATCACTCTCTTCATCTGTCTTGCCCCGAAAGTCGGATCGTATCCCAATTCGGCGATTTTTTCCTTAAGGACAAGGGTAATGATAAAATCAATTTCTTTCTCTTTCAATCCTTTCTTTATTTTCTGGAGCATCAATTCGGCAATGTCCAAAAGATTTTCTTTGCTCAGAGTTTTGAAAACCACCACCGCGTCAAATCGGTTGATAAATTCCGGCCTGAAAGTGCCCTGCCCGAAGATATAATCCAATATTTCGTCTTTCACCTTGATCCATTCGGTTTTTTCGCGGATCGCCTTCAAAATTATCTGGTACCCGGCGTTGGAGGTGGCGATGATTATCGAATTTTTGAAATCGACTTTCCGGCCGAGGCCGTCCGTCAGATAACCCTCGTCTAAAACCTGCAGGAATAAATTCAGGATATTGGGATGGGCTTTTTCAATTTCATCCAAAAGAATCAAAGAAAACGGAGCCTCCCGGACTTTGGTGGTCAGAAATCCTTCTTCTTGCGCCGAGCCGATCAAACGGGGAATATCCGTGACGTTCTGGAACTCTTGCATATCAAGCCGGATCATTTTGTTTTCGGAACCGAAATAAACCTGAGCCAGGGCTTTTGACGTTTCGGTTTTTCCCACGCCGGTCGGCCCCAAGAACAAGAAGGTGCCCATTGGCCCGGATCTCTTTGTTACTTCCGCCCTGGCCCTTCTCATGGCCGTTGAAACTTCCCTGACCGCTTCTTCCTGGTTGATAATCCTCTGATGAATCAAATTTTCCAAATTCAAAAGAATTTCTTTTTCTTTTTGCTCAAGCTGCCCCACGGGTATGTCCGTCTTTTTGGAAACCAGCTTTGAAACGTATTCCGGCAAAACAACTTTGCTTTTCGCGTAACGGACGGTATAAACCACCACTTCTTCCAGAAGGTCGATTGCTTTCTTGGGGAAGGGAACGTCCTGAATGTATCTGCCGGAATATCTGACGATGTCTCTGATGGCCTGATAACTGACGAATTTCTTATACTTATTTTCGTATCCGAGGGTTAAATTTTCCAGAATGAAAATTGTTTCCTGTTCGCTTATTTCCGAAATCTTGACTACCCCGAAAAGATTTAAAATCGTCGGGTTTTTTTCAATAAAAAGATGCAGCCCTAGAAAAGAAGTGATTCCGATGACCCTGAAACCGGGTATGGGCAGGAAACGCGCCAGAATCGGCGAAATATCAATGGCCCCCGGCCTTCCGCTCGCCTGGGCAACAAAGCTGTAGAACTCATCGATGACCAAAATAACGTTGCCGGCTGAAGCCGCTTCCGTAAATATCGTTTCCAATAACCTTTCTATTTCCTCGAAGGACTCGTAGCGGGTCAGCATGGAAACGATGTCGAGAGCGACAATTCTTTTGTAATTTATTTCGGGAAACGACTCTCCCAGAAGAATCTTCTGGGTCAGGGCCTGAATAATGCTTTTTCTGCCGGTACCGGGTTCTCCGATCAATAAGACGTTATGGACGCCCTCCTGGCTCAGGATTCTTTCCATTTCGGCAATTTCCTCCCCGTTGCCTATGATTTCTTCAAATCCTCCCCTCTTTTTAACGATTTCCGTCCAATCGGCGGAGAACTGGTCCAGAGTGGGAGTGTATCCTGCCGCCCAGCCTTTGGCCAGGCTCCCTTTCTTTATCAAATTCTTCCATTCCCAGAATTTTTTCCTTTCTCTTATTCTTTTTTCCAAAGACTCCAGCCACCAGGTTAAGTTTTCAATGTCTTCGGCTTTAAGATTATTGTCAATCAGAATCTGTTTAAAAAATGAATCTTGCTTGGCCAGGGCGGAAATCATATCGCCTACTTCAACCCTCGAATGTTTTCTTTTCAGGGCCATTTTAAGGGATTCAAGAATGGAATCTTGCAATTCCGCTGAGGGGATTTTTTCCGAAGAAGCTTTTAAAAGCTTTTTAATTTCGTTCAGGTTCAGCAGGACGCGGGAAAACACAAAATTAAGATTGGGATTGTCGGAAAGCAGATAATAAAGGATGCTTTTGCCGGATCTTACTGATTTATCAACCGCTTTGGCCGTTTCAAAGCTTAAAAAATCGGCCAGATTGAATTCTTCCGGAGATTTTACAACGTCTTCAAGGGCGATTTTTATTTGAGGATTTTTTAATTTTAAATTTAAGAATGCCTCTTCCCCCCAATAAATTAAAAACAAAGTTAAAGAAATTATCGAAAAGCCGAGCAATTGGGAAAGGGACGAATTGGCATATCCGCCGATAAAAAATCCGTAGAGAAATACCCCGAAATTAAAAATAAAGAGAAAGAGAAATAATTTTTTCAACGGTTTTACGAATCTGAAAGCCAAGCTTCTTTCCCATTTTACTGCATGATAAATCTTAGCTGTTTTTGAATTGAAATTAAAATCCATACCCCGTACCACAGCTCAGTACTACAACATCATTTATAGTATTGAGCGTAATATCCTTTTAATCTTTTGGTGATGAATCTTCGGCCTTTAGTTTGTTTGAAAAAAGATTCCCGCCTCCTGGCATCTTCTTCATTCAAACAAACTTCGCAATAGATTAGTTTAAATGGTAATCTTGGTTTTGTTGAAAATGACTTTCCTGCGTTGTGTTCTTTTAATCTTTCCCTTAAATTCGCGGTATAGCCCACATACCTCTTATGATCCTTAAAGCTTTCCAAGACATAAGTATAATGAAATTTATTTAAAACTGTGGTACGGGGCATATTTATTATTTTACTGCTAAATTATCATGCTTCCCCAATCCTTCTGCATAATGCTTCTGGATTTCAAAAGCCGAAAGGGCTTGATTGTAAATGCGGAAATCGTCGATAAGGCCGTTGAAAGGAAATGTAATACCAGTATCACTAATAGCTAAAACCGCGGCTGTGGCCGTAATCGTGCCTGTCTGTGTTCTCTCCACATCTAGCACACCGTCAAGATAGAATACTACTTTATCCAAACTGTCATCATAGGTTATTACCAAATGATGCCAGTTATGGTCTGAGATTGGTGTATTCGCCGCACTGCTCCACCCACCCCAAGTGGAAAAGACAGGTTTATTATAGGTGTTGAGTAAATAAACAAAATAATCTCCGGTGCCTTTTTTTCCAAATAATCGGACATGGGCACCTTCTGATGGGAGTTTCGTAAATTTAATCCAAGCCTCAAACGTAAGTTTATCAGTAATGCGTAAGCTCGCATCATTCCCGAAATTAACATAATCATCCACCCCGTCAAAACTCAAGGCATTTCCTATAATTCCAGTTGTCCAACCGGAGCTTGGAGTAAAATTAAAATTTTGTAATGTTCCATTGTTCCCATAACCTGAATAATCATAAACAGTAGAACCCACGCCTTCTTCAAATCTCCAGATTCCTACGGCATCGGCGCCAAGAGCATTATTAATACTTTGGCTAAACTCTAAACCCTTGGCAATTCTGGCTTTTTCCCTGGTTCCCTTCATACTTACCAAGACAATACTGGAAAGGAGTCCTATGATGGAAATAACTACCAAGAGTTCAATAAGGGTGAAACTTCTACTTTGTTTCATTTTAAAATAAAACTTTAAATCCAAATATTAACCCCCAAATTAAAAGAGCTGGTAAAATTAGCCAGCCAAAAAATACAATTATTCCGCCGAAAATTATCAGAATTTCAACAAAAAGTCCAATAATTATTAAAAAAATCCTCACTATCGCTCCTAAAATTCGGAAGATTAAATTGGAAAGAAACGCCTCAGCATATCTCCCGGCGTCAAATCCCCTGCCGTAAGACATTTTATATTTTCTCCAGGGGGCAAAAAGAGTTTTAACCAATAAAGGAATGGAAAAATAATTCAAATTAAACAAAAGAAAGTTTTTCCAGGCCTTGATCAGTTTTTTCGGTACGTCGAAAAACTGCCAGCTGAAATATTGAAAGAATATGTTTTGGGAAACTTCCGACATAGTTAGTCAAAGAGGACTTCATCCTCTTTTCCACCTTCGTCCCGTTATTACGGGACTCGGTTTTTAATTAATTTTATGCCGAGGCCGGATATCTGGGTGCCTCCGAAAATCAAAATAAAAGCCAATATTGACCAAACCGTCAGATTAAGAATTTTCGTTATGGAATTTGCCGGGAGAAATCCTTTTAACTGATCCCCTATCATTTTTTGCAGCTGGGCCTGGGCATCCTGCGTATTTCCTGTCTGAGCAGAGACCTCTTCTTCACCTGCGCTTCCATAAGAAGCTTGGTTTGTAAAGAACTCGGGCAAGACGGCTTTGGCGGTAAAAATATTGTAAGACGAATATAAAGTCCAGCTTATTAATAAGATGCCTGCAAAAAATACCAGCCAACCGATGATTTGCGAAGAAGTTTCAGTTTTTGGATAATCCATGGAATTGGCGCTTGACCTTTCTCTTTTATTAAAATACCATAAAAAAAGACACAATCACAGTACCCTAACAACTATTTTGGAAAGGGAGGTGACAAAATGACTATTCTCTACACAGTATTGCTGTTTGTAGTTGCCTACCTGATGGGTATCATTGTTATTTGCGCCCATTATGAAAACTGGATAAAACTCAAGAACCATCTCACGCAAGAAAAGTCGCCGGGCATTTAATGATCCGGCGACTACTGTTTTTTATTTCATTAACTTGTATAATTCCTCCAGCGTATCCTGAGGTATAATCGGTCTTTCCCCCATCGGAGTTCTTCCGGGATAGCGCCAGGCGGAAATTATTTTAATTCCTTTGGGTCTCTTCAGCAAGAAATACATCACCCAGGCCTCGGTCGGATGTTTTTTGGTTCCCGTAATCTGCATGTCGGCGATAGTGCCCTCGGCTATCCCCTCTTCTTTCCTGTCGGGTTTGCGCAAGATCCGCAATACCCTTTTTTCCGAGAATTTATATTGGCGCATTTTGGCCTGAGAATGCCTTGTCCAAAAAACCCCGCACCAGTCCCGCTTTCGGCGGGACGGTACGGGACTAGTCCAGCACCGAGCTTTGCTCTGGTGCTGGGTCTTTCCTTTATCCTCGCTTATCTTCAGGAACATACCCAGTATATCAACTTCCAGCGCCAAACGTCTTTTTTTGACGCTGGTACCGGATTAATCTTAAGCCCAGAAATCTTCTTCCTTGGGTACCCTTTAAATAATCTTCTCGACGTTTGGCGTCGTCTTGATTAAGACAACCTTCAAAATAGATTAGTTTGAAGGGTAAACGAAACTTTGTCGCTAAGGATAGCCCCTTTTTATGTTCTTCTATCCTCTTTTTTAGGTTATTAGTATATCCTATGTATCTTTTGCCATCTTTCAAACTCTCTAACACGTAGACGTAGAAGAATATACTGGAAGTTGTATTACTGGGCATATTTTTGTATTTATCTGATTTCGTAAGTGATATTTACCGTCACTTCAATTTTATTTTCGCCAGTTTGTATCTGTGGCGTTTCCGTGCCTCCTCCCTTTCCTAAGGGCGCGGCTTCTTTCATACTATAGAAATAAGGCACTACCCCGCTCTCGCTGAAATTGCTGATTTTTACCAATCTGATTCCTAACTGTTTAGCCAACTCTTCCGCCTTGGCCTTGGCTTTGCTGATGGCTTCGGCTCTGGCTTGCGCCTTTAGCGCATCTTCCTCATCAACGGTAAACTGCAAATCGCTCACTTCATTCGCTCCGGCGCCGGTCGCTTCTTCAATAATCGTACCGATTTTTTCCATATCCCTGATTTTTATTTGCAGAGACTGGGTTACTTCATAACCGACCAAAACTCTTCGGCCCTGAGGATAAATTTCGGTTGCTTCATACCATTCGTATCTGGGAGAAATGTTAAAATTGGTGGTTTTTAAATCCTTATCTTCAACTCCCGACCCCTTTATGACTTCAACTACGGCGTTCATCTTTTTCGAATTTTCCTGTATTGATTCGGCCACGGTTTTTTCCTCGGTTACCACCGAGGCCGTAACTAAAGCCAGATCGGGCTTCGCATAAATCGTTCCTGTGTCGGAAACCGTAATCGTATTTTCCGATTTTTGTATTTTATCTTTGATGTCTATCACCGTAGAGCAAACTAAGGCAACCAGAAAAACGGAAACGATGACGACCAAGCCGGCGACTAAACATTTATTTTCTATTTTGCAGCATTCCATAATAATTTTATTTTATTATTTATTATTTTTTAACCTTTGCGAAAGATAAAGTATGAGTAAATTACGGAGATTAAACCGGCCGCCAGAGCGGCGGCGACAACGACAATGAAAGATTGTCTAGGAAGAAAAAGACCGAATAAAGAAATTATTCCGGCTGCAATAAAGAATTTTCCCGCAGATTGGTGGGTTTTGTTCCAAACTTCTTCCGAATAGAGAGTCCAGGGCGTTCTGATGCCGACAAAGTAATTCTTTTTTACTTTCGGCAGGAAAATCCCGATAACAATGAATAAAAGGGAAATGGCAGGAATAATGAAATAAATTATGTCTGATTTTGTTCCCAAAGACGCCCAAAGAGTATAAAGATAAAGCGAAACGAAAAAAGTAACAAAAGCCGTCCTGAACCAGAAATAAGGCATGATAAAACCGAGGTAATTTTTTTTAAGAGGATCAATCAACGGCAGAAAAGTCATTAAAAGATAAAAAAACAAAGTAATGCCGGGAAAGAGTAAAACGGTGACATTTTTGCACGTCCAGGCGTCAATTTCGCCCTTTATATTCCAATGGGAAGGAATTTTCCCCGGCAATTCGGGATACAAAAAAGCGCTTACCAAGACGGCTAAAACAATAAAAGAGATCGGTAAAATTTCTTTCCTGGTAAAAATTTTCATCTGCTGAAACGTTTCGCCTTATTATTCTACAATATTTTACGGAAAACAAAAAGCATGACCGGAGTTAAGGATGTGGTCATGCTTTGAGGACGAGTTTGCTTTGGGCGACCGAAGGGTTGGTTTTTTTCCCAATATTGATGGTTGTGGCTTTTGCCTGACTTCCTTTAGGATCCGGACAATTTTAAAGCGGCTCCCAAAAGAATGAGGCCTTCTAAAAAATAGAAGAGTCCGACGGAAGAGATCATCATATTTTTATTATACCTGTATTTATAATAATTTTAACTATTATTATCACTCAATCTTGACGATCTTGTATTCTTTTTTGCCGTCCGGAACGCTGATTTCAACGACAGCCCCCTTTCCTTTGTTTAAAAGCGCCTCTCCCAGGGGAGACTTGAAAGAAATTTTACCGTCTGAAATATCCGCCTCTTCGGGGCCGACAATCTGGAATTTTTCTTTTCCTTCTTTCGAGCTCAAACAAACGACCGAGCCTATCTGAATCTTTCCGCCGGATTTCTTATTGATTATTTCGGTCTGAGCGATAATTTCTTTCAATTCTCTGATTCTTGCCTCCAAGAAACCCTGCTCTTCCTTGGCGGCGTCGTAACCCGCATTTTCCTTCAAGTCGCCCTGGGAAGCGGTGTGCCTGATTCTTTCCGAAACTTCTCTCCTTCTCACTTTTTCCAAGTGTTCCAGTTCTTTCTTGAATTTTTCCAAACAATCTTCGGTTAAATATCTTTTCATGGTTTATTTCATATTTTTGATTTTATTGATATTATCGACGGCAATCCAGGAAGACATAAGGCCGAATCCTTTTTTATCAATTCCAAACGGCTTTATTTTCCGGGGATTTTTCAGAAAAACCAATAAACAATAATTCTTGTCTTTGAAAATCTTGTAATACTTACCGGTTTCTTCCATCCCCAGCCCGTCCTTTCCCCCGTATTTATCAAGTATTTCCCTGACTTTCTTTTGATTCAAATCGGAAAACTGTAAAACTTTCGAAACTTCCGCTTTTACGGTAACCGATTCTCCGGAATTTTTGAAATAAACTATTTCTCCCCCTCTGATTTTATCCCAGGGAGAACATCTGTTTTTATACCAGCGCGACTCTATCGTTTTTTCTCCGGTCAAAATCTTCGGCAATAATCCCCACGATTTTTTCATTATGGCCAAGTGATGCATATTTTACTCTGCCGAAAAATCACCTACAAAAATCTGACGAATTTATTGTTTTTGTCGACAAGGATGCTCTTGGCCTTGATCGGTTTATCGGTCAACTCAAAGCCCATAACGATGATCTCATCGCCCTTTTTGATCAAGCGCGAAGCGGCTCCGTAAACAACAACCTTTCCGGAATCTTTTTTCCCCTCAATTGCATAGGTCTCCAGCCTTGTTCCATTGGTATTATCCACCACTAAAACTTTCTCCCCGGGGAAAATGCCAACTTTTTCTATCAGGGCCTTATCGATACCTATGCTCCCTACATAATTCAAATCTACATCGGTAACCGTTGCCTTATGAATTTTTGACCGCAATAGCCACCTCATAAATTCTCTGATTTTTTATTTGCTGCCTTTCCTCCATTTTACACCCCTTAACTATGTGGAATTCTTTAAGTTCTTTTTTGGAAGGATTCCTGTTTTGAAACTTTACAAATGGAACGTCTTCAACAACCGCCAAGGGAGTCTGCTCGCTTCCCTCGCCCATTATCAGAACTCCCGAGACGGCCAAGGCATCCGAAATGTTTGCTTTTTGTACTTTGAATTTTCTTCCGAATATGTCCGGTTTGCCGATATAATTGTTTAGGCTGGCGAAACCGCTGTGAGCGATCGCCGCTCCCGTTGTCCCCCATCTTAACGGAGTCGTCTTGCTGTCCGTGATAACCACCCCGACTTTTTTGATTGAAAACCTTTTGCATAAGTATTGCCGCACCTCATTCGCTGTTTTCTGGGGATCTTCGGGCCAAAGGATATAATATCCGTTCCCGTTAGATTCATCGATTCCCGCAGTTGGCACCAAAAGGCCTCCCTTAACGGTTAAAGTAATATTATATTTATTTTCTTCCGGCGGTAAAAAATATTCCGCCTCCTGTTCTACCAGATCTTTTTTGTCCGCCTTTTCCATTTTGACCACTCTCCCTTCGCATATTGAAACAATTTTAGAAGTAATCACAACGATCGACCGCTCTTTGAGAGATTTCAAATATTTATCCAGAATCTCAAACAGATTCTGTTTGTAGGGCCTTATCTTATGGGTTTTTATTGGGAAAAATTTTCATCTTTTTTACTTTATTCTCCTCTGAACTGCCTGGCTTTGCAATTCCCTGAGAGCATCGACGGCAATCCATTTCGCGGTTTTGGAATTAATTTTCTGGATTTCTTTTGCGGTCTTGATGGCTTCTTTATTCAGTTTTTTATTTCGTTTGCCAATCTGCCGCAACGCCCAATTAACCGCTTTCCTGACGAAATTTCTTTCGTCGGCGGCTTCTCTTTTGATCGCGGAAAATAGTTTTATAAATTCCTTGTCGTCCGATGTCTTATCGTGCCAAGCCAGACAAGCCATCAACGAGAAACCCGCTCTCTTTATAAATTCTTCGGAAGATTTCGTCCATTTCACGGCTTTTTCAAAGGCACGGGGCGTTTTATCGAAAAGATTCGCGCAAACCTGATCGCAGACGTCCCAAGAATCAAAACCTTTCGTCCATTTATCCATTTGTTTTTCCGATACCAATTTTGGATCGTCAATCATGCCGGCTAAGATTCTCGCTTCGTGAATTTTTGAATCCCATAATTCCCGGGCCAATTTATGGTTTTTTCCCGTTTGCTTGGCCAATTTCCTTAAATTGGGAATGGATACCCCCAAAGTATTTTTCGGGTTTATCCCGAATCTCGCCATTCCTTCTGCGTTTTTCGGGTTAGACAAAGATTTCAGCTTTTTTAAAATTTCCGAACTTTGTTTTCTTGCCATATTTCTCAATTCTACCAAAAAATCGCCTCTTCGGCGACTTTTTATTTTATTTAAATCTGCGATATTCCCTTCAGCCAATGGCCGTATTGGCACTCGGGATTGTGCGCCGGAGGCGCATCTTTTCTCAACAATTCCACCGCTTCTTTAAAAACTCCCTGCACGTAAGAAGGATCCGTATCTATCATGTGGATTTCTTTTCTGAAAGGAAGTTTGCCGTCAAATCCGTTTTCTTTGTCAACGATATAAAAAGCCAGGCATCCTTTTCTCACGGTTTTATACCCCTGCTTTTCCAACAAAAAAGTATAAATATCCATCTGCAGTTGAAAACGGTCGTAAATCGTCGGAACCTTGCTGCCGGTGGATTTGTAATCCAAAGGAGCCAGTTTTCCTTCCGTGAATTCCAGAATGTCGTCAACCGCGCCGAACAAAGTGGCGTCCAATTCGGCGTCGTAATACCGTATTCCTTCAAAATTATTCCGCCATTCGTTCAGTAATTTCTGGTTCGGGAAAAGTTTGGCCGGGACGTTATTGGCCACCAATAAGGGATGCAACTCCCCTTTTTTCCTGTACTTGTCGAACTCCTCCTTCAAAAGGACGTCCACCGCCGCGTTAAGCGCGTAAGGGTATGGCTGGGGCCTTCTTATTCCCATTCTCTTATCCAACCAAAAACAAAGCGGGCACTCGTAATACAAATTTAAAGAATTAGGCGAAAGCTTTATCGGTCTTTCGTTGTTCATGTTATTCCGTTAAATATTTTACTCTGTGGTTTCGCCGTCGAAGTGTTCGTCGTCCGCCTCGGCTATTTCTTTGGTGGCATGGATTACCCCGTCTCTGTGATTGGGCGGCGAATAAATCGTATAAAGCTTCATTTCTTGGCTTCCCGTGTTTATGATGTTGTGGTTATTTCTGGCCGGAACAACTATTGCCGAACCGTCCCTGATTTCGTGTTCTACGCCGTCGATAACCGCCTTTCCCTCCCCTTTTTCAACCCTGAAAAACTGGTCCAGAGTATGCATTTCCATCCCGATTTCTTCGCCCGCTTTCAGGCTCATCAATACCAGCTGGCTGTTTTTGGCGGTATACAAAACCCTTCTGAAATCGTTATTCTCTTTTGCCGCCTCTTCGATATTAATTACGTATCCCTTCATAGTTAGTCGAAGAAGATTGCTTCTTCTTCATCTTCGTCCCGCGTTGCGGGACTCGATATTTTATTTATTAATTATTTTTAATATCAACCTTTATATAACTATTCTAACAAAAAATCGCCCGCGAGGCTATTTTTTATCGCTTTGTAATCTCGATGATTTTTAGTTTTGATTTGGAGCCGGAAACGATCTGGATATTCGATTGACCGATATTGAAGTAATCGGCAAGCGCTCTAATCACGGCACGGTTGGCTTTCCCCTTTTCGGGCAATGCCCGAACCTGAACGTTAAAATTGATGTCGTCAATCTTTTCCACTTTTTCCTCCTTGGCCTTGGGCTTAACCCTAACAAAAATTTTCATTATTTTACCATTAAAGTTTCTAATAAAATTATCAAACTGCTAAAAACAAGAAAAATTAAAAAAGCCATCCACCAGTTTATTCTTTTAGTAAGAAATGACATTTTTGTCCTAAATTTTGGTTAATATTTTAAATCTGATAATTTTTACTAAAGTATCAGGATTAATTTCTGTTTTATAATATTCGGAATAAGTTTTATACATTTCCTCATCGTTTTTAAATTCTTCATGACCTTTCTTGTCTTCCTCGTTTAATTCCCCAAAAGTCTTTTCTTTAACTTCAATAAGTATAACCTTGGCAAAGGGATTTTTACTTTGGTGCTCTAAAAATAAAACCTCGTCTCTTTTTTTCAAATCCTTATCATCAAGACACCTCCAAGTTATGGTTTTTCTCCTGAAACTATTGAAGGTATTAAATTTTTAGAAAATTTAAGCGTTTTCATTTATTTAACTCGGTTGAAGATTATCTTCAACCAACTAACTTCAGCCTAAATTTTGATTATTTTATAGATTTAATTACGGAAGTTAATTCTCTGAGATTTTTGATAACCGCATCCGGTTTATAAATTGTTAAGACTTTTTTATCGTCTTTGCTCCACCACCCCCTCCAATCGGCATTTAACCAAATTGTTTTCATGCCCAAACCGCTGGCTGCAACTAAATCTTCTGATACTTCATCGGCGATAAAAACCGCCTCCCTTGCTTTAACCTTAAGACTTTTTAACGCTTCATAATAAATTATCGCGTTCGGTTTTCTCTCCCCAACCGTGGAAGAAACAATGAGAGCATCAAACAAATTCTCAATTTTATAGTTTTTCATAACCTGTCTCATCCATTTTTCCACGTAATTTGATAAAATTCCAACCTTATATTTTTTCTTCAGCTCTTTTACCACTTCAATGTGTTCTTTCGGGATAAACTGCCATTCAATCGTGTTCTTAATTATTGCTTTTACCGGTATGTTTTTTCGAGTGACTCTTTGTATATAGTTTTCGAAATTTTTATCGGTTTTTATCTTCCCGGCTGATCTTAAAATATAAAATTGCCTCCAATAAGGATGGAAAGTTTTCCAAGTAAATCCGAAAGGTTTCAAAATCGCATTTAACTTTCTTTCCCTGTCTTTTGAAAATGTCGCGAAGACATGTCCCCAATCAAAAAATACAGCTTTTATCATATCTTTATCCTACCAAAAAATCGCCTTTTGGGCGACCTTCCGCGGAGGACAAACCTCCACTAATTAATTTTATCATTAATTTATTTAACAAATTCAATTTTAAGCTTCCGCCTAAAAATTGAAGCAATTTTTTGAAGAGTATCGGTAGTAAAGTTCTGTTGTCCGGCCTCCATCCTGGCAATATTACTCTGTCTTGTGCCTATTCTCTTTGCCAATTCCATTTGAGACATCTTTTTTTGTTTTCTTAATTGCAAAATCTGGTAAGCAATTTCTAATTGTTTACCATATTCATCATAGTGTTTCCTGAACCTCGGATTCCTCAATTGTCTAAGGAGGTATTCTTGAAAATCCACTGCTTTTTGAATTTTTTTTCTTTTATTCATATATTTTTGGACTTTTTAAAACATTATAATAATTTTCTTCAGCTTTTTTAATTTCGGAGATTGGTGTTTTTGTGGTTTTCTTTTGAAAAGCATGAAGTAAAATTATGGTTTTTCTAAAGAATGTGAAATAGAAAATTCTATGTCTATTCTGACCGAAATCTACTCTTAATTCTCTAATCTTTCCCTTTATGTGTTTTGAATAGGGCTCGTCTAAATAACCTCTATTCAGTCTCAAAAAATCAATATACTTTAAAATCTTTGCTTTTTCTTTATCGTTTAATTTTTCAATATATTCTAAAACTGGGCTTTTGCCCGTTTTAATATCCTTGTAAAACTTTACTTTGTATTTTGTATCTCCATTATATATCATATATGATATACTTGTCAAGAGGTTATGCAAATAACCTAGAACCTGTCTTAATTATAGCGGATTTTAATAACGATCCAATTAAAAATCATATTCCCAATAAGGTTGCCATTTGAAAGGTATAGACAAACATTCTTTAATGGTTTTACCGCCAACTAAAGTATCTAAACCGTATTGAGTGGCGCGATGACCGACAATTAAAACAGTTTTATCCGGATATTTTTCTTTTAATTCAAGATAGAATTCCTGAGTTCTTTCCGTCGCCTGTTCGTAACTTTCACCATTCAGAAAAGGTTCTTTTATGTGCTCCTTTTTTATTGGTTCCACGACTTCGCTTGGTTTGCCATTAAAATCTCCGTAGTTCAACTCTCTTAATTTTTTATCAATAATTACTGGTATTTTATTTCCAAAAGCTATTTTTACCGTATCAACCGCTCTTTTTAAATCGGAACAGCAAATTAAATCTATTTTGATATCTTTAAACCTTTCTCCCATTTCTTTGGATTGCTGAATCCCTAATCCAGATAATCCAACGTCTTTCCACCCCGAAGAAATTCCTGTTTCATTGTCTTTTGTTGTAGAGTGCGCGGCGAAATATACTTTCATATTTTTCTTAATTTTCTATATAGCATTCTTGGGTATCCCATGTCTTTTTTTACCTCGTATTCGATATCTAAACTATTTAAGAAATCCGAGCAGGCCTTCCTGGTTTTATCTACGCCGCCAAAATTATTTTTAGCTTCAACTTCCATAAAATTCCCCAATCCCTTTACTTGGTCCAGCGTTACTTCAAAATTACCGCACTCAAAATATTTACGAGTCTTAACTACCGTTACTTTGGAAATAAGCCCGATCTTTTTAAAAACTTGCTCAACAACCTCTGGTTTCTCAACCAGAGTTTCGTATTCGTCCGTTGCCCTTAACCAGCCATTCTTACCGAAATGCAAAAAAGAGTAATTCAAATGATTTTTATCTTTTTCATACCTTACTCTTAAATATTCAATCGGCGGGTCTTTGGCAAAAAAGTTTCTTTGTGGCAGCACAAAATATTTATCAACCTGCTTTCGAGTTTTAACAAATTTTCCAACTTTCCTTAATTTTCTTCCAATTTCTTTTGGGTTCTTAATTATCGCTTGAATTTCAATTTCGATATTTTTCATATATCTTATCCTACCAAAAAGTCGCCCGGCGCGGTAGCGCATAGGACGACTGGAAAAAACTGCCCGACACAAGAAAATCTTATCTATTGTGCCGGCGCGGCCACTTTTAACTGCCCGTTATTGAGTTTATATAAATCGGGATCAATAGTTCTTGTAAAACAAGTCCTCTCCGCTTCATGCTCCCAGTTTTGCTGGAAAACGTTTCCGCGATACAAAGAAGGCTCCATAGAAGAATATTTTGACCCGATGGAGGTTGAACCAAAATCTTTGCTTGAAGTCTTGAATGCGGCACACAATTCAAAGGAAAGAGGGTCAATAACGTTATACTCATACGAAGCATCCGATCCGGGATCTTTAAGAACGATAAACCCGGAAATACTGTCTTCCAGTTCGCCGAGATTTTGAGGCAGTTTTTCTTTTTGCGTCCAATAATTGACAATCTCGTTTTGCAGCGTTTGGAGATCGCTTATTCTTTGCTCATCGAACCTTCTGTCGCGCTGGACCGCCGGCGTCCCGATGATGAAAAAACCTCCGATAATGCTCGCGAGAACCACAAAAGAAACAACCCAGGCAAGCTTCTTCGGGATTTTGGAGGTTTCCGCGTCTTTTCTTCTTAAATCCCAGATATAATATCCGAAAACGGAGGCGGCGACGAGAAGCACAATAAGAATTTTCAAAAAGAACTGAATGGTCAATTCGCCGCCCAAGAAGTTATTAACTAATATAATAAGATCGACGATGATTGTCACCGCGGCTATAAAAAGAGTGAAATAAAGCAGCTATTTCCTCAGCCTGAATTCCCGCTTTTGGGGGTTGTTTTTAAGGTCCCGACCCAGCATCCATGAGGTCAGTATGAATACCGGCACCGCCACCACCAGTATCGACGTGGACAAGCGGACCGCATTGGCTATGCCCGTATAATAAAAGTTAAGAGGATCGGGAAAAAGAGCGCCTATATACTGGATGAAAAGCGTAATAAAATTAACGATGCTCAGATAAAAAGTGAGAATATTCAAAAAATGCAAGAAAACGTCTTTTGGCGTGTTTTCTGCGGCGCTAGTGTTTTCCATGGTTTTATTTTACTATATTACATTATATATTAATAATCCGCCTTCACTTTAGGCGACCAATCAAGCTTTTTGTAACAACATTCGGCTGACCTAATTGGCCACCTATGTCCTCGCCATAGTAAATTCGATAACTTTCACTATCAATTTTTATTATTGTCGGATCATAAGCGCCATCCTTTTGCAAAATTACTTTTCGATTTTCGAAATTCAAGCCGTCTTGAGATAAATAGCTATAAATGCCTCTTGGCAAATAAGGCGAAAGTCTTGGGTCCAGAGAAATAACCAAAAGCAAACCTTTAACTCTTGCTCCCGTTTCTTTCTGAAAATTTAATCCATCATTTGATATTGCCGACATTATTCCGCCCCCGGCTGCAAAATCTCCGGAGACATAATAAATTCTAATTCGGCCGTCTGAGAGTC
>Ga0210049_1001833_pt1 | contig 20004 bp, 9 predicted proteins | sample CryGeyCG2014_300_2_FD_183964 | JGI IMG/M metagenome (GOLD analysis project Ga0210049, IMG submission 183964) | Groundwater microbial communities from aquifer - Crystal Geyser CG06_land_8/20/14_3.00 (SPAdes) (version 2) | ecosystem: Environmental > Aquatic > Deep subsurface > Groundwater | place... | reverse complement strand
CCTCGCTCGCGGGGCACTCCGGTCGTTGCTCACCGTTCCGGCCACCGGGTCACAAAGTAGCCGCGTCCTTCGGAACCCAAGACAAGTTGCTCGGGATCGTGCGGGTTGAGGGCGAGGACCCGGCCCCGCAGGCACGCCAGACCTTCATTCTGCTGCGACCACGTTGCACCTCCGTCTTCGGAAATCCACACGCCGCTGGCAATGGTCACGTCGCGGCGAGGCACGTCTCCGGTTGCCACCGCAATGCGGTTCGGATCTGTCGGGTCAATGGCCACATTCATAATGGACGGATCGTCTCTGAGGCGCGTCCACGTCCCGCTTTCCCACCGCCACAGCCCGCCGCTCGCTACATACAACCGCGGCGGCTTCGCTCGATCCACCGCGATGTGTCCGGGGAGCCACGGGTTGCTGCCTGGACTGCCGGGGAGCAGTTTCAACTTCTCTCCGTCCTCCGTGAAGTAGATGCCCTTGGCGCTCGATACATAGAAACTGCGCGGCTGGTCCGGCAGCGCGGCAATCCACAGCAACCGAGGGCCCTCGTGAATGATCCGCCAGTGTTCTCCGCCATCCGTGGAACGGTAGAGTTTGCCAAAGATCGTCGCCCACACCAGGTCGGGCTGGTCGGGCAAGGCGTAGATCGCGAGCGCCTGGTCAGGTGGCACGCCTTGCCCATCCGCGCTCCTCTCCGGCAGACCGTGGGCCGGGCCAAACAGGTCTTTCCAGGACCGCCCGCCGTCCGACGATTTCGCAATCCCGATGAAAGGGGTGTTGAATTGGCTGAGGAGCACGTACATCACGCGGCCGCCGTCACCCGCGAAGGTGATGTCATTGCCGGTTCTGTTGTGGCCCATGCCGTTCTCAACAATGCGCCACGTCTTCAGACCGTCCCGACTTTGCCAGAAGGCGTTATCCAGCCCCAGGAGGACCGCGTGATGGGGGGCGCGAGGGTGAAAGGCGAAGTTGGCGCTGCACAGCCCGGAGAAGCCTCGCCCGCGCCACAACTCGGGCTGGTTCGGGTCAGGCCGGTAACTGGTGGCGTCGGTCCAGGTCTTGCCGCCGTCTTCGGTTCGGAGCAGGCACATGGACGAACCCATGAACGCACGTTCCGCGTTGTGGGGGTCGAACTCGATGACGGTGTTTTCCAGCGCGGAGTAGGCGGTGTAGCAGCCCTGGTCCATGGCGCGGTGTTTCAACACCGGCCGCCAGGTTCTGCCAGCGTCCGTGCTTTTGAACGTGGTCGGCCCCCACAGAATAGACGCCCGACCGTCCACGTCCTTGTATTCGCAGCGCCCCCACGATCTATAGTCGCAGGTCAGCAGCACGTCCGGGTTGGTGGGCGCTACCGCAACAGTCTTGTAGTGCGAGGCGGAGTTGGCGTCCTTGTGGCTCTGGAGTTTCAGGCCGTTCAGGGCGGGCTGCCAACTGAGGCCCCCGTCGGTGCTCTTATAGACGCCACCCGGCTGGGATTCTTCCTTGCCAGGCGTTCGGTAGGGGCCGAGAGCGACCCACAGCACTTCTCTTCGCGAGGGATGAACCGCGAGCCGTCCGAGGTTGCTGGTGTCAGGCAGTCCGTCGTTGCGCGGGGTCCAGGTCCTGCCGCCGTCCGTGCTGAGGTACACGCCCTTGCCACGAACGCCGACGTACAACAGGTCGGGCTGCCCGGCCGCGAACGCCGCCGAAACGATGTTCGCCTCGCGCGAGCCGTCCGCGAGGGTGGCGATCTGTCTCCAACTGTCACCGCCATCCCGGCTCTCCCAGACCGCTCCCCACAACGGCTTCCCGTGCGGGGTCCAGGGACCGCGGTGCGACCCGCCGAACGCAAGAAGCCTGCTCCTGTCATTCGGGAAGAGGAGCACCTTCTCGATAGGTGCGCTGTAGTAGTCCTTGCCGAGCGGCGGGAAGCCTGTCCTCCGCATCTGCCAGTTACGTCCGCCGTCCGTGCTCACGTAGGGGCCGCCCAGCGTGCCGACCCAGATTACCTTCGGGTCGGTCGGGTGGAACGTGAAGTCGTTGATCTCCCACATGCTGAAGCCAAACGTGGACTGCCATGAGTCGCCGCCGTCCTCGCTCACCCCCACGCCCATCACGTCGCCGCCCACCAAGACCCGCTTTGAGTCGTGCGGGCTGACGGCGACCGAGGTAATCCATCCTCCGCAGCCCGGTTCGTATAGCGGCGCCCAGTGAAGTCGCATCGGGTCATCGTCCCCAACTGCACCCACTGCGCCAAAGCCGCTGAAGACCAGGATGACCCACTTCCACAAGTGTGGTGAACATCGCGCGCGGTCATGATGCACGCCTTCTTCTCCGGCGAACAGGCGTCGCCGTGTCGCAGGTCTTGTCATTGTGCGTCTCCTCGCTGATGATGGCTTGCAATCTCATGGCTTTGGGTTCATGGCGAACCAGTCGCAGAGCCGCTTCTGCCGGTGAAGTGGCTGGTCCGCGGTCCTCCAGTCCTGTTTGTCCGTGCAGCGAATGACTGCGCCTTCCACTCCTGGCCGAGGAGGCGCAAACCCGCTTCGTCGATGTTCTCGCTGATCTGCAGGCCGCGCAGCCGGAAGGTGCCGTCGCCGGCACGGAGGGCCGCGCGCCCAGATGTCCTGCGCGGTTCTCGCCGTCCTCGGCAAAGACGACCGCCGAATTACACTCGGCCCACGCGGCGCCGGCGTGCTCCGCTGCGACGGCCCGACCTTCAGCGAGGACCGGCGGAAGTGGAATGGCAACCATGCGGGTGTTGATGTCCCGGCTTCCTTTGCTCAGCGTGTGTCGCGCAGCAAGATCACGCCCGAGTGTTCCGTCACCTGCAGCGGGGAACGGACCGGCTCGCCTTTGTCGGTCTGCCAGGCGCCTTCGAGGGCGATAGTCGCGGCGCGCCCGGTGGGGTTCACCAGCACCTTCCCTTGCTCGAAGTCACGCTGGTAGACGCCATCGGCTTGGTAGTACGCGCCGGTGGGCTTGCCGGGCAACACGTTGCAGAGCGCGGGTAGCACCTCCTCGCCCGGGCGGTAGTCCTCCGGCTGCCCCGGCACCTTGGCGTAGAACATCAGGTAGTGCCGCTGGCCCATGCCCAGCAGGAAGCTGGCCGTGATGTACCGATAGAGCGCTTCGTGCTGCTCCGCTGGTTCCGTGCTCTCGCGCTTCTTCACATTGGCAACCGCGAGCACGGCCTTACCGCGCTTCGCGCAGTCCGCCAGAGCCTCCACGTCGGCCTTCCAGTCCGCTTCGCTTCCGAAGCCGGGGGGCTTCTGCGCCCAGCCCGTGAACCCCTCGTTGGACATCCCGTCTGCCACATCGAGGAAGTCGCCGTAGCCATCCTGGAAGTACCCTGTCCCACGGCGGCAGCCGTTGATGATGAGCAGCTTGCCGCCGATGGCGCTGCGAACCGTGCGCAGCAGCTCCAGGTTCGCGTCCTTCCACCCGCTGTCGGTGTAGACGGCTCCGTTGGCGTTCACAGTCCGCTTGGGCTTCTTGAAGTTGACGTAGTGCGTGGTGGCAGTGACGAGGTCGAGGAACACGCCGTCGTAGCCGTAGCGGTCAATGTAGTCCTTGAGCGCGTTGGCCACGTACTGCTGCCAGCCTTTGCTGGCGGGGTCGAGGTGGAGCGCGCCGCCGTACTCCCAGTCAGCCACCCACTCGCCCGCCTCGTCCTTCAGGAACCACTCGGGGTGCTCCTGCGGCCTTCGCCAGGCGGGAAGTCGGAAGTTGGCGGCATTGATGGCGCTGCCATAGACCAGCACCTTCAGCCTCGGGTTGAGCGACTTGATCCACTTCACGCGCTCGTTCTCAGCACTGAGGTCTTTGCCCCCTGCCCTTGGCGAGAACAGCGTGAAGGCGAGGCTGTACCGGGCAGCGAGGTGGCGCCAATCCGCGTCGGGAATGGCCGTGCGGACGTTGGTCCACAGCGGGATGCCGTCGGCGGAGGCGGGTCCCGCGACCACGACCGCCAGGAGCATGGTGGTCCAAGATAGTGGGTTCATGTTGGGTCTCCCAGGCAGTCCATCGCGACGCTCCCGGTGAGCGTGTACCGAAAGGACTCGCGTTGCTGCCCTCCTACTCCATCACCACATCGTACACGTCGTCCGGGTAGAGACCCTCGCAGGCCTTGCGCTCGATGAGCAGGGGCTTGCCGAGCACTTCGCCGTCGAGGAGCACGTGGACTTGCGCGGCCACGGGGTAGACGTCCCAGGGCGCGTCTTTCAGCGGCAGCAGGTAGAAGCCGAAGTTGGTGGACTGGACGCTGGCGACGACTTGCGAGCCGTCTTCGGTTCGCAGTTCCACTTTGAGGTCGCTGATCCTGCGCACGGTGCCTGCGGCATCGGTGATCATGGGGGGCCAGCCGCCGCCTTCTCTCGTGAATATCGCGCCGCCGCGAGCGCCAACCAGCCGGAGGCCCACGTGGTGGCTCTGCGGCCGAGGATAGACGCGCACATTGTCGAACCACGCCCGGCTCGTAACCTCCGCCGACGCCCCAGGACTCCCACCGTAGTTGCCATTCAGGTTCACCTCCGTGTGCACGGTCCGGAGCGGTAGTTCAATGGGCTCACAGATTCGCTTCCAGCCGTCCTCGGCCTTCACCCACAACTCCGCCAGGTTCGTCCCGCCGTCCAAGTCAATGCGACAGAGGAACCCTCGACCGGGCGGATGCGGCAGCTCAAGGAACTGGTTGGATCGTCTGTCGAACCCCTCGGGCAAAGCGGACGCGGGGGAGAAGCGCGCCTTCTCGCCGAGGTCCACCATCGCGATCTCCGTCCAGTGGTCCGGGCTGCGCTTGCCGTCTCCCCCGCACAGGTGCAACGCCAGCCGGTGAGGCGGAGCGCCTGTCGAGCGGATGTCCATCTCGCCCACGAGCACGACGTCCTTGTACTTCACGCCGCCGAGCCCCCAGAAGCCATTCATGCGGAGGAGCCCGCGCGCGGTCAGTTCCAGCCGTCCGCCTTGCTGGGCCACGGTCGTCTTCTCCGGGTCCTGACGGGCGAGGCGCCAGAGCTTCGCGTTCATCTCGGCCGCGTCGAAGTCCTCGATGAGCAGCGCGCCGCGCTCGCTGAGCTTGAGGGAAGTCGCGGCCGTGACCGCCGCGGGCGGCTGCTCTTGTTGTGCTTCCCCTCGCGCCGCCAGGACCCCCACAGACAACAGAACCATACAGACGACCATCGCGTTTGCCATTCTCATGTCCTCTCTCATGGGCCGCCGCATCATCACGGCGCACGATACCATCGCGGCTTCTGGTTCGTCGCGAACCACCCGCGCAACAGCTTCTCGCGATCGGTCGGCTGCGCGGCGGGCGTGTTGTCGGCGGGGTCGGGGCTTTCGTGCTGGACGCTCATGCCGGTCCAGCGGCTGCCGAAGACGAAGTAGGTCCAGTCCCAGCCGTGCTCCTCGAAAAGGGCGATCAGGTCGCGCAGGTACCTGTGAGCGCTGTTGTCGGGTGCCCAGCGGACGGCGCTGAACTCGCCGATGAAGAGGTGCGCGCCGTAGGTCTTCTGGAAATCAATCGCCGGTTTCAACGCCGCCTCGAGGCGCGCCTTGTCCCATAGCTTGCCTTCGATCTCGCCGGGATAGCCGACCTTCCTCACCCACGGTTGTTTGTCGCGTTGCTCGTGAACACCCTGATGCGTGAACGCACTCGGCTCATACATGTGGACGCTATAGACGACGTTGGGGATGTCGAGCGGCAGGAATGTCCCCAGCCCGGCCGGGCCCCACCCCCGCGGCGGCTCGACGATGATGGCCCGGTCGGCGTCAATGGCGCGAATTGCCCGCGCGATCTTGACGGCGAGGTCTTCCCAGTCCAGCAGCCCGTCCTCGACGGCGGTCTCGTGCGGCTCGTTGCCGAGATCGTAGCCCCACACGGCCTGGCAGTCCTTGTACCGCCGCGCGAGGTGCTCCCACACCTCCACGAACCTTCTCTGGCAGGCTGCGTTGGTGAAGATCCCGCCGCGGGTGCCGATGTAGCCGGGCGGCGCCATGTCCCCGCCCGGCGGCGAGTGCAGGTCAATCACCACCATCAGGCCGTATTTCTCGCAGAGCGGCAGCGCCGCATCCAGTTTCTTCAGGGCGTCCTCAAGCCACTGATCGTAGGCCGCCAGGTCCAGTAGATCACCTCTGGCCTGCGCCCTCCACCTTATGAGGTGCCAGCGAATCACGTTCGCATTCCATTCCTGGCCGAGGAGGCGCAAGCCCGCTTCGTCAATGCTATCGAAGACACCCACGCCGCGCAGCCGCGGCAGGTCATGGCCTTTGAACACAGGCGTTTGCGCAGGCCGCGGCGCCACTGCGCGCGGCGCGCGGTGCAACGTGACCTTGACGTTGTCGAACCAGACCTTCCCGGTGGCCCATTGCAGTCCGGCCAGGAGCGTGAGCGTCGCGGCGTCGTTGGGCACGCGCGCGGGAAACACGACGCGTTTCCAATCGAACGTGCCCATCTCGATGTGGGCGCTTTCGTAAATCCGCTCGTCTCCCACCACGGCTCTCGTCATGAGTCTGATCCCGCCGTCGGGTCTGGCGTCGGGTCTGGCCTCTCGAGCCACGTTCTCGGCTTTGACCATCGCCGAGACATAGACGAGACAGCCGCGCATCGGTTCGACGGAGAGCGGGAACTCGGCGAGCGTCGTGGTGCCGGCAGTTTCCGCCGTGCGCTCGACGAACAGCGACTGCGCGCTCTGGCAACCCGGTGCGAGCCTTGTCGCGCCGGCCCAGTTTTCCATCGCGCTGGCACCCTCGAAATCGGTCTCGAAGAACACGTGGCCGCGTTGCAGCCGCGCCTGCTCCTGCGACCACCCCCAACTCGGCAATAGGCAAAGCCCGAGCGTGAGCATCCATAGGCACTTCACGGTGTGGTGTTTCCTTTCATAACGGCGGACGAGGTTGTTCTATGCGTCCATAGTCAGTTGCTCCTCATGGTCCGCCCTTCCACCGCGCGCCGCCGGGCAAGAGCTTCGCTTTGCAGAGCGGTGCGACGGTTGTGGGCCGTCATCGCGCCGGATAGTTCAGAGGCGCCCCTACGGCCAGTTCATCGCAACACTACCGGAACTGCCCCGCAGACCAGGCTCATGCTTTCAAGCGCCATCCTTCGCCTTCGCTACCTTCCAGCTCGTGGCCCATGGCCCGCAAGGCTTCCAGGTCTCCCGGGAGGCCGCGTTCCGCCAGGCGCTCCGCAGTGAAACGCATGTCCGCTCTACTCTGCCCGATGTCGGATTTTCCGGTCATCTTCTCCGGCTTGATCTCAACGACGAAGCACTGGTAGCCCGGAGACTCCGGAGTTATGGCCGAGAATTCCGTGTTCCCTTCATGCTTCGCCACCAAGGCATTCAGCGCGGCCGTCTTCAGCTCGCCGTCGGGCACCACTCGGGCAGTCCCCCTGATAATGACGCAGTGGTAGAACTGGTGCGTGTTGCAAGGGTTCCTTTTCGGGTTGAAGCTCACCTCCAAGTAGGCCAGGGGAACATCTACTTCGAAACAGACCCGGGGCGACCGGGCCAGGTTGTCGAGCTTCTCCCCCTTGGTCGCGCAATGGAAGTATGCGCATCCTTCGTAAAAGACGAAGTTGACGGGAGTGATGTAAGGGTATCCCTCCGCGTCCACCGTGGCCATCCGCCCGATGTTTGCGGATGCCAGGATCCGGGTCATTTCGTTCGAGTCCGTAATCTCATAGTTCTTTCGTCTCATGTAATACCTTCCTTGCTGGCCTGGCCGTCCTTCACAACGACCTGGAATCGCTCTCCCCGGATATTCAGCATCGGACTCCGGTATTCCTCCCAGCCCGCCGGCGCCAACGGCTCGAAGGTGATCTCCCGGCCGACCTTCACGCCGCAGATGGTCTCGATGTACGCCATGAGCAGCATCGCCGTCGGCCAGCCAAACCAGTAGCGCTGGATTGGTCGGGCGGTGTGCTTGTCGCAGATTTCAGGCAGTTGGAGCGCTGGAGTGAGAGCGTCGCGCAGCCAGTCGAGCAGGCCAGCGGCCTCGGCTGGAGTGGCCGCGCCACTCATGAGCTGCCCTAACGCTCCGAGCGGCCACGGGCTGAATGGCATGGTCTTGCTGCCGTCGCAGAGTTGGCGGTACTTGCCGTCGGCCGTGCCGCGAAAGCCCTGGTTCCGCTGGCTGTACGCGAAGCGCACGGTGTTCCGGTAGACCGGGTCCTCCGGCGGGCAGAAGCCGAAGCGCGGCAGAGAGAGCAGGTTGGGCATGTCGGCGTGGTCGTAGAGCAGGAACTGGCCCGGCCCACCGACCTCAAACGCGAACAGAGGTCCAAACTCCGGGTCGTCCACGACGGCATGGTGCATGATCCCCTCGCGAGCCTGAGCCGCCAGGTCGTCCATTCGTTGCGCGAGGGCCCCCTCCTCCCAGACCTCGCGCGCCAGGTCGGCGAGGCGCTCCAGCGTGCCGACAAACATCGCGTTGCCCGGCACGAACAGCGGGAACACGCACCTCTCGTCGCTCGACCGCTCGGTCGAGGTGAACATGCCCGTTCGCGCATCCTGCCACGTGGCGACCTGCTCCACCACGTCGGCGACTGTCTGACGGACGCGGTCCTGCGCGACGAACTCGTCATCGCCGGTCGCTCGCCAGTACCGCCACAGTTCGAGCAAAGGGTAGCTTGCGAGGTCGAGCAACCGCGCTTCGCGGTGGCCGCGGCTTTCGCCCGTCGGCACGTAGGACTTGCCGGCGCCCGAACGCGAAATGGCGTTCAGGAAGTAGAAGGCCAGGTGACGCCGCGCCAGCTCGGGTTTCAGGAACAGCAGCGCGCCGGCGATATGGAAGCAGTCCCTGGCGCAATCCACGGGCCACTCGACGTGGTCGCAGAGGCCGGCCGCCTCGTCCGCGCCGTCAATGGAAGAGAGCATCGAGGCGGCGTAAACGGCAGTGCGCTTCAGGCCCGCGGTCAGCCGCGAGTCGGGCGTGCGCAGCCCCTCCAGGCACGTCCATTCCGCTCGCCACGCCTCTCGCGCGGGCTCAAGCGACGGCGGCGGTGAGTAGGTTTTCCGGCGCGGCGACTCCTCTCCGAGCGTCAACTCGAAGGCGACGGAAACCTCGCCCTCCGGCGGCACCTCGACTGGGCATCGCAGCTCAAACCTCAGTTGCTCCTTCTTCATGGAGCGCCCACGGCCGGACACGGCCACCTCGCCGCGCGCGATCTCGCAGTGCACCGCCTGTGAGCAGAGCAGTGCGCCAAACAGACCGGCCGGCTCGTTGGCGATGAGCAAGCCGTTCCGGCGGACCTCCGGCGCCAGGTGCGAGGGAATCGGCTCGTGATCGCCCACGGTGCCGTTCACCGGGTCGAATGGGCTGCCGGCTTCCTCGCCCAGCGTCGTCGCGCCTCGCAGCACCAGCACGACTTGCCCCCAACGAGGCAGGGCTGCAGGTGGCGTTAGCTGGAGATGGTGAACCAGCCGCGTCTCGCCCGGCAGGACGGCGCACCACGACCGCGCGCTCCAGCCGCTACCGTAGAACTCGGTCGCCGGAATCGCCGAGGCCTCGTACCAGGTCTTGGCGCGATAAGGCATCAGCGGCGAGTCGGCCACCAGCACTGCCAGCTCCCACCAGCCGAACTTGAGCGCCAGCCGATGCCGCTGGGACAGCCAGCCGATGTAGGGCAGCGCCACCAGCGTGTCAGGTCGAACGCCCGTCACCGCCCAGTCCGCCCAGAGGCGGTCGTTGACGGCGCAGAGCACAGTGTCGGAGTAGTGGAGCCGAAAACCACCGTGCGCCGCATGGGCGTTGTGCATCACGGTGTCGACCGTCAGCACCTCGCGACTCGGCTCGGTGCCATCCGCTGGGTTGTAGCCGTGGAAGGTCTCGTCCACCTGTTGCCTCTCTTTCTTGGCGGCGCTCGGCTTTCAGCCTCAGTCCGTCGCGCAATGCACTGTGAATGCCAACTCTCGCGCCTCTCGCGGCTCGAGGCGCACAGCTTCCTTCGCGCGGTCCAGCTCGAGCCCTTCCGGAAACTCAGCTTCCACCCGCGCAATGGTCTTCCCCTCGGGCAGCCGGAATCGGCAGTAGAGGACGGGAGGCGGGTCAGCGGCAAACTGAATCGAGGCCGCAATCCTGCCTTGCGCCAGTTGCGACTGCAAAGCGAAGCTCACTCGACCCCAGCGGGTAGGCGCATTGCGGACGGCGACGGTCTGACCGTCGGCCAGCCATTGGCGGGGCGTTCCACGGCAAAGCCACAGACCGTCCCCCAACTCGCATACGAGCATCCAGCGCGTCGCCAGGGGAATGGTCAGTTGGCTGGGAATGCAATGGTGCGGCAGCAACTCGCCGAGCCGCGTGTGCTCCGGCGCGAAGAACGTGTGCCGCGCCTGATGGTGCGCCAGGTGCGCGTAGTACGCCAGCAGGAACTTGGGGATGTGGTCTTCGCGCAGGAGCGCCCACAGGTAGTTGAACAGCGGCCAGTCGTCAATCAGGTCGCCCCACAGGCGGGTCACTCCCAGGAACTCTCCACCCCGCTCCTCGCGGTAGCGGAGGAGCTTGTCGGTGAGTTCCGGATCGAGCGCGTCGGCCGAGAGCATTTCGAGATAACAGCGGTAGTTGACGTAGGCCGGGAAGTTCAGCTTGTGGCGGCAGCCGGGATAGTGAACCCCCTCGGCGGTGAGGGACGGGAACGGCGTGGCGTAGCCGGGGAACGGCGGAACGAAATCGAGGTCGCCATCGGGCACGAGTCCCTCTCGCAGGGAGGCATTGATCGTGCGCCGTAAGACCTCACACTTCTCGGGCAGCGCATCGGCGAAGCCGGCTGCCTTCTCGGAAATGAGGCCCTGCCTGCACAGCGTCGGGAACAACTCCGCCGCCTCCTGCAGCCCGCGGTAGAGCCAGCAGTTGATGGAATACCAAGCCGCGTGTTCCCAGTGACGACAATCGTCTTCCGGGCAACCTTTCACCAAACCCGCGGCTTGCTCTAACTGCTGCGCCAGGCGCGAGGCGAGGCGCCGGGCGATCTCGTAGCCGTCGGCGAACTGACGATCCCGCGTGTAGTAGAAATAGCGCGCGATGGTCTGAAGCAACATGCCGGCTTCGGCAACCGTCGCGCCGCCCAGCCGGTGCTGAAGCTCGCCCGTCTCGTTCACGTAGCGCAAGAGATAGTGGCGCAGGTATTCCTTCGCTCGGGCAAAGAACCCAAACGCCAGGCAGGCGTCCACCATGGTGCTGGTAGTGGGGGCAAAGCTCTCCGCGCCCATGCCGAGTTCATAGAAGTACCGGGTGGCGCCGTAGCGTGGGGCGGGGCCGACGTAGGTGTTGAACGCCTTGAGCAACGCAGCGCGGGTGGCGTTGACGGCTCTGGCCTCGGGCAGCTCAAAGGCCAGGCCCTCAGCGAGGAGGGCGTCGATCTCCTGAACGAGGCGGAACAATTCGGCGTAGAACTCCCGCCCCTCGGCGGATCGCTGGGCCGGCTGGTAGGGCAGAGCTCGCCACTCCTCCGGCGTATCGCAGTCGGGCGAGTCCACGAAGAAGTAGCTTGCCTCGGCATCGCCTTTCACGCGGAGATGCAGACGGGTGCGGCCCTGAGCGTCGGTCTGAGCAAAGCACAGTTGCTCCCACAGCGGCCCGCCGCCAGCGGGGCGGAAGTAGAGACAGCTCACGGGCAGATAGCCGTCCAGCAGTCCCTGGCCGCTGGGCCACGCGGCATAGGGCAGGCCTTCCTGCTCCGGGCTGAAGGCGCGCCACACGTCGCCGGAGTTCCAGTCGGTCAACGTCGGTCGGATAGTCACCGTGAGGCCGCCGTTCGGATGAATGAGGAACTTCCACTTCGACCGCTCCGTGCCGAGGAAGTCGTAAGAGATCGCCTGGGGCATGACGGCGGCGACTGCGGCATAGGTCGGGTCCGCGCCGCCGGCGAGAATCTGCCGAGCGCAGTCATCGGTGCGGCTGGCGAGGATTCGCTTCATGCGAGCCGGGTCAGGTTTGGCGCAGGACGCGAGCAGCGCCTCGGCTGCCGGCTTGACGACAGTTCTGAGCGCGTTGCTGTTGGCGAGGAAGGAGATGCGATCTCCTTCGGCGGCGAATCCCTCCGTAACGCTGATAGTGTCCCCGCCGTTCTGAAAGGTCTCCACGACTGGCATCAGCTACTCCTTCTTGGCCTGAGTGGCTTCGAGTAGGTCAAGCGTCCGCACCTCTTCCAGGATATGCTTGCAGCGCACGTGGTTGAGCCGGCTGAGTTCGCGGCGCAGTTCTTCGGCGATCGCCGGGCCGGGCGGTGCCTTGGTCTGCAACAGCGCAATCGCGGCCTCGGTCTCGTCGTTGCGGCTCAGCGGAACATCGTACTTCGCGATGGTCAGGTCCCCCGGCCCCAGATCGCTCTGGGCGCGGAACGACCGGAGCTGGTAGGGCTGAAGGCTGATCTGGACGGTCTCGCCTTCGAGCGGCCGTCCGTCCGACAGATCGACCAGCGACACGGGCTTGGCGAACTTCAAGGTGAGAGTCACCGGGAAGGGCGCGCGACTGACCACGTACACGTAGCCGCCTCTGCCGACCCGCACCACGGCAACGTCCGATGTTCCGGCGACCGTCTGGAATGGGACGGCGGGCAGCGCGCGGTAGGCGCGAGCGAACTCCTGCACGTGAGCGTCGTGGCCCAGCGTGCCCACGATGAAGCCGCCGGTCGTGATGAACGGAGCGTCGTAGAGCGCCACGGACTCCGCGAACATCTCGAGGTAGTTCCGCCCGCTCGGACTCGGGCCGCACACCCGCCAAGTCGGGCCGCCCCACCAGAAGTTCGGAATGGGGTTCTTCTGATCCACGTCGCTCTCAAAGTAGTCAACGTACAGGTTCGTGGCCACCGGCTGAGCGCCGTCCAGGGTGAGCGTCTGGCGCAACTCGTCGCTTCGGCGCATCTCCAGGCCGGCGTAGTGGGCGTGACCTGCCTGGTGCGCCGAGCGCCAGGCCATGTCGTTCGGGTAGAAGTACTTCTGGAGCGCGAGGTTGGGGATCTTGGCGAGCTGGGGGAAGTCAAGGCCCCTCTCTCGATACACGGTGCGCATGCTGCGGCCGGCCTCCAGCCACCGGGGAATGTCGCGGTCGCCTTCGGACATGAACCGCAAGCCCAGAATCAGCTTCAGGTCGGGCCGGGTGTCGGCGAGCACTCTCGCCAGACGCGCGTAGAACTGCGTCACCTTCTCGCAGCGCCAGTCGAGCCAGCCTTCCCAGGCGTTCTGCCTGAGCCAGTCGTAGCGTTGCGGGTACCGCTGCTCGCCTGTGAATTGGGGCATCGGCACACCGCTCTCCTGACGGAACAGAGCGACGGTGAAGTCGTCACAGCCCCACTCCGGCCCGCCGAACCAGAAGCTGCTCTCAATGACGAGATGAAGCTGGATGCCCTTGAACGCCGGCGAATCGCCCCAGCGCCGGCACATCTCGCGGAAGATCTCCGTCAACCGCTCCTGATACGAAGGATGCACCACGTTGAGCCGAGGGTACATGCCCGTGAGCGTCTTGCCCTGATTGGAGACGGCCAGGTAGCCCTTCTCCGGCGTCCGGGCATGCTCACGGATCGGCGACAGCATGCTCCAGGACAGGCAGCAGTTGATCTCCGGGATGAAAGCGAAGTCGCCCGTCGCCTCGAACCGACGCAGCAGAATGTCAATGTAGTTGGGCGGGTGCCGCTCGACACCGCTTCCCGCCACCAAGTTCTCCGCGAGCATCGCGAAGCCGGGGCCCTGGTAGAACGCCACCGGGTAGATGAGCGTGTTCATCCCCGTCCACCGCAAGTAGGTCACCATGCGGTCGGCGGTCTCGCTGATGAAGCGCTGGCTGTCCTTCTCGAGGTGGCGGCCGCCGAAGCACTCGCTGAGCATCGGGTCTTCCCAATAAAGCCCCAGTGCGCGTCGGTTCTCTGCCGGCGGCAATGCCAAGGGCGGAAGCGCCTCGCCCAACTCGTAGACCTCGAACGCGCTGACGGCGGCCGGCTTGCCTTCCGCCCACGTCGTGAGAATCAGCGCTTGCTCCTTCTCCTTCGGCCACCAGAGCACGTCATAGCTCTGGATGCTGTTTGTTTGTGTTCTCGAACTCTTTCCCAGTCAGGACGCCGCCCTGCGTGTCGTAGGCACAGGGCGCCGAAGGGCAGTTGAGGATGACGTCGAAGGTGCGCGCCGCGTCGTCCGGGTAGAAGAGCTTCAACAGGTGCGGCCGGCCTGGATTGCGGACCTGGAAGCGGAACGCGAGGCGGTCGAATCTACTCCGGCCGCATTCGACGTAGGTCACACCGTCGAGGCTCGCCGTGCGGCTCGGTGCGGACTCGCGGTAGTTGTCCGTCCCGCGCAGCGCCGCCGCCTCGTATCGCGCCAAGAGCACGGGTGGACTGGCCGGCGGCGCTGCTTCCTGCGGTCCCAGCACCGTCAACCGTTGCCGGTAAACCGCTACCCCGTTGAACGCGTAACGCAACTGATACGTGCCCGCCGGCAACCGGAGGACCGGCGAAGTGAGGGTGACTTGGCTGTCAGCCTTCAACCGGAGAGCCTCCGCAAGAAGCGAGCGTTCCGGCTGAAGGCCGGTGAGGCTGACCTCCAGTCGGCCCTGGAGGTCGAAGGGGCAGGGATTCTTCACATCGAAGAGCAACGCCTCGTTCTTCTCCGCGAGGATCGCGCCGCACCGGGCAAGGACCAGTGGGGCGCCGCCGGCATCTCCGAAGGCGCGGCGCCATTGGCGCCTCACTTCGGCGTCGCTGAGCGGCCGGTCGTAGATCGCCACTTCGTCCAGAACGCACTCGCAGCCGCCCCACGACGGCTCCGGCGTGTGATAGGTGTCGCGGCCTCGATTGCCCAGGAAGAAGCGCGGATGCGCCTGCGGCTTCCAGGTCAGGCGCTCCCGCAAACCCCACGGTCGGTCGCCGCTGAAGAACGATAGGCGCTGGCCGTTGACGAAGATCTCCATGCCCGTTTGCGCCTCCCAGGTGACGACCACCTGCTGCCAGACGTCCTTCAACTCGCCCGGCAAGCTGGCGTTCAGAGTGTCTTTCTGGGGAACCACGCGCAGGTCATAGCGAAGTTGTCCTTGGTAAAACCAGAGCCAGATATTGTTGACGGGATTGGTTTCGACCGGCCCCAGCGGCGCGTCTTCCTTGAAGAGGCAGGGGGAGAACGCCTTGCGCTCGGCGAACGCCTCGCGCTCAAAGCTCGGCTTGAACCAGACTTCCAGGCTGCCCCTGGCCTTGTCGAGGTTGCCCGGCTCGGTATAGGCCAGAATGCTCTGGCGATCCAGGAAGATTCCCTTGCCCCGCAGCCCCTCCACCACCTGCACGCCTTCGCTCATCTCCGGCTGCGGATTGCCGGCCGCCTCGTCGGCAGCGAGCGGGTTCCGGCCGTCAAACGTCAGGTAGAACAGCCGCTTAGGCGGCGTCTCGGCGCCTTCTTCAGCCCGACTGGTCTGAACGGCCCACGAACACAGGCAGAACAGGACCGGCGCAGCGCCGATGAGGCCGCGCCGGCAGACCGCAAGATCATCCAACTCGCGCCATCCACGTGCCTTGGTCAAAGCGTCCATTTCCATTCTTCTCCTTGTAGTGCAGCTAACTCTGCGAATCCTCGCCTGTTGCGAGGCTCTGCCAACCGGCAGGCGTCCTGTGCCCGCCTCTCTTCCATCCAGCCAAACGCGCGGCTGCTCATGACATTCGCCGGACTTGCTGCCCTTTTCAGTCACTCCTCCAGGCGGCAAGTTGATAGGGTCCCAAGACTGCCTCGCGACCCTTGGCAGTCCGTGTCAGAACCGGCGAGGAGCCAAGCGGCTGCATGTTGCGCGGGGCAACGGAGTCGCGGAGCGCCACGTGCATCTCGCTCGGGGAGCGGTTCACGAGGTACAGATGACGTTTCCCTTCCACTTCCAGCGTGCGTCCAGCGACTTGATCGCCCAGCCCCGGGATCATCTCCCACTTCCCTTGCGGCAGCAGGCGAAACACCCGGGCGAAGCGCTCGACCTGCCCCTCGTGGCCGACCGTGCCGACGGTCCAGCCGCCGGTTGTGATGAGCATTGGATCGAAGAGGGCCATCGCATGGGCGTAGTACTCCATGAAATGGTCGTGCCCGGGCACGATCTGTGAGGCAAGCCATGACGGATCCCGGTACCAATCGGATTCCAGCGCTTTCCACCCTCCTCCGAGTGGGCCCTTAGCAGCACTGCTCTGACTCTCAAAATAGCGGTCGAAGAATTGCACGCCAAACCGTTCGGTGGTCTGGTATTCCTTGAGTTGGTCCTCGGCGAAATCCGCCGCGCGGATGGGGAGCAGGGCCTTTTCATCCTTCAACCCCGCCCATGCGAGGCGCCATCGGTAGTCGGTGGCGCTCATGAACTTCTGGATCACCACGCCCGGAATCCGCCCGAGCAGAAGCGGATCGACACCGGCTTCCCTGGTCTGAACCACCAATCGCTCGCCCTGCTCCCAGCGTCTTCTCTCTTCGGGCCTTACCACCGCCGGCACCCACAGCGACAGCACCAGTTGGAGGTCCGGTCGGTTGCTCCTCAAGAGGCGGGCTGCCTCGCCATAGTAATCCGCGATCTTTGCACAGCGCCACTGGATCCACCGGTCCTTGGCGTTGGCCAGCAGCCAATCGTAGCGCTGGCGGAATCGCGCCGGGTCTTTGGCATCCACGGGCAGCCTCAACCCCGTGTCCTTTTCGAACTCCGAGATTGTCCAATCGTCGTAGCTGACCTCCAAACCGCCAAGCTGAAGGAGTTGGCAATTGGTCAGGTGGAGCGTGATCCCGCCGAACGCCGGCGACTGGCCGTAGCGTGTCGCGAGCTCAGCCACCAGGGCGAGAACTTGCCGCTTGACGCGCGGATGGATCGCGTTGAACGCCGGTGGCCGGCCATGGAACGTCTCGCGCAACACCTGATTATCTTCGGTGACCGTGTTGAACGTCGGCTCACCGGCCTTGATCTTCTCCACGTCCGTGATTGCCGTCGACACCAATGAGGGCAAGTCGTGGACATTGAAGGTGGCATTGAACTTGAAGCCCCGCTCTTCAAACCGCTTCAAGAGGATATCCAGCCAGCCGGTCGTCGGGAAGTTGCTTCCCCCGCCAGCTCCCTTGCCGGTTCCCCGCGATTCCACCAGCGAATTGTAGATGGGGCCGTTGTACCAGACCGCCGGATGGAACAGCACGTTCTGCCCCGTGTAGTCCATGTAGTCGCAGAGATTGTTCGCGACGCGTTCAAACGCCTCGAAGCTCCTCCCGTCGCCCCCGAAGCACGAGGCCAGCGGGTAAGCGTCCTCCCAATAGAGACCGACCTGGCGCAAGCCCGGCCCGGCGCTTGCCGAGCTCGCGGGAAGCCCTCCTTCGATCTCGAAAACCTCCACGCTGACTGCCGCCGCGGGACAGTCTTGCGCCCAGGTGCAGAGGCGGATCCACTGATCCGCATTTCGCGCCCACAAGAGGCATTCCAGCGTCTGGAAACGCATGGACAGCGGGTAGGGGGTGCCCGTGAAGTAGCCTGTCTGGGCGTTGTACACGTCCTCTTCGGCGGGCGAGCACGCGGTGATTTCGCAGGTGCGCATCCTGTCGTCGGGATACTTGACCCGCAAGAGGTGCAGGCCCGTTTTCTTCAGTGTTGTGCGCACCACGAAGCGCGAGAACATCCCAGGCCCGGCCTCCCGGTAGCGACCGATCGACGAGTCTACGACCCGGCTCGTGCCGTCGTCGCAGAGAAGGTCCGGGCCAAGATCGCGCGTCAGATCAATCGACACAACCTTGTTGAGCTTGGGTTCTCCTACGGCCGGTCTTGCCCGTGGAGCAAGCACATAGAGAGTCGTCCGAAACAGCTCCTGGTCGCAGACGCGGACGATCAAGGTGTGCCGGCCGGCTTCCTCAGGCTGGAACTTCAACCTGGCAAGCGTCCTGTCGCGTGCGGGTATCGACAGAGGCAGGGACTCATCAGAGAGCCTGGACCCTTTGGCGGAAACGACCGAGAACGAAGCGTCGCCACGGAACGGGTTTTCGGCACTGTTGAAAACGGCAATCTCTACCGGTTCGGGCTTGCCGAGCAGGGCCACGCATTTCACCGGGTAGAAGCGGAGGGCATGTTCGGGCCGGAGCTGGGCCTCGACCCGCCCTTGATCCTCCAGCATCGCCTGCTTCACCTCGTCCTCGGAAACGGCCCGGTTCCAGATCTTCAGTTCATCAATAAGCCCGACAAAGCCCTGGCTGATAGTCATGCTGCCGCCCTTTGAGATGGTTCCCGTCACCGGCTCTCTGGCGTCGAGTTCCCCATCAATGTAGACTCGCCGCTCTTTCCCGTCGTAAACGCCGGCGATGTGGTACCACCTCCCGCGCTCAAGCGCGGTCTTGCTCAAGAGCATGTTCCCCGCCCATTTGCCATCCAGATCCATCATGAACCTGACGCGGTTGCCTCCCTTCTCCAGACCGAGACGATATGCTCGCTCCCTATTCCAGATCAGCCCTGCGTCGTGGGGCCCGTCCAGCCTGATCCATGCCGCAACGCTGACCGCCGTCTCGCAATCGAGGGCTTCCACGTACCCCACGGCCATGCCCGGGCCATTCCGCTCGAAACGCGCCGCCTTGCCGTACTTCCCCTCGGCCCAAGTCGCGTTCGGCATCACCGCGCTGCCGACCTTCCCACCCACAAACAGATCCCCATTCAGCCCCATGACGTTCGCGGCGGTGTCGCCCTGCCCCTCATCGAACGGCCAGTACGCCACCAGACCGTTGAGCGTCGAAGCGTCGGACGTAGAGGTCCTGGCCGTTTCCTGTCCGACGCAAGGGCCAACGAGAGCCGGGAAACACCCGGCGAAAACACAGAAGATGAACCGCAGCATCCCAAGATCCTCCGTCTTGCCCTGGCAAGGGCTTAGATTCCCACTCGCAAATTCTGCCGAGGAGCCCGAACTTCCTCAGCCATGAGCTTCTGTCCTTTCACGTTGCCACTCTACGTGCCACGCCCTTGTTGACGATGATCCGGAATCGTTCTCCCCGGATATTCAGCATCGGGCTCCCGTATTCCTCCCAGCCCGCCGGCGCCAACGGCTCGAAGGTGATCTCCCGGCCGACCTTCACGCCGCAGAGGGTCTCGATGTACGCCATGAGCAGCATCGCCGTCGGCCAGCCAAACCAGTAGCGCTGGATTGGTCGGGCAGTGTGCTTGTCGCAGATCTCAGGCAGTTGGAGCGCTGGAGTGAGAGCGTCGCGGAGCCAGTCGAGCAGGCCAGCGGCCTCGGCTGGAGTGGCCGCGCCACTCATGAGCTGCCCTAACGCTCCAAGCGGCCACGGGCTGAACGGCATGGTCTTGCTGCCGTCGCAGAGTTGGCGGTACTTGCCGTCGGCGGTGCCGCGAAAGCCCTGGTTCCGCTGGCTGTACGCGAAGCGCACGGTGTTCCGGTAGACCGGGTCCTCCGGCGGGCAGAAGCCGAAGCGCGGCAGAGAGAGCAGGTTGGGCATGTCGGCGTGGTCGTAGAGCAGGAACTGGCCCGGCCCACCGACCTCAAACGCGAACAGAGGTCCAAACTCCGGGTCGTCCACGACGGCATGGTGCATGATCCCCTCGCGAGCCTGAGCCGCCAGGTCGTCCATTCGTTGCGCGAGGGCCCCCTCCTCCCAGACCTCGCGCGCCAGGTCGGCGAGGCGCTCCAGCGTGCCGACAAACATCGCGTTGCCCGGCACGAACAGCGGGAACACGCACCTCTCGTCGCTCGACCGCTCGGTCGAGGTGAACATGCCCGTTCGCGCATCCTGCCACGTGGCGACCTGCTCCACCACGTCGGCGACTGTCTGACGGACGCGGTCCTGCGCGACGAACTCGTCATCGCCGGTCGCTCGCCAGTACCGCCACAGTTCGAGCAAAGGGTAGCTTGCGAGGTCGAGCAACCGCGCTTCGCGGTGGCCGCGGCTTTCGCCCGTCGGCACGTAGGACTTGCCGGCGCCCGAACGCGAAATGGCGTTCAGGAAGTAGAAGGCCAGGTGACGCCGCGCCAGCTCGGGTTTCAGGAACAGCAGCGCGCCGGCGATATGGAAGCAGTCCCTGGCGCAATCCACGGGCCACTCGACGTGGTCGCAGAGGCCGGCCGCCTCG
>Ga0210049_1001830_pt1 | contig 20010 bp, 22 predicted proteins | sample CryGeyCG2014_300_2_FD_183964 | JGI IMG/M metagenome (GOLD analysis project Ga0210049, IMG submission 183964) | Groundwater microbial communities from aquifer - Crystal Geyser CG06_land_8/20/14_3.00 (SPAdes) (version 2) | ecosystem: Environmental > Aquatic > Deep subsurface > Groundwater | place... | reverse complement strand
CCGCCGTTAGCGTGGTCCTAACCATCCCCCGAAACAAGTTCGGGGGGATTACCGAATCAATCGGGTATGTCCGTCTTCGTTTCAGCAGGGACAGTATTTTTGACGACCTACTTACCCACACCGAGCGCGCCGAGCAACCCGCCTCGGCGGCGAGGGGGTGGTTGCACGTAGCGCACGAAGCGGGGTGCCGGAGGTGGCGGCCCCTGACTGGGTGCCGCGGGCGTGGCGGTCTTTGCGGAGAGAGGCGCTGGAGATTTGGGAGGTTTCGGCGGTTCCACAACCGGAGCTGTCACAGGCGGCGCGGCTGGCGGTGGAGGGGCAGCCATGACGACGTTCGTGGAATCTTCGATAGCGCTGCCGCCTTTGCTCTTGCCTGCCGAGGCGCCGATGGAAGCCGTAACGGAAGCCCACTTGATGTAGGTGGCAAGTCGCTCGGGGGTGTCGGCCTTGAGCACCCCAACCTGCTCTTTGTGGCTCACGAATTTCAGCAACTCCGACTCATCGTAGTCAGACTCATTGCCAATGGCGATGGAGAGGCGCACCGCCTTCTTGCCCCAGGGCTGTTGCTCAAGTTCCTGAATGGCGGCATTGTATTCCTCGGACGGATCAGTGCAGAAACCATCCGACACCAGGATACAAACGGGCGGGTATCCCTTCTTGCTCATCTTCTCGATACTCAACTCGTCGGTGAGCTTGCGGATCGCTTTGGCTGTGGAGGTCCCTCCGGCAATGGTCAGTTCCGGCCAAACGAACTGATCCAGCGGAACGGCGTCCGGGCCGACGTGCCACAGAGCGTCATCCGAGAACTTGATCGCCCGCATCATGATCTGGACCTCCGGATGAGTTCCCACCGCCTTCTTCACCTCTGGAATTGCCTCGCGGATCGCCTGGTTCAGAGTCGCTATCTTCCTCCCACCCATCGAGCCCGAGTAATCCACGAGCCAGAAGAACTGCAGAGGTCTCTTAACGATTTCTCCCTCCGGAGCCGGTACTGCATTTGTCATTTCCTTCATCCCCTTTCGACGTTTGGACTTCTGTTCACCGCAATTGTGTAGCGGAATTCCTGATGAAACTCATCCTTGGTACGCGTAACCTTGTCGCCAACGCTGATACCGCCGGTTTGCTCAGCCGTGGCTCACAGCAACGCGAGAAAATCCTCCACTCTCAGACTGGCCCCGTAGAGGATGTCGGCCAGTGTACCGGTATCGATGGATTGGTGGGCAGGCACGACCACTTGAGCAAAAGGATCGTTGCGCCGCATCACGATATGGCTGCCGCGTTGGCGGCAAACATAGAACTCCGCCTTCTTCAGAGCAGCCACTACACGGCGATAGGACAAACCACGCGGCAACTTGCTCAACGAACGGCCACCTCAAGTTCGACCAGTTCCTTGCCAGCTTCCGTTGGCAACGGCAGACCGTCCTCCATCAGCGCTTCGATGTATGCCGCAAGAGCTTCCTTAGCGTTCTTCAGCGCCTCGCGCCGGGTACCGCCCTGCGACACGCAACCCGGAAGCGCGGGCACCGTAGCGATGAAACCGCTTTCGTTCCCCTGTCGCAATAGAATCGTGTATTTCACAACAGATTGACCTCCTCTTGAACACGACTTTTACCAACCATTTCCCCGGCGATCGATCCACCGCCATTCAGTGCTTCAGCGTATATGTCTTGCACACCGGACACTGGGTAGGATTCGCGCACTTCGGACAGAACCACCGACCGCATTTGGTGCATTCTCTGGATCCAATCCAGGAAGGGTCAAACTTCTTCTGGCAGACTGAGCAGTTGACTTGAGCCATGCCACTCACCCCCTCTCGAACATGAGCAAAGCACAAACAGCACGTAGTCCCGGAATCACACCAAGATCAGATTGCTCCGGTATTCTATGCTGATAGTGGAGGAAATGCAAGGTCACGCGTTGCCCTACTGGACCTCCCCGCGCGATGTTCCTCACCATCAACCGCCGGAATCTCCGCGACGTCTGTGGGTCAGTGCGTTTCTCCACGATATCACCTATAATGGGCGGTGCGTGTTCATTGTGCAGGTGGATCTGTTTGAGCCGAATCGATCTGTGCCAACTCAATAGAATCTCGATTGCCACCCGCGAGAACAAAGTGGATGTCGAGAGTTTTGCGCGCCCGGTTGCTCCCGGCGGGATGGTCGGGGACTTCATCGACTCGCTGCCGGGGATTCTCGCGGGGAACGTGTTGCGCGAGATCATCGACTCGATTGTCACGGCGAAGAGAGACGGGAAGCCGGTCATTGTAACGATGGGCGCGCACGTGATCAAGGTGGGGCTTAACCCCATCCTGATCGACCTGATGCGGCGGGGTGCCATTACTGCTCTCGGAACGAACGGCGCGGGGAGCATCCACGACGTGGAGACGGCGCTGTTTGGCGTCACTTCGGAAGATGTCTCCAGCGGGATTGTCTCCGGCGAGTTCGGGATGGTGAAGGAGAGCAACGACTTCATTAACGAGGCTACCCGCAAGGCGGCTGAAACCGACAGCGGCCTGGGCGAGTCGCTGGGGAGGGAGCTGCTTGAGGCAGACGCACCCCACGCCGACAAGAGCGTGTTGGCGCAGGGGGCCGCGCTGGGTGTCCCGGTGACGGTGCACCTTGCCATCGGGAGTGACATCAACCACATGCACCCGACCTTCGATCCGGCTGCCGCCGGAGTAGCGACACACCGGGATTTCCTGCGGTTTGCTGAATGCGCCACCGGTCTGAAGGAGGGCGGTGTGCTGATGAACGTTGGGTCCGCCGTGCTGTTGCCTACCATCATCGAGAAGTCCCTCGCCATTGCGCGGAACTTGGGGCATAATGTGAGTGGTTTTGCGGGCATCAACCTGGATTTTGTGCAGCAGTACCGCTCCACGTGGAACCCGGTCCGTCGCGCGGAAGAGCTCGGCGGCCGAGGGCTGACGTTGATCGGCCATCACGAGATTTTAGTTCCGCTGATCGCGGCCGGTGTGGTGGAAGGGCTGGAGGAAAAGTCGCGCGAGCCATGAACATCGATTCACTTGTGGAACAATTCAACGGTTGTCGGGTGCTTGTTGTTGGCGACCTGATGCTGGATGAATATATCTGGGGGACTGCGGATCGCATCTCTCCGGAGGCGCCGGTGCCGGTGGTGCGCTGTCGTGATCGCACGCACGCCGCCGGCGGAGCGGCAAACGTGGTTGCCAACATCGCGGCCCTGGGAGGATCGCCGACCGTCTGTGGGATCGTCGGCGACGACGCTCCGGGCGTTTCGCTGACCGAAACGCTGGAGGCATTCGGAGCGGAAGTACGCGGGGTCTTCCGCGATGGCTCACGATGCACGACGAGGAAGACCCGCGTCATCGCTCAGCAGCAGCAGGTTGTCCGCATCGACCACGAATCCCACGAACCAGTTTCCGGCGAGATCCGCGAGAAGATGGACGGCTACATCAGGGCGCAGGTGGCCGGTGTCGATGGCATCATCTTCTCCGACTACAACAAGGGAGTATTGACCGATCACCATCTCGCGACATGGATACCGCTGTCGCGCGAACAGCAGAAGATCGTCACGGCCGGTCCCAAGCCGCAGAGCCTTCGAGATTACGGCGGAGCCACATTGTTGTCGTTCAACCGCTCCGAAGCATACCAGTCCGTCCAGAATCTGCCGCGGACTCCGAGTCCGGGCATCGAACGCAGCCGGGACGCGGCCGAGCAGGAGGACGCAGACCCAACGGGAGCGGGCGATGCGTTGGCTGCCAACGAGGTCGACCGTATCGGCGAACACCTCATTGAGGAGCTGCAGTGTGACGCGATCACGATTACACGTGGGGGAGAGGGAGTTTCCGTCTTCACATTCGACGGCCAGCGCCTGCGGGTTCCCGGTATGCCCGTTCAAGTCTACGATGTTGCCGGAGCGGGAGACACGTTTCTCTCGGCCATCACCCTTGCTCTATGTTGCGGAGCGGATTGGGCGACGGCGGCGGGAGTGGCCAACGCCGCGGCAGCTTGCGTTGTTCGGAAGGTGGGGGTGGCCACCACCAACCCGCAGGAGATCCTGCAACTGATGGGAGAAGTCCTGTATTGACTCGAGGGTTCACCGGTGCAATGTAGCAAGATTGTTCATTTGTCTGCCGCGGACTCCGAGCCCGACCTTCGGGCGTTGGGCGATCAGTGGCGGACGGAGGGGAAACGGATCGTTCACACGAACGGTTGTTTTGATCTCCTGCATGTCGGCCATATTCGATACCTTCAGGAAGCCCGCACGCTGGGGGACGTGCTGGTACTCGGTCTGAACAGCGACGCGTCCGTGCGGCAACTCAAAGGGCCGACCCGCCCGGTGGTCACGGATGCAGAGCGGGCTGAGATTCTCGCCGCGCTCACCTGCGTGGATTGCGTGGTCATCTTCGACGAGCTTGTGCCTGATGAGGTCATCAGGGCGCTGCGTCCCGATATCCACGTGAAAGGAGGGGACTACGCGGCCGATCAGCTTCCCGAGACTCCCCTCGTCCAGGCGCTTGGGGGCAGTATTGCCATTGTTCCCTTGGTTGAGGGGAAATCAACGACTCAAATCATCCAGCGCCTGTCCCGTTGGACTCGTTCCGAATCCGCTCGGGAAGCTCGGAGCGGACTTACGAAGAGTCCGCATCCGACGGCGCGGGCCAACCATGTGGCGGGGCGAAAGGACTGCCAAAGGGTCATCGGCGTCATCCCAGCGCGCTATCATTCCACCCGTCTCGACGGCAAGGCCCTTCTCGATATCTGCGGGAAGCCGATGATACAACGGGTCTATGAACAGACGCGCAGAGCTTCTTCGGTGGAGTCGGTGTATGTCGCCACGGACGATGAACGCATTTTCCGAGCGGTCGAATCCTTCGGAGGGAGAGCCATTATGACCTCCTCGAACCACCCCTCCGGAACCGATCGCCTGGCTGAGGCAGTTGCAGACCTGGCCTGTGACATTGTGGTCAACGTGCAGGGCGATGAGCCGATGGTCGATCCCTCCGCCATCGACAAACTCGTTGCTCCCCTGCTGGAAGATACGAATGTGTCGATGAGCACCTTGGCGGCTCCGATCAACGAAGAGGACGAATTCTCCGACCCAAACGTCGTGAAGGTCGTCACCGACCAGGATGGCTATGCGCTCTACTTCTCACGCGCCTGCATCCCGTACCACCGGGAGGGAGTGGCTGATGGCGTCTCTGCACTGCATCACATGGGACTTTACGCCTACAGGAAGGATTTCCTCCTGCAGTATGCATCGCTGTCGCCATCGCCGCTTGAAAACCTCGAAAAGCTCGAGCAGTTGCGCGTCCTTGAGAATGGCTACCGGATCAAGGTTGTCATCGACGAGTATGCTGCCATCGGCGTCGATACCGAGCAGGATCTGGAACGCATTCGCCAATTGATTGCGAAGGAAGTGAATTGATGGTTTCAGTGGGTCATGTGAGATTCGGCGGGGACAACCCTCTCGTGCTGATTGCGGGTCCCTGCGTGATTGAGTCGCGAGACGGATGCCTGATGCTGGCGGAAGAGATCTCTGCGGTAGCTGCCTCCCTGAAAACGCCGTACATTTTCAAGGCTTCCTACGACAAGGCAAACCGCACGTCCGTGGACTCCTTCCGGGGCCTGGGAATCGAAGAAGGACTGGCAATCCTTTCGGAAGTCCGGGAGGAGATCGGTTGTCCAGTCCTGACCGATGTTCACTCACCGGAGGAAGCTCAAGCGGCCGCGTCGGCGGTGGACGTGTTGCAGATTCCGGCCTTTCTCTGCAGGCAGACAGATTTGCTGGTGGCGGCGGGAGAGACGGGAAAGCCGGTCAATGTTAAGAAGGGGCAGTTCATGGCGCCGGAGGATATGACGCACGCTGTCGCCAAGGTGCAAAGCACGGGAAACGAGCGTGTGCTCCTCACTGAGCGCGGCGCTACATTTGGTTACCAGAACCTCGTTGTCGACTTCCGGTCGCTTGAGATCATGAGGCAAACTGGCTGTCCTATCATCTTCGACGCAACCCACAGTGTGCAGCGCCCGGGAGGCGCGGGAGGCGTTTCCGGTGGCGATCGCGAGTTTGTGCCACTGCTGGCGCGTGCCGCCGCGGCGGTGGGGATTGACGGACTGTTTCTCGAAGTCCATGACCGTCCCCAGGAGGCGAAGAGCGACGGACCCAACATGGTTCCGCTGCACGAGCTTGAGCCACTGCTGCGCCAAGTATTGGCTATAGACCGGGCGCGTCGGGGAGAGGGGGGTTCGCTATGAAGGAAGCAAACATCCTCGAATCGGCCCGGCGTGTCCTCGTCATCGAGTCGGCCGCCATCGCTTCCATGTCTCAGCGACTGGACAACAGTCTCGAAAGAGCGGTGGCTTTGATTCTCGCCTGCACGGGGAGGGTGGTGGTCACTGGCGTGGGGAAATCCGGTGTCATCGGACGCAAGATTGCCTCCACCCTTGCGAGCACTGGAACGCCTGCTCTGTTCCTGCATTCCGGCGAGGGACTTCACGGAGATTTGGGAATGTTGACCTCCGTTGATGTTCTGATGGCGATTTCCTATAGCGGGCATTCCGATGATCTGCTCAGCATTCTGCCAGTTGCGCAGGACATGGGGGTGCCCATCATCGCTCTCACCGGACAGGGTCGATCCCACCTTGCGATGAATAGCGACGTAGTGTTGGACGTGTCGGTAGAACGTGAGGCCGATCCCAACAACCTGGCCCCCACGGCCAGCACGGCCACGACGCTTGCCATGGGCGATGCACTGGCGATTGCGGTGATGGGCGAGCGCAAGTTTGGGCGGGAGGACTTCCTGCGGTTCCATCCCGGAGGGTCGTTGGGGAGGGGACTCACACTGCGGGTTAAAGACATCATGCGGACGGGGGATCGCATGGCGCTTGTTCGAGAGAGCGTGCTCATCCGAGAGGTGCTCTTTTGCATCACGCGGGCGCGCGCCGGAGCAGCGACCGTTGTGGACGAAGCAGGACGCTTGCGCGGCATCGTGACAGACGGCGACATCCGGCGACATCTGCTGCAAAACTCAGCCGACATGCTCGAAAAACCGGCCGGTGAGGTGATGACAAGAACACCAACAACCGTGCATCCGGAAATGATGGCCGTGGACGCGATGCGGCTGTTGGAGGAACGCGACATTGACGAGCTGCCGGTCGTCGATGATGACGGAAATCCCGTGGGTGTGCTGGACGTGCAGGACCTTCTCCGGGCAGGGCTTCCCGGGACCCCTTGACCCGTTCCGCTTCTAAATGGCGTGGCTCATCACCGGCCGCAATCTTACCGGTGCAGGGGCGCTTCCATTCGACGGTTGTAGTTTCCGCGTGGGTTCCCACCCGAGCACCTCTCGAGCTCGCGTCAGTTTGCACACCTTATCGGTTGCGTCGCCGGTCACGAAGATGGGCACAAACCCTTGAGCGCGGCATGTCAGCGCTGCGTTAAAGGCGCGTCCCAGATCGGACGCCTTTGTCTGTCCGTACCGATCAGAGTTTGGGTTTCTCTCCCAGTCCTCATCCGTGCTCGGCCCGCAGCACCGCAGGGAAATGCATGTCATCTCACGCGTCCGGGCAAAGTATTCGCACACTTCTTCCCCAAGGCGCTTGGTGAAACCGTAGATGTCCGGGGCATCGCCCTGGGTGTCTTCACTGTCCAGCGGTTGAGCGCGCCGCGTGTAGTGGTTGTAGATGGAGAGTGTGCTGGCGTACACCGCTCGCCTCACCCCGGCGTTCGCTGCCGCCTCCAGGCATTCGTGCACACCGCGGACGTTGACATCGTAGCTGCTCGCCACTTCCTGGTTCCCGCCGTCCTTGTCTCTGCCCATCGCGAGATACACCACGGCGTCCATGCCTTGAGACGCGCGTTGGAGGTCGTCAGCAGAAGCGACGGATCCCTGCACAAAATCGATCGTGGAATCGCCCGGGGGCACTCGGTCATACACCACCAGTCGATGCTGCTGTTTCAGACATGGGTTGATCAGCCTCCCCACAAATCCGGATCCGCCGATCTCCAGAACGTTCATTACGGACACCTCTCTCCATCTGTTTTCCGCGAGTCGCTTTGTGGTAGTCGGGCACCCGTGTGCCCTGTAAATGCAAAAAACGTCCTACTCGTTTCTCGGAGGTTCTCGGTGAGGAATTCTCGTCGATTCAAGTAGACGTTGTCTCTGATTCCAGCCTGCGATGGGAGTCGGTGCGTTTCCACCGTTCTCCGCGGACTCATAGAGTCCGAAGTGAATACTCATTGCTACAAATTTCAGATGGCACTGCCTTTCCGGATGGCAGCGATACATAGGGAATATAACGCCTATTCAGGCCGAAATCAACAAGAACGTGATATTTTTTTTGCGCGCCCTCGCTCTCCCTGTCTCCGATGAGGAGAGGGAGTTTGGCGGATGATGTGAGGTGAGAAAGTTGACCCGTTGCCCGCGATGAAAGTAACATGTTGTCTGACCTCGTGGTCAGATGAGCGAAATGCGAAAGGAATAGCTCGTGGGCAGGAGAGAGAGGGCACGACAACTTCCATGCTGGGGCGCCCATTTTGCCGTCCTGTTGGTCGGCATCGGGATCGGGTATGGGGTGCGGGATGCACAACTGTCCGAGGTGCGACGGGAGGATGTCTCAAACCTGGACGTCCTGTTTTCTCCCAGGGGAGGTTGCACGGAGGCCATTGTCCGCGAGATTAGTGAAGCAACGCAGGAGCTCCTCATTCAAGCCTACTCGTTTACGTCCAAGGACATCGCCGCCGCCGTTTCACGAGCTGCCAAGCGAGGGGTGCGCGTGACTGCTATCCTGGATACCACCAATCGAACCGGCAAATACTCTGCCGCCACCTTCCTCGACCACGCGGGCGTGCCGGTGTTGATTGACGGCGCACACGCCATCGCACACAACAAAGTGATGGTCATCGACAGAAACACAGTTATCACGGGTTCCTTCAACTTTTCCCGCGCCGCAGAAGAGCGAAATGCTGAGAACCTGCTCGTTATCCGCAACGCGGCAATTGCGGAACGATACCGGGAGAACTTCCTGCGGCACAAAGGCCATTCGGAAACTTATATTGACGCGAGGAACCAGTAGCAAGTAGGGTCACCAAAGCAATCTTGCGCCGAGGCTGTACCAGACGATCCATCGGTTTGGGAGAACGCTGGTATTGGGTAACGGAAGGCACGAACGTCAGCAACGAAGGAGTCGAATTTTCTCATGCGAATCACCAAGATCGTCGGGTATGAGGTGGCGGTTCCGCTCAAGCGGATTTCTTACCGAAGTGAGATTTACGGCAAGCCGGACTGGGAGTCCCGGATTCAGAGCATCATCGAGATGCACACGGACGAGGGGCATGTCGGCCTGGGGGGTGGGCTTGGGAATGTGGAAGGAATGCTTCGCACGGAGTTGGAGTTCCTCAAGGACGTGGACGTGACCCACATGAGCCTGGCGCGGCCGGAATGCGGTGGGCTTAGGAACAACCCTTTTCTTGCCTACGAGGATCCGGGGCGCTGCAAACGCCCTCACGAATGGGAGGCGCGGTTGCCCGAGCCCATCGAGGTTGCCCTCTACGACCTGGTGGGGAAGAGGCTGGGTTGTCCAGCTCACGTGCTGCTGGGTGGCGCCTATCACGAGCGTGTCCCGGTGGACTTCTGGACGGACAGGAAGACGCCTGAGGACGCGGGGGCTTCCTGTGCCGAAGCGAAGCGAATGGGTTTTCGCAGCGTGAAGATGAAGTGCGCTCTGGGCGACCCGATGGTCGAGATCGTGGAAGCCGTCCGCGACGCGTGTGGCCCGGATTTCCCCATTACCTTCGACCCGAACGGACGGTTCTATCGTCCGGCCGAGGCGCTGAAGGTTGCCAACGAACTCGCCCGGCTCGACCATCCCATCATCATCGAGGACCCCTTCCCACGCATGGTGAACCTCGACTGGCATGTGTACTTCCGCCAGAAAAGTCCGTTGCCCCTCGCCATCCATCTCCACTCGCCACAGCAACTGGTGGATGTCATCAAGCGCGAAGCTTGCGACTACCTGAACTTCGGTTGCGGGATGAAGTCCGCGGTGGAAATGGGGCACATGGCCTCCGCGGCGAGCATCCCCATGTGGCACGGATCGAACCTCGATCTATCCATGCGCGCCGCAAGCGAGGTCCACGTTTCTGCTGCGATTCGACTCATGGTGCTGCCTGGCGATACAGGCGGCCCCCTGATTCGGGAGGATGATTTGGTGAAAGAGTACTATCCCTTTGACGAGGGATATGTTACCATCCCGAAAAAGCCCGGCTACGGACTTGAATTGGACTACGACGCGATAGACAGATACTGTCACCGTCGGTATTCCATCGAAGCCTGAGCATTGACGTATTGGGAGTGCTCGGGGAGAGAATGAAGGTCTCTCCGGAGGTTGCGCACATGCCGCACGTCAAGCGAACCACTACGAAACCGTACAGAGAAAGAGAAGCCGACAGGAAGGCCACGATACGGCTGCGGATTGCCGCGATTGTCGGACTGGTTCTGCTGGCTGTGGGACTGACCTACGGGCCGAACAGGTTTGCGAAGAAAATGCAGCAGAGGTCCGATTCATCCTCCGGCGAGTCAGTGGAAGACGGAATCCCCAAATCGGGAGGCTTCTTCAGGAGACTCGCACCCAAAGGGCGCGGAGGTGGTTCGTCAGGAGGCAGGAGCGCGTCTGAAGAAGACCCAGGGACTGCCTGCCGGAAAAAACTGGAGTCGATCCGGAAGCTTTCACGGGAATACGAGAGAGCGCATGGAGCAGCACCGCCCAGCCTGGGGTCGATGGGCGTCAGCCAGGGCGCCGCGGTCTGCCCCGAATCCAAGGAAGTCTATGTCTACGCACCCGCCTCAGGACAGGTGTCGTGTCCCCACTCCAAGCACATCACCTACTAATCCCTCCGATCGCCTTGCGGTACATGAAACGTCGTCCTCAGACGCGGTAGCCCGCCGGAAAGAGTTGCAGCGATGACGCAGTTTGGACGTGTTCTTGCCACATTTCGTGGAGTGACGCCGTGCGCGCTTCCCTGGGTTGCGGACCTGACCTACTGGCACTCCGCGCACGTGAGGTTGGGAGATATTCCCGAGCGGTGGGCAGACAAGGAAGGCTTCCGCCTCATGCACAGGGAACTGGGCGTGGGCGCGCTCTGCGACTACGGTTGCACGGGGTACAGACAAGTGGACGGTGGCGCGGTCACTGTCCGGCAAGATGCGAGGAATGGGGTTACCACAACCACTCTTGCTACCCCGGTCGGCAGCATAACCTGCCGTCACCAGTTCCTTCCCCGGAGTCAATGCAGCGCGCACCTTGATTACTACGTGAAAGCGGTGGAGGACTTGGCCGTCGTGCGCTACGTCGCCGAACAGCGACGGTACGAGCCCGACTTCGACGCGTCCTGCGGACTCACAGAGTCCGAGAAGACCAGAGACGCATGGAACGGCTGGGGACCGATGGTAACTCTCCCGCCGAGGTCGCCGCTCTCCGCTCTGTTCACCGAATGGGCTGGCGTGGAGACCACCTGTTATCTGCTCGCCGATGATCGAGTTGAGGTCGAGAAAACGATGCGCGCCTTAGCGGAAGCTCAGGATCGGGCGCTCGCCGTGCTCGCAGAATCGCCCGCGGAAATGATTGAGTTCCCGGACAACCTGTCCGCCGAAAATCATGCCAGCTTCTTCGACAGGTACATGAGGCCGCATTATCAACCCCGCGTCGAAATGCTGCACAGCGCTGGCAAGTTCGTTGGCGCGCACCTTGACGGAACGTTGCGGGGACTACTGAACCGGATGCCAGAGACAGGAATGGATTTCATCGAATCGGTCACTCCCGCTCCGGTGGGCGACGTGCCACTCTGTGAGCTTCGCGCTCTTGTGCCTGGCGACTTTATCCTGATCGGAGGCATACCGGGCGCCAGTTTCTCTCCTCCGTGGACCTGGCCGCAACTCGAAGCGCATGTGAGAGAACTCCTGCGACATCACGCTGGCACCCCCTTTATCCTCGGTACCGCCGATCAAGTTCCACCCGACGGGAACATTGAGTGGGTGCGACGTATTGCAGAATTGCTGGAAGACTGAAAGACTGAAAGCGAGGTTCATCCCGTGTCACGAACTTATCACTGGGACTTTCCTCTCCCGCGAACGCACACTGGCATCCTGCAGGGCAACGGTTTGCCGGGAACCATGATCTGGGGGGAGGCGAACACGCTCCGTATTACCCTTGGCCGCGCCGACTTCTGTGAGTCCGCAGAGTGCGAAATCCATGGGAAGAAAGATGTGTGGCTCAGAAGGGGCAAGCGGAGGAGGTGATGCAAGGCAAAACTGTGACTATCCCAGTTCGCAAGGGAGAAACGTTTTCTCTCAGACGCGCGGAGAGAGACAAACGGTTGAGTGCCGATCAGCCCAACGGTCAATCTTTGACAAGGCGAAATGAGGTTGGTTAAGGGATGTTTGGAGTTGGATGTTCTGCTGGGGTTCGCTGTGTCCGGATGGATGGGAACAACCCGAGCGGAGGGGCCGAGGCTGGTAGCGCGCTGGAGTCTCCGGGAGGATATGGGCACGGCTGTTAAGGACGGCACATCGCATCTGAAATTCCTTCCGACGCGGGCTGCTCCCTCTCCGTGTGCGCCCACCCGTTTCCTTTAGTCGCGGGTGTAAGTAAGATTTGTGATAATCAGCCCTATCCAGCCCAGCCGGAACCATAGGCGCCTATAATCTGGAGACCGACAGTGATTGTGTAACGGAGTTCGCGGTTTGTCGGTCCTGAGTGAGTTCATGCAACAACCCCCATCCTCGAACCCAAAGGGTTCGAGGATGGGGGTTGTCACTGTCCCCTTTCACTCGCGCAAGTCTTCCCAACCTTTCGTTGATGCCTGGCCGACCCCAGGGCGCTGATTACCACCACGCATCACAAATCTTACTTACACCCTTTAGTTGCCGTTCGGTATGCAAGCATGGGTTTGTTGTGAGAGAATAACGGCTCAAATTAAGTTCACAGAGGAGTGAATTGAAGATGGTAGAGCTATCCGCCTGCATTGAGACAGTATATCCCGACGAGTCGCCTGTTCGGCGCATGGAGCGCGTCGCGCAGATTGGCATCGGCGCGGTGGAGTTCTGGGGTTACGGGAACAAAGACCTCGACGCGATTGACCCGGCGAGGAAGGACCTGGGGCTGAGCATCGCCGCGATGTGCCCGATGCTAACGAAGCCCATGGTGCAGCCCGGGGAAACCAACGCCTTTGTCGAAGCCGTCAAAAAGGCCACGGAAGTCACCGACCGGTTGGAGTGCCCTACCCTCATCGTCACCACGGGGAATGCACTGAAAGGCGTCTCGCGTGAGGACCAGCACGCCGCTATCGTTGCCTGCCTCACGGCCATCGCGCCAGTGGCGGAGGACGCGGGAATCACGTTGGTTCTGGAGCCGCTGAATCTGCTCGTGGACCATGCTGGTTATTTCCTCTCCACCAGCGCGGAGGGGTTCGACATTGTGCGCGCCGTCGGCAGCCCAGCGGTGAAGCTGCTGTATGATATCTACCATCAGCAGATCACCGAGGGCAACCTCATCCCCACGATTCGGAACAACATCGACCTCATCGGGCATTTCCATTCCGCGGACCATCCTGGCAGGAATGAGTTCGGGACGGGGGAGATCAATTATGAGAATGTCGTCCGCGCGATCGCGCAAACCAGCTACGACGGCTACCTCGGTCTTGAGTACCGGCCCACCAGCGACCCCGATGCCGCGCTGCAAAAGTGCAAGGAAGTATTCGACGCGGGCGTGTGCGCATAACGAGAGCACCCGACGAGGCCTGTCGTGCCTGCTTCTTCCAGAGAGGCAGCGCCCACGTTGCAGCCCACGGATAAATGGAATCTGAACTCGAGAAAGCACCGCTTCCGAACGACTTCCGTCCAGACGGGAAATTCAACCGGGGAGCCGTGGCTTCGGGTCCCAAATGCAAACGCACTATAGTGCTTCACCGTTGCAGGGCCAACGCGTGGATGAACACGGGGTGTATACTCGTTACGGGTGAAAACACCCCCTCACCCTGCTCGGGTGGCCCGCGCAAACTCCAGCGTCTGCTTCGTGGACTCGGTATCGCACCGGTTGCAGTCCACCTCCATCATTAAGCTCTCATCCACCACCAGCTATCAGCCATCTGCTACTTCACCGTGACCTTCACCGTCTGACTGTTGTTGGAGGTGTTGGTTTCACCGGAGACAGTAGAGACGGTGCCGGTGATGAGGTAGTCGCCGGTCTTCTGCTTCCGCGGGACCTTGATATTGATGGTTCCCGACGTCTGCTGTCCTGCCGCCAGCGAGGCAATGGTCTTCGGCTGCCCGAGTTGCTTACCATTGTACGTGAGCCGGAAGGTGAAGTTCGTCTCCGTTACGTTCCCGTTGTTCTTCACCGTGTACGAGAATGTTACTGTTTGCTTCCGAGACGCCGAGGTGGGCGACGCGGAGAAGGCGGTGAGAGCTACGTCGCGCACCTGTGTGCCTGCGTTAACGGTAAACCCACCGGTCAGCGTTCCGCTGAGACTATCGGGATCAGTCACCACGAGGTTCCAGCTCCCCGTGGACGCCCCCGAGAGGTTGAAGGCGCAGGTGATTTGGGTTGTACTGACCACATTGACGCTGGTCCCGGAGATGTCGGTAGCCCCAGCCTTTGTCAGCTTCACCGTTGCCCCAGACTGGAAGCCGGTTCCGGCGAGACTCGTGATGCTGACGGAGCCGTCGTTGGTCCCGGAGTTGGGAGTGATACTAATGACGGTAGGGGGGTCGTTGGTCGAGGTGAAGGTCCAACCCATGTCCTGGAAGATGCCTGAGACGAGGGGACCGATCGAATGCGTCACGCCCGAAGACACGGGCGTCATCAATTCGTTGTCGCCCGAGTAGGTGCTTTCGTCTAGGTGCGAAACACTGGATCCGGTCTCGTAAGGATTGGGCGCATAGAGTTTGGCGTTGGAGCCTCCTCCTGCCGTCCTCGTGCTGTCACCGCCGAAGAAGAGCGAGTTGCTCACCAGAGCGGATGAACGCTGAGTCTGGTTCATGGAAGTCAACAGGTCCGCGCCGGCGGACGCACCCTTCGCCAGGAACCTATCGTAAATCACAGGGAATCCGGAGGAGAAGGAGCCGTCCTCATTAACCCCCTCGACAAACCCAAGCCCGTGGCACAACTCGTGGAGAACCACAGAGTAGAAATCCACGTCGCCTCCGGCGTTACCGTCCGTGCCGTAGTAGAAATCCTTGCCACCAAGGACAATCGAGTTATCCACGCTGCTATTGAACTGAGCGATGATGTCGGGGAGACCGGGCGCGAGGTCGCTGCCTGCGAATTGGTTGGCCATTGCCAACGCATACCAGGTGGATGATCGCGGCGCGCCGGAGAAATCTCTGATGACGCTCGCCGGGCCGGCCTGCCCGAGAACCGCAGAGGTCGCCGTTCCGCCGAGAGCATCAAATGATGCCTCAATGTCAATGGGCACTGATCCCCGCAGCGACTGGCCCCACTGGTTGATTGCCGCCTCAAAGGCCGCCTTGCGCTGAGAACCCAGTGTCGGGTCGCTGAAACCCTCCCCAGCGCTGTCGTCATAGGTGATCCGCATCGTCACCGCGTGGGCCGCCGGGAAGGCTCCTGCGACCAACAACAGACCAACTGCCACAAGGGGAGTCCGCAAAGAAACGAGGCTCCTGAACGGTCGATGTTTCGTGCCGACTTGCTCAATATGGGTTCTCATTGATTAACTCCCTTCTCTCTGTTTGGAGTGGAGATGTGACATTCGCTCGCAACTTGTCACGACACCTTCTGACGAAGCCCGGGCCGCTTCCTGGCGCGTCATCGTGCCATTCGTGTGCAGGATCACGCCCCCGCCGGGAGTCCTTCCCTGCTCGATGGTGGGCGTTCCCTTCCTGACCGCCGATAGAGACGGCATGGCAGCGCCTGGCTCCTTGTACACCCAGCCCGCCCGTCCTGCTTGCGAGGATTCCTCCACCCCTTTCGGCGCGTTCCGCACCAATACGTTTGGGTACTCCGACGGCTCGTAGGGAACCTCCGCTTGCGCGCGAGACCTCGCCGCGTCACGGGATGCCGCCTGCATCCGTTGAGACGACGCCCATGCTGCAAGCCCGGCCAGCACGGCGATCGACCCAAATCCTACGACCACTTCAAACCATGTCTTCTTCATTCGTCTTCCCCCTCGGTTCGTCCAGCATCTGTCTCTTCATTATGATCGTATCTACCGCATCGTCAACCAGTTTTCCGTAGTTTGGCAAATCTACAGTTCCGGTAGGCAGGAGGCGTCGTCAGACCCGGCGCATTGCGCTCCTGCCCTACCATCACCTCCGGGTTGAACGCAGCGCAGGTAGGGAAGCGAAGCAGCCCGCGAAATTTTGACTCCTATCGTTATTTATGCTACAAACGTGGTGCGAGAAAGGAGACAGAATGACAGCAACAATGGATTGTGGCAGTCTTGCCGGCGGGAGCGTCCTGCGCAAACCCGTTGGTCGGGGTGATGGTTACTGGGTGGGCGCGCCGACGGTATTCCGTGATCCCGTGGATGGCGCGTCGTACCTTACATATCGGATTCGTCGTCCTCGCGGTGTGGAACCGGATCGAGGTGGAGAGGCGCGGATTGCGCGCGCTGAAACCGGATTCCAGTTCGAGGACATATTTGCGCTAACGAAAGATCAGATCGGTACTGCGTCCATCGAGCGCTGCTACGTTCACCATGCCCCCGATGGGCAGTGGCGCTACTTCGTCAGTTACGTGGACCCCTCCGATGGCCGCTGGTGTGTGTCGATGATGAAGGCAGACACCATCGACGCCCTGGAGCCGGACAATCTGCGCCCTCTATGGAAAGCAGCAGACCTCGGGCTGGAAGGCGTGAAGGATCCGTGGATTGCGGAGATTGACGGACGTTACTGTATGTTCCTGAGCATAGCGCTGTCCACCGCGGCAACGAGTAACCAGTCGCACGACACACTGGACATCTACAACACAGGACACTGTGTCTCCGCGTCCGCCTTGGCGACTGCGTCTGATCTTGATCACTGGACGTGGGAGGGTATCATCTTCAGACCTGAAGCGTCCGGGTGGGACTGCTACTGCCGCAGGATCAACAGCGTCGTGTCGGTGGAAGGTCGCTTTGTCGCCTTCTACGACGGCAGCGTCAGTCATCACATGAACTACGAGGAGACGACGGGTCTCGCCGTGTCGGACGACCTGCGATCCTGGCAGACGCTGACACCGGAGGGGCCTGTCCTCACCAGTCCTCATGCCAGCGGAAGCCTGCGGTATGTCGATGCGCAGGAAGTGGGAGGGCGGCTGCATATCTTTTACGAGTTTGCGCGGGAAGACGGGGCGCATGACTTGCGCGTGATTGAGGTAGCGCCATGCCTTCTCGGCGAGCAATCACGACGCTCTCTCACCATCCCTCCGGCAGCTCCAGTGTCCAGACCTCACTGTTCAGTATTGCCGCGTACCCACCCATGACCCAGATCTTGTCCTGGAAGACCATTGTCGAATGCTCGTGGCGGTTTGTCCATTTCACGTTGGATTTGAGCTCCGTCCAGTTTTTCCCGTCTTTCGTGAACCAGACGTCGCCGAAGTTGCCGTTCTCCTTTGACCAACCTCCGAGCGCCCATATCCGGTCGCGGTAGACGACCAGCGAGAACCACAGCCGCGGCTGCCACGGGGCCGCATCCGTTACCTGTGTCCAGTTGACGCCATCTTCGGAACACCACACGTCGTTGACTGCAACATGCTCCGGGTGCCAGAGCCCACCGCCCATGATCCAGAGCTTGTCGTTGAACACGACGGACTGGGCGTGCGCCCGTTGCGACCAGGGAGCGTTTGCGACTTCCAGTTTCCATTGCCGGCCGTCCTCCGATGACCAGACGTCATTCCTGACCATCGCATCGCTGTGGTCGTAGAAACTCTCCGTGCCGCCGAGAACCCACATCCTGTCTCTGAATACCGCAAATGAGGAAGCGACCCGCGGACACCACCCCGCGTGTTTGGTTTCCAGTACCCAATCCGCGCCGTTCACGGACGACCAGACTTCATTGCTGTTCTCCGCTCCAGGCAATCTGCGCCCACCCATGAACCACATATTGTTTCTGAATACCATCGCAGGTGACAGGTCGCTGTACTCCCACGGAGCCACCTCCGTCACGCGCGTCCATTGCTTACCGTCCGGCGACTTCCAGACGTCGCGGGGGTTGGGTTTGTGGGCGTCGAACCACCCGCCGAGAATCCACAGGTGGTCGTTGCACACGAACTCCCCCGCCGAGTCACGCGCCTGCCACGGCGCCTGCTTGTTCACGCATACCCAGTCTGTTCCTTGTAAGGTTTCACTCATAGCGCTACTCACTCCGATCAGTGTCAGAATCACAATCGCAACCGCCACCCGTGATTTACGGGCGCACATGGGGTCAGCATACCTGCCGGGAAGATGGTCCGCCACGCTTGATCCCTGCATCTTCTCCGCAATCTCATTTCCCATGCTGTCACCTCCCGTAGGTCGCTCCGCCCACATCAATGGTTGATGGGGTGCGTGGTCGCCGCCCCACTTCAGGTCGCTTGCGTTTCGCTGGCCTATCCCGCGAGAGGAATGCGGAGCCCTTCCCTGCGGCCGATCTCGATCACTGCACTCGTGTCGTCAACGTCATACTGCTTTTCTCCCACAGGGATCGGCTCAATCCTGCTATCGGTGCGTGAAGCGAGGCGCCAAAGGAGATTGATGATCTCCCTGGAAGGGGAATCGTCAAACTGGGGAGAGATGATTAGGAGGTCTATATCACTCCATTCGTGGGCGCGTCCGGTCGCATGGGAACCGAACAGAACCCCATATCGAACGGGAATGCCGGACTCGGTGACCGACTGAAGATAACGTTGGATCACTCCGACAACTGACTCATCAGCCAATCGTACACCTCCTGTGCGTTACGTATGTATGCGTCGGCCTCTGCTTGGGAAGGCGGAGGGCCCAGCATCTCGGGGTAACGCCCCTCAATGTTGAATGGGTTCATCTCCGCGAGGACAGCGCACTGGGCCTGGCTGAGCGGCAGTCCAGACAACTCGGCAAGCCTGCTAAGGTTGTGAATCCTCGGGGCAATATCGTCTGTATGGCGACGGACATGGGCTTTCAGTGCCTTTAGAACAGGCCGTGGCGTATCTTGCCCTTGCTCACAAGGTCCCGGGCTATCTCCCAGTCCTCTGTCGCCCCGTCTCTCCAGTACTGAATCTGCTTCCCGATATTGATCATTGCAGCTTCCGTGGCCACATGAATCCTGTCTCCACACTCCTCCTCATTGGGCGCGAAGCGGGGATAGAGGAAGCCCACCATCGCGATGCACAGAAGTCAACCCGCGAAGTGTGGAATTTGCGGCGTACATGCGATCACACAAGGGTGGCTACTTCAACGGCTTCAGCGTCACCCCGCGCAGGTCCATTCCCTTCTCCTTCTTCATGCTCGGCACTATGGATTGTCCCTGTAGTATGAAGACTAAAGCAAAAGACTTCCCCCCGAAGCAATACCAAAGATGGCCGACACTATGCTCCCTCTTTGGAGACAAGGATCCCCCATAGCTCCTCGTTGATCTCTCGGATGTGAACGAGAATGATGTTCCGCGATTCCTGACCGTGACAATCCAGCACCCATGTTATCTTGTGAATGTCGTCGCTGCTCCAACCCGCCGGTTGATCCTCGACCTCAATATAGCTCGCGGCTTGGCTGCTCATGAGGTTTGGCTCCGTATGCGTCACGGCGGGCCGCTTGGGAAAGCACACGGCTATCGCTTGGGCCACCAGACATTCCGGAACATCCGTCCAGCGCGCACAAGAAAGCGCCACATCAGGAGCACTAACCTCCTCCCCAAGTGCCGTCTTCGCCATCAAAATGCGAACGGGCGATGACAGAACCCTTTGTGCCTATAATGGTTGGGACACCTCCTATGCTGTAATTAGTGTAGCAGACAAGGAGGAAAGGAACGATGGAGAAGATGAAGGAAGTAGAGATTAGAGAGAGAGGAGTGGGTGAAACGGA
>Ga0210049_1001827_pt1 | contig 20018 bp, 15 predicted proteins | sample CryGeyCG2014_300_2_FD_183964 | JGI IMG/M metagenome (GOLD analysis project Ga0210049, IMG submission 183964) | Groundwater microbial communities from aquifer - Crystal Geyser CG06_land_8/20/14_3.00 (SPAdes) (version 2) | ecosystem: Environmental > Aquatic > Deep subsurface > Groundwater | place... | reverse complement strand
ATTTTCAGATTCTCCCGCCGTTTTTTGCTTTGCTTATCGGTTTTTTGACTTACAAATTCGTTTTAGGCTGGACCAAATCCGTCCGTTCTTCACTCTGGGCAGTTTTTTTTGTTTATTTTGGCGCAGGCTTGGGTTGGCTGGTAACTCTGGCCCGGGGCAGTTCTTTGGCCGGGGAGAGTATGTTTTGGTCCCAACAGGCGATCTCAACTTTAATTAACCCGCCTTTTGCCCTGTCTTTAGTTTTTATTTTACTCGGTTTAATTTGTTTGCAAAAGAAGAAGGTTTTGCTGGCAATTCTTTTTTTGGGTGTGCTTATTGAAATAAAAGTCTACGCCGCAATTTTGGTACTGATTGGCTTATTTTTGTCAAAAAATTTTAAAGTTTTTTTAGGAACTCTTTTTCTTTCTTTGGTTTTGTTTTGGCCTTTTTTGAAATCATCCTCTGCGCTTTTGGTCTGGCAGCCTTTTTGGTTTTTGGAAACCATGATGGGACTTTCCGACAGGTTCGGGTGGGCAAGGTTTTATTCGGCTATGACCACCTATCGGATGGGAGGTGTCTGGGTTAAGGCAATTGCCGCTTACGGGATAGCCTTTGCGGTTTTTTTGTTAGGTAATCAGGGAACTAGGATTATTTTTTTAAAAGACATTTTCAAAAAACCGGATTCTCTAAAAATTTTTGCTCTTAGTGTTATTGCCGCTGGAGTAATAATCCCGATGTTTTTTCTCCAGAAAGGTACGTCCTGGAACACCATTCAATTTTTTTACTATTCGCTTTTCTTTTCCGGAATCTTAGCGGGAATTGCGGTAAGTAAATTTAATATTTACCATTTGGCCTTTATTATTGTCTTGACGCTTCCTGGTACAATCGGGGCCTTGAGGAATTATCTGCCGGCAAAGCCTCCCGCGATACTTTCCGCCCTTGAGCTTTCAGGTTTAAGCTTTTTGCGCGAGCAGCCCGACGGGACTGTCTTGACTTATCCTTTTGATGCCTTTAAGGCTAAAGAGGCGGAGGCAAATCCGCCCCGGCCTTTGTATTTATACGACTCAACCGCTTATGTTTCCGCATTTGGCGGAAAAACCACCTTTTTAGAAGATGAGGTTAACCTTAATATCACCGGCTACGACTGGTCAACCCGCCGGGTTGACATTGAGAATTGGTACAAGGAGAAAGATCAGGAAAAAGCACGGGCATTTTTGAAAGAAAACAACATTAAATATATTTACTGGCTAAAAGGAGACAAGCGTTTTCTTTACGCCACCGAGCAGCGGGCCCTAATCGGAGACAAGCAATTGGGCTTAAGTAAACTGTTTGAGAATAAAGAAGTGGTTATTTACATGGTAAAATCAGAGATATGATTTCGGTTGTCATTAATACTCTTAATGAGGAGAAGAATTTGGCTAGGGACGTAGCTTCGGTTCGTGGATTAGCAGATGAAATTGTCGTAGTTGATATGGAGTCAATCGATAACACCCGTGAAGTGGCTAGGAAACTTGGAACCAAGGTTTTTACTCACAAAAAAGAAAAATACGTTGAGGCAGTCAGAAATTTTATGATTTCAAAAGCCTCAGGCGAGTGGATTTTGGTTTTGGATCCGGATGAAGAGATTTCACCAAAATTGGCAAAAATATTAAAAGGGCTCCCACGAGGTGGCCGAAAGGACTCCTCGGGGGTGGTCGTTGCTGATTATTATCGAATACCGAGAAAAAATATTATTTTCGGTAAGTGGATTAAACACTGCCGCTGGTGGCCGGACTTTCAGATTAGGTTTTTCAAAAAAGGGTATGTCAGCTGGAATGAGGTAATTCACGCGGTGCCGATGACGCAAGGCAAAGGACTGGATTTGCCGGAAAAAGAAGATTTGGCGATTATTCATAAGAACTATTCATCTTTGGAGGAGTATTTGGCAAAGATGAATCGGTATACCTCGGTTCAAGCCGAAGAGCTTTTGAAGAACGGCTATGTTTTTGATTGGAAAGATCTCATTAAAAAACCCTTCCGGGAATTTTTAGGCCGGTATTTTGCCGGCCAAGGCTATAAAGACGGAGTCCACGGGCTAACACTTTGTTTCTTGCAGTCTTTTTCGGAATTAGTCCTTTACCTTAAAATCTGGCAGAAACAGGGTTTTAGAGAGCAGGAAATCAAAAGGAGCGAGATTAAAAATGAATTCGGCAGCCTGATTAAAGAGTTAAGGTGGTGGTTAAGAAAGGAGCTAACGTGGCTAAAACTCCCAAAGTGGCGGTAATTGTTGTTAATTGGAATCGGAAAGACGACACAGTTGAATGTCTCAAGTCCTTGAGCCGGGTTTCTACCTTTGGTTTTGAATTAATGACGGTGGTTGTTGATAACGGTTCAACCGACGGCAGTCTTGAGGCTTTAAGTAAAATCACTAATTTTTCCTTTCGGGTTATTTCCTTGAAAGAAAACACCGGTTTTGTGGGGGGCAATAACACCGGGATTACGGCCGCGCTTGAGGGGGGAGCGGATTATGTTTTGCTTTTAAATAACGATACTTTGGTTGACCGGGGGTTAATCAAAGAACTGGTTAAATCCGCCCAAGAAAATAAAGACGGGGGAGTGTTTGTACCCAAAATATATTTTGCCCCGGGCTTTGAGTTTCATAAAGACCGGTACCCTAAATTTATTCAGGGGAGGGTGATCTGGTTTGCTGGAGGGGTGATCGATTGGGACAATGTTTACGGTTCGAATTTCGGGGTGGATGACGTTGATCGGGGTCAGTTTGATGAGGAAAAAGAAACCGATTTTGCCACGGGTTGCGCCCTTTTTACCAGCCGGAAGGTTCTGGAAAAGGTGGGTCTTTTAAACGAAAAGTATTTTGCCTATCTTGAGGATTTGGAGTTTAGTTTAAGAGCCAAAGCGGCCGGCTTTAAGATTGTCTATGTTCCGACCGGATATTTGTGGCATAAAGTGGCCCAGTCCTCGGCCATCGGTAGCAGCTTAAACGATTATTTTTTAACCCGAAACAGGTTGGATTTAGGTTTAAGGAATGCTCCATTGCGTACAAAAATTGCTCTTTTTCGGGAAAGTATAAAATTATTACTCATCGGTCGTAAATGGCAAAAAATCGGCGTCAGGGATTTTTATTTAAGAAAGTGGGGGAAGGGGTCGTGGAAGTAAAGGTTAAAGGTCAAAGGTTAAAGGTCAAAGTTTCAGTGATCATGTTGGTTGGGGGAAATTATGATGAAAAGCTGCTCAAGAAATGTCTGGCTTCAGTTAGTTGGGCGGATGAGATTATTAGAGTAGAAACTGACAAGCTCGCCGGCAGTTTTGCCGACTGGAGAAACGAAGGGGCTAAAAAGGCAAGGGGGGAATGGCTGCTTTATGTGGATTCGGACGAGCAGGTTTCTCGTGATTTGAAATTGGAAATTTTGAATTTATTTAGGATTTCGAATTTAGAATTTGGAATTTCCGCATACGCTATCCCTCGGCAGAATATCCTTTTAGGTAAGTGTATGCGGTTTGGCGGTTGGTGGCCTGATTATGTCATTCGGTTAATTCAAAAAGACGCCCTGTTTGAATGGGAAGGGGACCTTCATGAACAGCCGAAGGTGCGGGGTGAAATCGGGAAGCTGAAAAATCCCCTGATTCATGTCAGCCACAGATCTTTGACCGAGATGGTGGCCAAAACCAACGAATGGTCGGAAATTGAAGCCCGGCTTTTGTTTAAAGCGGGGCATCCCAAGATGACCTGGTGGAGATTTTTTTCGGCTGCCTTCCGGGAGTTTTGGTATCGGGGAGTGGTAAAATTTGGTTTCCTGGACGGAACCGTTGGCATAATTGAAATAGTTTATCAGGTGTTCAGTCGGTTGGTTACTTATTCAAAATTATGGGAAAAGCAGCTATCTGCAACCCGTACCTAGATACTCTGGGAGGCGGGGAACGCTACAGCCTGTCTTTGGCCGGGGTTTTGGTAAAAGCCGGTTGGGAGGTCGACGTGGAGTGGAAAGATTCTTCTTTGAAAGAAAAATTGCAAGACAGGTTCGGATTGAACTTAAAGAGTTTAAATTTTGTGGCCGATACCAAAAACGGTTCTGGGTATGACCTTTGCTTTTGGGTTTCTGATGGTAGTATCCCCCTACTTCACTCCCGCAAAAACATTCTTCATTTTCAGGTGCCGTTCCATGATGTGGAAGGTGGGTCTCTTTGGAATCGGATGAAGCTATTTAGGATTAACAAAATCGTCTGCAATTCCAAATTTACAAAGGCGGTTATTGATAAAGAATACAAAGTTGACAGCTTGGTGGTTTATCCGCCGGTTGACGTGGCGAAAATTAAAGCTAAAAGAAAAGAAGATCTTATTTTATATGTTGGCCGATTTTCCGAACTGGTTCAATCAAAAAGACAGGACGTTTTAATTGCCGCCTTCAAAAAATTTTCTCGTCAAGTTCCCGGCTGGAAACTTATTTTGGCCGGCGGCAGCGACGTCGGGGGTAAGGAGTATCTGGCTAAATTAAAGAAACAGGCAAAGCGATTAAATGTTGAGATTTTGGAGAATATCAGTTACAAACAGCTTGTTGGACTTTACGGTAAGGCTAAGTTTTTTTGGTCGGCCGCAGGTTTTGGGGTAAATGAAAAAAGCCATCCCGAAAGGTTAGAGCACTTTGGTGTTACCACGGTTGAGGCAATGGCAGCCGGGGCAGTCCCTCTGGTATTTAACGCCGGCGGTGCTAGAGAAATCGTCAAACCGGAGCAAAACGGACTTTTGTGGGAAAGCGTTGATGAGCTGGTTAAGAAAACCGGGGGGTTGCTAGAGGATAAAGGATTTTGGAGGAAGTTGTCGGCGGCAGCCCGGGAAAGTTCCGCATCTTTTAACTCTGAAACATTTTCCCAAAAGGTTCTGGCCTTGCTATCATGAAAAAAATTAATTATCTTTTTCTTTTCGGGATATTTATTTTCGCCTTTGTTTTACGAGTTTTATTTTTGCCTAAGAACATCTTGACTTTCGGTTATGACCAGGCCAGGGATGTAATCATCTCCCAATCTATTTTAAAGGGAGACCTTAAAATTCAAGGACCACCCGCTTCCACCACCTGAAGTTTAAAAACGGTTCTTTTTCGCCTGATTTGGTTTTTTTGGCTTAATTTTTATCCCCGTGGTTGGGTTTGGCGCGAAACCCATATCCAGACTTTTCGGAAAGATTCTCTACCTAGGCTATGTAGAAAAACCGGTTTTAAAATTGAGGTAAATAAAAAATTTAACCTGGGCATGCTACACTTAGTGGAAGTGAGGAAAAAATAAAATGAATGCTTCCGTAATTATCCCAAACTTTAACGGCGAAGGCCTTTTGGCCAAGAATCTGCCCTCGGTGATTAAGGCACAGGAGTTTCCCGCTAATGGGATTTGCGAGATTATTGTTGTCGATGATGGCTCGACCGACGGCAGCGTAAGGTTAATTAAGGAAAAATTTCCTCAAATTAAATTGGTTAAGCATACTAAAAACCGCGGTTTTCCTGCCGCCGTGAATACCGGAGCCAGAACTGCCACCAGCGAGCTTTTGGTTTTATTAAACAGTGACGTTGTTCCCAGTCCGGATTTTTTGAAAGCCGCCAAGAGGCATTTTGCCAATCCGAAAGTCTTTGCGGTTTCTTTCCATGAAAGAGGCTATGGTTGGGCCAAAGGTGCTTTTGTTGACGGCTACGTGGCGCTTGGGATGGGTAAAGAAAAAGACACGGCTACCCTGAGCTTTTACGTCAGCGGCGGCAGTGGGGTATTTAAAAGAAGTCTTTGGATGAGGCTGGGGGGTATGGATGAGAAATTATTCTCGCCTTTTTATTGGGAGGATATTGACATCTGTTTCGGAGCCGCCAAAAGAGGTTGGCGGATTTTATGGGAGCCGGAATCTCGGGTTACCCACCAGCACGAGTCAACTATCGGTCGGCTTTCTCCCCGGCGCGTGGCCAGAATCAGGGAGAGAAACCAGCTTTTGTTTATCTGGAAAAATATTACCAGCGCGAATTTAATTAGGAAACATATCGCGGGGTTATTCAAAAGACTTGTTACTCACCCCGGGTACATAAGGGTTATTGTTATGGCCCTAAGCAAATTGGGTCCTGCCTTGGCAGCCCGGCGGAAGGAGATTAAAGAATCCAGAGTTTCGGACGAGGCCATATTGGCAAAATTTAATTAGATGAACAAGACCCTCTCGGTTATTATTGCCAGCTACAATACCAAAGATCTGACGTTGGTGGCGGTGTCCTCGATATTAAAACAAAATCTTAAGTTAGATTATGAAATCATTGTGGTTGATGACGGTTCAACTGATGGTAGTGTAGAGGCCTTGAGACAACTGGAGAGAAGAAGCAAAAACCTAAAAATAATAGTTAATGAAAAGAATTTGGGCTATGTTAGGACCAACAATAAGGGGATCGAGGTTTCGGTCGGCAAATACAAATTGCTGCTTAACTCGGATACGGAGGTTAAGAAAGGAGCCCTAGAAGCACTGGTTGAATTTGCTCAGACCCATCAAGACGCAGGAGTTGTGGGATCTAAACTTCTTAACCCCGACGGAACCTTGCAGTCTTCTTGTTATCGCCTGCCGACAATCAAGAATGCGATTTTAGAGTATTGGCTGGGTCGGAAAGGCTTTTTCGGCAAATACGCCCCTAGGGGTAAGAAACCCGTGGCAGTTGAAGCGGTGGTGGGGGCGGCCTTTTTGCTTACTCCGCAGGCTTTGAAAAAAGCAGGGATGCTTAATTTGGCCTACAAATCCTACTTTGAAGATCTGGATTATTGCCGGGCGGTCAGGCATAAGGGTTTGAAGGTTTACTACCTACCTGAAGCTGAGATTATCCATTACCACGGTGCCTCTTTTGCCAAACTTAGCGATGAGAAAAACCGTTGGCGCAAACTGGTTCCTTCAAGCAAGATTTACCATGGTCTTTTTAAGCATTATCTGCTCAATTTCATTATTCGGATAGGCCAAAAGTGGCCAAAAATTGTTTGGTTTGCGGCGGTTTTGCTTGCGATCCCCGCTTGTTTGGCCTTTTTCCACAAAGGTTTTTTTCCTACCCATGACTATATTTATGTGGCCAGGATTCAACAGATGTTTGAAGCCTTAAAAGGCTGGCAATTTCCGGTTAGGTGGGTAAGCGGGTTTAGGTACGGAGAACCCCTTTACAATTTTTATGCCCCCTTGCCTTACTATTTAGGTGCCTTAATTCACGGACTTGGGTTTTCTTATTTGGGTTCTGCCAAGATACTTTATGCTTTAAGTTTTATTTTCTCTTCGGTAACCATATTTTTCCTGGCCAAGAAGTTTTTAAATAACCTTGGCAGTTTAGCCATCGCCGGCCTTTACATTTATGCCCCCTACCGGGCGGTTGACACTTATGTCAGGGGAGCTATGTCCGAGGCTTGGACTTTTGTCTTTTTTCCTTTAGTTATTCTTTTTACGCTTGATGTTTTTAAAAACCTTTCCCGTAAAAAAATGGCGTTTTTAGTTTTAAGTTTAGCTGGCCTGTTTTTAACCCACAATATTCTCACCATGTTGTTTCTTCCTTTTTACCTGGCTTTTTGTTTTTGCCTCTTTATCAATCAGAAAAACTGGCTATTTGTGAAAAGAATCGGGACTGCTTTGGGATTGGGGATCGGGGTAGCCGCGACTTATTTGATTCCTGCGCTATGGGAAAAGGGATTTATTCAAACCCACTATTTAACCGATGCATATTTTAACTATCTTGGCCATTTTGTGGCCTTAAGGCAGTTTATTGTTCCTTCCTGGGGGTACGGTGCCTCACTCTGGGGACCGGTTGATGATATGTCTTTTCAAATCGGCCCGGTGCATTGGGGAGTTCTGGCTTTGGCTCTGGTTCTTTTTGCCCTTAACTTCCAGAAGATTAAGGACCGGCTGGTCAAAACCCTGTTTGTCTCGTCCTTGGCTCTTTTTACCCTGTCTTTATTTTTCCAGCACAATAAATCCACTTTTATCTGGCAGGCGATTCCGCTTTTGGGCTATGTCCAGTTCCCCTGGCGCTTTTTGGCCTTGTCCGTGTTTTTTGTCAGCCTGGCGGCTATTCCCGCACTTTATCTGTCCGGAGCGAAATTGGCTAAATGGTTGGCATTTTTAATTATTGTCTTGGTGCTGGCCGTTAATATCGGCTATTTTCATCCGGACAAGTATTATTCCGATTCGGTTGATGCCCATTATATTTCAGAAGAAACTTTATCTGTTGACAGCAAGCTTCCTAAGGATTATTTGCCGGTTTGGGTAAAGGTGATAAGCCAAGAAAAAATAACCGAACCTGTGGTTTTGGCAGGGGAAGCGCAAATTTCTGATTTTGAATTAGTAGGAACAAGGGCCAAATTAAGCGCGGTTTCGTCAAAGGGGGCCACTATTGAAATCCCTGTAACTTTTTTCCCGGGCTGGCGGGTGAGTATCAACGGACGCAAGGTGGCGGTTAGATCCGGAGATGACCTGGGTCTTTTGGCCTTCGATTTGCCGGCCGGAAAAAGCGAGGTGGAAATCCGGTTTGGTAGCACTCCGATTAGAACAGTTTCGGACATTGTCTCTTTAGCCTCTTTAGTTTTCGTTCTTTGGTTTTATTTGGCTAAAAATGGAAAAACTAAAAAGGCTTAGGTTTTTCTTCTTGGGTTTGCTTTTAACCCTGGCTTTAACCTGGCCGCTTTTTAAATCCGGTTATTTTACCCACCATGATGATGTCCAGGTAATCAGACTTTACGAATTAGATAAATGTGTCAGGGATTTTCAGATTCCCTGCCGGTGGGTGCCTGATTTGGGAGGACTTTACGGTTACCCTTTATTTAACTATTACGCTCCTTTGCCGTATTACTTCGGGGAAACATTTTATCTTATTTCTGGCAGCCTGCCTATTTCGGTCAAGATCATGTTCGGTTTTGCTTTTCTGGGGTCTTTTATTTTTATGTATCTTTTCGCGGCCAGGCTTTGGAAAAGTAACCTGGCCGGGGCGATTTCGGGGGTTTTTTACGCCTATGCCCCGTACCACGCCGTTGATTTTTATGTCCGGGGGGCAATGGGGGAGATGTGGGCCCTGATGCTTTTCCCGGCAATTTTTTGGGCCGCTTTGGCATTCTTTGAAAGTAAAAAAATAAAATACTTCCTGTTGGGCTCATTATTTTTAGGCCTTCTTGCTGCGTCGCACAATCTTTCGCTGATGATGTTTTTGCCTTTTATTTTAGGATTCGGAGTATTGCTTACTCTTAAAAATAAAGATAAAAAGACTTTTTTGCGGTTTCTTTTTTCAATTCTTTTGGGTTTGGCCCTGGCGGCATTTTACCTGCTACCGGCCTATTTCGAGAAGAATCTGGCCCATATTGACACAACGACCATGGGTTATTTTTCCTATACCGAACACTTTAAGGGCTTAAGGAAACTCTTAGTAGAAAGAATGTGGGGTTGGGGCGCCTCGGTAAGGGAGGTTCCGGGTGGGGAGAAAGATGGCATGTCTTTCCAAATCGGTTGGGCGCATCTGGCCGGGCTTGTCTTGGCCTTGGCGGGCTTAGCCGCCAATTTTAAAAAGCCGTTATTTAAAAAGTATTTTTGGGAAATTGTTTTTTTGCTGTTTGCCCTGGAAATTGGGATTTTTATGATTCACCCCGACTCGCTGTTTGTCTGGAAGGCAATTTCACCCTTAAAGTACCTGCAGTTTCCGTGGCGGTTTTTGCTGTTGGTGATTTTTAGCGTTTCGGTGATTTCCGGGTCCGTGGTTTTATGCCTTAAACGAAGTTGGCTAAAGCTGGTTATCGGTTTAGTGTTAATTGCCGGTGTTGTGGCTTTAAACTTCTCCTATTTTAGGCCCGAGAAGTTTTTGGAGATTACCCAAGAGCAAATGTTAAGTGGTGTCAATTGGGATAAACAGATTAAAAGGTCGATTTTTGACTATCTGCCGATCTATGCTAAGGCCCCGCCGGCGGAATTGGCTGACTTTAACTACAAAATAAACTCCGGTGAAGAAGATATTTCAAATTTCCAGAAAGGCAGTAACTGGTTTTCTTTCGATTCTGATATCCGAACTTCGGCTACGATTACGGTTGCCCAGTATTATTTCCCCAATTGGGAAGTAAAAATTGATAAAGTGAGAGTGCCTATAGACTATAACAATGATTTGGGCCTAATCAGTTTTAGGATAGAAAGCGGTAGTCATAGTATCACCGCCAAACTTTACAACACCCCCTTAAGGACTTTTGCTAATTTACTAACCGTGTTTTCTGCCTTGGTATTTTTCTGTATAACGTTTGCGAAAAAGAAATGAAGAAATTATTAATTTTGGCGATTACCTTGAGACTTTTAGTGGCCGGGTTTTTATTCCACCCGGACATAAAAACTTATAACTTCCAGGCTTCTTTTTTAAAAAAGGGCGTGATTAACATTTATTCTTTCCTTGTTGCCAACAAAAAGACACTGCCCTTAAAAGAAGAGTTTGTTTATTTTCCTTTAACGTATTTTGCCGTCGGCGGATATCAGGCTCTCGTTTCCCCAATTTTAGGGAATAGGTTTGACTCCTGGTTGCAAGATGCCGGTGCCAATTCGGTGGTTGCAAACCCGCAGATTTTTAAGTATTTGCTGGTTTTGAAGTTTCCTTATTTAGTTTTGGACATTGCCATTGCATTTATCCTGCTTGGGTATTTTGCCGACCGTAAAAAAAGGGAAAAGGTTTTTGTCATTTGGCTTTTTAATCCCTTAACGATTTTTTTGATCTACGTTTTTTCCAACATTGATCTTTTTCCGGTTGTCTTTACCCTCTTGGCTTTTTGGTTTGCGAAAAAAGAAAGACTTTTGCCGGCCAGTTTGTTTTTAGGCCTGGCTGCCTGTTTTAAGCTCTACCCGCTTCTTTTTCTGCCGTTTTTGTTTCTGGCGGGAAAAGGTTTGAAAGAAAAACTGGTTATTACTTTGGCCCCGGTTGCCCTTTTGGGCCTGACGATTTTGCCGGTTTTTTCCCCGGCCTTTGTCCAATCGGCTCTTATTTCGGGGTTAACCACGCGGGTGCTTAATCCCGGGTTTGTGATTGTGGCCACCGCGTTATTTTTCTACGCCTGGTTAATTGAGAAAAAGATTTACCTCTTTAACTACTGGCTTATTTTTCTGCTTCTTATCTTTTCTTTTGCCAATTTCCATATTACTTGGCTTTTATGGATGGCTCCGTTTTTGGTAATCTGGGCCGTTGAGAAACCCCTTCTTTTTAAACCGATTTTTCTCTTGAGCTTAATTGCCGTTTTGATACCTCTTTTTTACGAGGACCGGTCAATGACTATTTCTTTGTTCAGGATCTACTCTACCTGGTATGACCTTTTGCCTACTCCTTTTGTCGTTTTGCAGAAATTTTACGATCCGTATAGCCTGGTTAATGTTTTGCATTCGGCTCTGGCAGGTGGCACTTTGGTCGTAGGTTACAAAATCTTGAAAGGAGAGAATCATGCTTAAAAGATTGGTTTGGTTGACAACTACTCTGGTTTTATTTGTGGTTTTTATTGTTCCGGCCATCTTAGCTTTGACTTTAAAAATGATTCCGGCGTCTGATCAGCCAGGCTATAACTACGACCGGAGGCTTTCGATTTACGGAAAAAGGGGAATTACCCAGGAATTTGTAGGCCAAGAGAATAATTTAACCGCCGTGGCCACTTCCATTAGAAACCCGAATTTAAAGAATCAGAAAGAAGTAGTTTTCAATCTTTACGATGAAAACTTTAATTTATTAAGAATCGCGGTTCTTAACGGTTTCAATATTGAAGACGGGGATTTTGTGAAGTTTATCTTTGCCCCAATCGCGGATTCTTCCGGGAAAAAATATAAGTTTATTCTGGCTTCGCCCGAAGCCGGGCCAGGGGAAACTCTGGAGGTTTTTATTCTTAATGAGCCGACCCCGGAAATTTTAGAGTATTCTTATGAAGACAAAACCTATCCCGGCGGGGTACCGCTGGTTTCTTTTTATAAACCCGCAAGCCGTTGGCAAACCGTGAGGCTAGTTTATGCTAATTTGCTTGCCAGACTGCTGCATCCTGATTCTCAAAAAGCAAACTAAAGCCGATTTTCGTCAGGTCTACCTTGGGCTTTAAGAGTTTGGGAAGGTACAAAATATTGGCCTTGGTTTGCAGGAAAGCGGCCTTGACTTTCGCCGGATCTTCGCTTTCAAAGATTGTTTTTTTAATCTCCAGTCTGGGTTTCCAGTTATAGCCCATGATGTCAACCTGCTCATGATCGTCAAAATAGGTCCTGCGGGCCGAGAAGGCCGAAACATAGGCGGTGTCAAACCAATCCCAAATGGCTGGAGTTGACTCGCCTAAATTCAAATTTGGGTTATCGGGAGGGGTGATAATAACCGAAGTTGAAGGCAGGTTTTTGCGGATGAAATTTAGAGCTTCGATCTCGCCGGCCGGTACTTTGGCAAAAGCCGGTCGGGAGTAAAACTGCTTTAAAAGTCCAACTTGGGTTGGGAGCATTAAAATAAAGATAATCGGAGCTAGAAATTTTAATTTGGCGGTAATTTTGGCAGTGGCGATTCCGGCCAAGATTCCGAAAAGAAGGATAAAATACTGCAAAAATTGACCGGTGTTGCCGGCCACGCCTTTTTGTAAGAATAAAAGGGGCAAGACCAAAGACAAAACAATAATGCTTTTAAAAATTACTCTGGATTTGACAAACTCCCAAAGCCCTAAGAAACGCATCCCTAAATTGCCGAAGAAAAAGATTAAAAACCCCATTCCTTCTAACCAGATAACCCGTTTCCAATTATGTTCGTAAATATAGGTTTGGCGCCGCAGTTCCCAATCCAAAAGGTTTAAGCGGGACGGCTCGACAATCATGGTCCGGATATACCACCAGGGTTGAAAGATTAAAAAAGAGGCGCCTCCGGAAGTATTGGGCAAGTATAAAACTGCCGCTAAAATTCCGCTGAGTCCGGCAAGAGTAAGAAGCTGAAACTTTTTATCTTTAACCACTTGCCAAATACCGGTAATTATCAATCCGCCGAAGACAACAATTGCGGCATAGACCTTGAAAGCCACTAAGGTTCCGATAAGCACGGCGCAGATGGCAAAGATTACTTGCCCCTTAACTTTGTTTTTTGGCTGTTGTAGCAGGATTAGGAAATAGATTATTGCCAAGATTAGAAAATCCGAAACGATTTGCGGCGGGTTGCCGCTGGCGCTTTGCGGCTGGGTGGCCCAAAAGATGCTTTCTCCTTTACCGATGACAAAACCGAAACTGCCGGCAAAGTAGGTAAAAATAGTGGCCCAGATGGAGGCGGAGAAACTGTTGGTAAGTTTTTTTGTTAAGAAATAAGCAGCGGCTCCCAAAAAAAGCGAGTAGAAAAAAGGAAAAATCCGAAAGTACAAATTCAGATCCGATATGGGTAAGTATTTACCGACAACAGCCGGCAGGATATCGGAAAAGAAATGGTAATTGGTGAGACGCTCGCCGGCGAAAATGGGATTTTGTAGAAAACCTGCCTGCGCAGTCAGGCCTCTTTTAATTTCCTCCATTAAGGCGATGTGCCAAGTTCCGTCGTGGCCGTGGGCGCTCCAAAAAAGTAAATCGCCGTTTTTAAATACCCCGCTGGGGGAGATTACTGCCATTTGCCCGGCAATTCCGAGGGTAAAAACAATTAAAACTAAAATTGTCTGGAAGGAGGACCTGATTTTTATTTGCCTAACAGTCTTATTTAACGGTTTGGCGATGGCTAAAGTAGCCAGAAAAAAAATGGGAACAATTAAGATCGGGATATTCAGGACAATCAGGAGGTAGGAAATTAGGGTAAAAGTCGAAAAAGAGACAATTGCCCCCATTAATATTTTTTCCATAGCCTTTAGTATATATAATAGAAGGATGGCAAGAAAATCGCTACTTATCCTGGCCGGAATCCTGGTTTTTGCCCTGGCCTTAAGAGTCTATAAACTGTCCCAACTGTCTCTTTACGGAGACGAACTGACCATGGTCGAGGATAGCTATAGTCTTCTTAAAACCGGTCGTGATCAAACCGGAGCTCTGTTTCCCCTGACATTTAAAATGGGAGCGGGTCGGCCGGCAGGTTATGTTTATTTTTCAATTCCTTTTGTGGCCTTATTCGGCCCAAGCGCCTGGGGCGTCAGAGGTTTGTCCGTGCTTTCCAGTTTGGGGATAATACTGGTTGCGTATTTTTTGGTAAAACAATTGCTCAACCAAAAAGTCGCTCTTTTAGCCTCATTTTTAGTAGCGGTTTCACCTTGGGATTTATCTTTGGCCCGTGGCGGTTTTGAATCCCATTTTGCCCTGTTTCTGGCTTTATGGGGGGTTTATTTGCTGCTTAAGGTCAGGGAAGGAAAATGGAATCTTGTTTGGGCCATACTTCTTTGGGGACTGACGGTTAATACCTACCCGACTTATAAACTGATATTATCGGTTTTATTTTGCATCATGCTTTGGTTTTTGGGCGGGATTAAAAACCTCTTGCCTAAACAAAAATCAATCCTGATTCTGGCGGTTGTTCTGGCAGTCGAGGTTATTGGCCTAACCTTAGCCCAGACTTTCGTTGGCGGTTCTGAAAACAGGTTTTTAAACATCAATCTTTTTGCTAGCAACAAATCTAGCGTTGAGCAGGATATTAACTTTAACCGCTCGGTTGACAGCGGCAGTCCTTTATCGGCCCGGCTTTTTTACAATAAGCCCCTGTCTTACTTTAAATTGTTGGGTACCAGTTATCTTAAAAATTTTTCCGTCGAATATTTGGTAATTAATGGCGATGGCCAGCCGAGACATAATATGACAGGTTCCGGAGTTATCTACGTTGTGGAAATAGTTACGATTTTTCTCGGAATAAAATATTTCCTGGATCAAAAGACAAAACGCCGTGAGTTTATTTTTATCTTAAGCTGGCTTTTAATTGCCCCTATCGCCGCCGCCTTTACTTTGGATAATCATGGTTTAAGAACGAACTTCATGCTACCGCCCTTGGTTATTTTTTCTTCTTTAGGAATTTATCAGCTGATTCAATTAAAAAAACCGCTTATTTTAGCGGCTGTAGTTTTTATCTGGCTGGTGCAATTTGTGCCGATGCTGGAGAGATTATATTTTCTTTCCCCCAACCGCTTTGCCAGATTTTGGTCTAATATGGCCAAGGTGGTGGCGACGGAGAGCTTTCGCCAAAAAGGGGATTATGATTATATTGTTATTTCTTCCCGAGTCGATAACGTTGAATACGCCTACCCGGTTTATAACCGAATCGACCCCAAAGAGGTAATTGCCGAAAATACCGGAAAAAGTTTACTTAATGGGTATAAATTTAAGCAATTTGGTAACGTCTATATCGGTAGTGTTCCTGCCGAAAAACTGACGACTTTCCTTAATCTTTTGCCGGGAAAGGTTAAATATTACGGCCCTTTTGACGAGGCGGGTTTTCTCGGAGCCCACAGCGTTTTGTATGACAAAGATAAGATGTCTTCGGTGTTGACATATGAAAAATAAATTTTCCAAGGTTTTTCTTTTTTTGATTATCGCATTAGCTTTTTTCCTGAGGGTTTACAAAGTCACTTTAATTCCGCCTTCTCTGAATTGGGATGAGGTTTCGATTGTCTACAATGCCTATTCGATTTTAAAAACAGGCCGGGATGAGTGGGGACAATTTTTGCCTTTGCATTTTAAATCTTATGGAGAATATAAACTTCCGGCTCAAGTTTATGCCTCAATTCCGGCGATTGCGGTTTTTGGTCTTAATAAATTCGGGGTAAGGCTCACATCGGTAGTTTACGGAACTTTGACGGTTTTCATTTTATATTTTTTGGTCCAGGAGATGTTTCGGAAGCGGGCAGTGTCTTTAATCTCCGCTTTTTTATTGGCAGTTTCTCCCTGGCATATTCAGCTAACCCGCGCCTCTTTTGAATCTTCATTTGCCTTATTTTGGGTCATCATGGCAATTTGGTTCTTGGTCAAGGGGTTGAGAAAACCCAAGTGGCTGATTTTTTCCGCATTGGCCTTTGCCGTTTCTATTTATACTTACAACAGCGCCCGGGTTTTTACCCCGCTTTTTCTTTTGGCGATCGCCACTATATTCAGAAAGTATTTTTGGAAAGTAAAAAAGTGGTTTTTGCTCTCGGCCCTTGTTTTTGCCTGCTTAATGGTTCCTTTGGTTCCTTTTGTGCTTTCGGGTGAGGCCTCGGCCCGCTACAAGCTGGTGAGTATTACCGACGAAAAGGGTTTGGTTCCCCGGATTAACGAAAGAAGAGGCGCTTCCGCATTGCCTTGGATACTGCCCAGGTTGGTCCATAATAAAGCTACCTATTTAAGCTTCTATTTTGCCAAAAATTACCTGGCCCATTTCACCCCGAATTTTTTATTTATCAAAGGAGCAGGCCATCGGCAGCACCATGTTCAAGGGGTGGGTGAGATTTACTGGTTTCAGGCTCCGTTTATTCTTTTGGGACTTTATTTTCTTGCCAAAAAGAAAGACTCTTCCTTAAAAATTTTACTGCCTTGGTTGTTTTTAGTCTTTGTGCCGGTGGCCATGACCAACGATAGTATTCCTAACGCCTTAAGGACGGTAATTGCCGCCCCGGTTTATCAGATTTTTACAGCCTTGGGGATCTACGCGCTTTTTAAGATACTCAAAAACAGGAAATTATTTTATGCACTGATGGGGGTTGGCGCAATTTTATTTTTAATTAATTCTTCCGTTTTTCTTAAGAATTTGTTTGTTTATTATCCGGTCAGATATTCCCGGGACTGGCAGTATGGTAACAAGCAAGTAGTGGAATATATTAAAGAAAATCAGGACAAATACGATCTGGTTACCTTTACCCGGCACTATGGCGAGCCGCACATGTTTACTCTTTTTTATCTTAAGTATGATCCGGCGAAGTTTCAATATAGTCCTAACCTGGATCGGTTTGAAACGTATGATTGGGTGCGGGTTTTGAGGTTTGATAAATATTATTTTCCCGACTTGGGGGATGAAGGTACCCGATATCAGGATGTCATTGCCGCCAACCCGGGTATGAAAATCTTGTTTATCGGCAAACCCGGGGATTTTCCGGCCGGGACGAATATTTTGGAAAGGATTTACTTTCTTGACGGTAAAGAAGCGTTTGAAATAGCGCAGAATTGATAACGTGAGAAAAAACATTTTTTTGGCGCTCATTCTTTTGTTTTTTTTGTCCACCCGTTTTTACAAAATCAGCCAAGTTCCGGGTTCTTTATACTGGGATGAGGCCTCCATCGGTTATAACGCCTACTCGGTTTTAAAAACAGGCAAAGACGAATGGGGGGAATTTTTGCCTTTGCATTTTCGGGCTTTCGGCGAGTTTAAACTGCCCGTTTATATCTATTCGGTGCTGGCGGCAGAATGGGTCTTTGGGTTAACCCAGTTTAGTGTCAGGGCTCCGGCAGTGATCTACGGCGCCATGGCAGTTTTGGGTCTTTATCTTTTGATGCTAAAGGTCAGCAGAAATAAAACAATTGCTCTTGTCAGTTCTTTTTTGTTCAGTATTACACCTTGGTTTTTTATTTTTTCCCGAACCGGTTACGAGGCCACCGCGGGTCTGGCGTTTTTTATTTTTGCTCTGTATTTTTTGATTCAGGCTTTTACCAAGAAATGGCAGCTGGCCCTTTCTGTCTTTTGCTTTATTCTGGCGATGTATAGCTACAACAGTTTTCGGATATTGACGCCTCTGTTTTTGGCCCCCGGCCTTTTTGTTTTTGCCCTTAGAACCAAAAAACGCGGTGTTTATCCTTTACTGATTTCCTTAGCGGTTTTCTTTTTAAGTTTATATCCGATTTATAGGCTTTATGTTCAGGATGTGGGCTTGGTCAGATATCAAACCGTGGTTTCAAGCGAAAGTGTTTTGGCAAATTATCTCTCTCACTTTTCCTATAACTTTTTGTTTAGCGTAGGTGACCCCAATCCCAGAAGCCAGATTCCGGGGACCGGTCAGCTTTATTTGATCGATTTACCGTTTCTGATTTTGGGACTTATTTATATTTTCAAAAAGAAAAGCCTAAAATATTTCACAATTCTAGCGGCGCTTTTGGTCTCCTTTGTACCTGCCGCCATTACCAAAGAATCGCCCCACGCGTTAAGAAGCATTCTGACGGCGCCAGTCTTGGCTGTAATCTCTTCTTTGGGAATTTATTGGCTGGCCGGATTTTTTAAAAAGTATTACCGATTTGTTCTGGCGGGAGTGGTCGGTTTATATCTTGTTTTCTTCGGCGGTTACTTTTGCCGGTTTCTGACCAGCTACAATGAGTCAACTTCAGTTGATTGGCAAGAGCCCTATAAAGAGATTTTTACGAACCAAAAAGGCGGCATGGTTATAGATAAATACGGCCAGCCCTATATTTTCGCCCTTTTTTACACCCGGGCTGATCCTGAAATGTTTCGGGACACCAAGCAGTTAAATCCGGTCTCCGATTGGGGTTTTTCCACAGTGAAGTCTTTTAATAGTTTTGAATTTGTCAAACATGAGTAAGCAAAGCTTGCCGCTGTGCGGTAAAAAACTAACCTATATTTTCCTAGCGTTTATTATTTTGATTTCGGCAGCGGTGAGATTTCACAAATTGGGCAGTTTTCCTTCTGGTTTTACCTGGGATGAAGCGGCGGTTGGCTACAATGCCTACACCATTGTCAACTGGGGTCGGGATGAGTGGGGTAAAACCCTGCCCTTAGTTTTCAAATCCTTTAAGGACGACAAAAATCCGGTTCATATTTACCTGACTGTTCCGTTTATAAAGATCTTCGGCTTGAACGAGGCGGCCACCCGGGCTTCGTCCGCCCTTTTTGGTGTTTTCGGGACGGTGGTCATCTTTTTTCTGGCTTCAATTTTGTTTAAAAGCAAAGGCGTGGGTTTAATTGCCTCTCTTTTTTGGTGTATTTCTCCGTTTGATATCCAATTTTCGCGGTTTAACCACGAACTTAACTTTGCTCTCTTTTTCTTTTTAGCCGGCACCTATTTTTTCTACAAAGCCCTTAAAGACAACAATCGGCTATTCTGGTTAGCCTTTTTGTTTTGGGGAATTGACCTTCTGACTTACCAAAGCGCTAAAGTGGTGACTCCATTTTTGGTGATTTTGCTGACCGCTCTTAATCTTAAAACCCTGCTTAAGTCCAAAAAATATTTCGTTTTTGGGGCCGTAATTTATTTGTTTTTTGTCGGCCTTAATTTTATCAGGCCGGAATTATTGGGGGAAGCCAGATTAAAGCAGAATTCGCTTGGAACCCCGGCTGTTGTCTGGTCCAGGTATTGGGAATATTTTGGGCCTAAATTTTTGTTTGCCTCCGGAGACGAAAATCCCAGACATTCGATTCAAACGGTCGGTACTTTTTACTGGTTGGACTTGCCTTTTTTGCTAATTGGCTTTTTCGGAATTGTTCAAAGACTTTTTGTTAGGAAGGATAAACAAATGCTGTTTTTAATCGCCTGGATGTTTTTAGCCCCTTTGCCGGCGGCGGCCACCAATCTGACTCCTCACGCCCCCAGGGCAATGTTTATGTTAGGCAGCCTGACTCTGGTTTCGGCTTACGGGGCCTATTTGTTGGTAAAAGCGTTTTCGAATAAATATTACCAGGTACTAGTCAGTACTCTGTTGGTTATTGCGTCCGGTTTATTTTTGTCAAAGTACTTGAAAGATTACTTTGGTAAATACGATGAAAGGTACGCCATTGAATGGATTTATGGGATGAAGGATATTGTTACAACTTCCGAAAAACGTGAATTTAATAAAGTCTACATGACCGACAGTATGATGCAGCCATATATCTTTTATCTTTTCTATTTAAAAACGCCGCTACCGGATTTTTTGGCAACCGTTAAATATAACCAAACGAAATCCGCCCCCTCCAATTTGGTTAGCTCTTTCGGAAAATATCGTTTTGTTTGGGAACAGTATCACAGCGTCCCCGATAATGGTGTTCTGTACGCGATCAGGCCAAGTGTTTATGACGGCCTTTTTTATAAAAACAGCTTTAACGTTGTAAAATTGATAAAATATCCTGATAGGTCAGATGCGTTTTATCTTATAACTGCGAACTAAATAAAAGTTTAACGAATGTTTGCGGGTTGAG
>Ga0210049_1001825_pt1 | contig 20029 bp, 16 predicted proteins | sample CryGeyCG2014_300_2_FD_183964 | JGI IMG/M metagenome (GOLD analysis project Ga0210049, IMG submission 183964) | Groundwater microbial communities from aquifer - Crystal Geyser CG06_land_8/20/14_3.00 (SPAdes) (version 2) | ecosystem: Environmental > Aquatic > Deep subsurface > Groundwater | place... | reverse complement strand
ACCATTTTTTCAATCCTCTTTTCTCTCATATCTCAAGAAGACGGATTCGTAAAAAGTGCGAAAAGCTGTCACTCCTGCGAAAGCAGGAGTCCACAAGTAATAGAATTTTCTGGATTCCCGCTTTCGCGGGAATGACGAAAAAGGGAAGTCCGTTACTTTTTACGAGAACATCAAAGAAGAATTTGTTCCAAAGTACTTCTTTCCGCTCAAGCGGCTCGATTGAATTCGCCGAAATCTTGGGCCGAGAGCGACACCCAGCATTTATGTTTGGGGGGCGAAGGGTTGACTTTATGAAGGTGAGTTTATTAAATTTGAGTCATAAGAAAGTGGCAGAGGATGAAGGCGTTTAAAACTCTTAAAAATGATTTTATTGCGAACCGATGGCAGATCCTGATTGGACTCATTGCTCTGCTCATCGTTGATGTCCTCCAGCTCTTCATCCCAAGGGTCATCAAATACGCCATTGATGATCTCACCCTGGGCATTTTTTCTCCTTTTCGCCTTCTTCTCTATGGATTAGAGGTTTTCCTCTTGGCCTTAGGCATCGGTGGTTTTAGGTATGTCTGGAGGAATTTCCTCCTGGGGGCAGCGCGTCGAATTGAAAAGACCCTTAGAGACCGACTCTTTATTCACCTTCAAACCCTCTCCTCTTCCTATTTCTCCCACACCAAAATAGGGGACCTGATGGCCCATGCCACCAATGATGTCGAGGCAGTCCGAATGGCCATGTCGATGGGAGTAGTGTTTTTAGTGGATACGATCATCCTGGGAGTGCTGACAATCTTTTTTATGATTTATATCCACCCCAGGTTAACCCTTTTTGCCATTCTTCCCATGCCATTGATTACACTGATCACTCTCCTTTTTAGTCGGGCGATCCACCGCCGTTTTGAAATTCTTCAGAAGACCTTTGCTTCACTCACCGAGAGGGTGAGGGAATCCATTGCAGGTATCCGGGTGATCAAAGCCTATGTTCTGGAGGAGAGGGAAGGGAAGAAACTCTCTCAGCTGAGCCAGGATTATATTCAGAAGAATTTGAATGTGACCAAAGTGTGGGGGATGTTTTTCCCCATCATCCTTTTTTTCTCCAATCTATCCATGGCCATCGTCCTCTACGCAGGCGGAAAGTTGACGATCTTTCAGTCGATCTCCACGGGTGATTTTGTAGCCTTCCTGAGCTATCTGGGACTGCTCGCCTGGCCGATGATGGCCTTGGGTTGGGCGATCAATGTAATCCAACGGGGTGGCGCTTCCATGGACCGTCTAAACCGGATCTTTGCAGAGACCCCAGAAATCTTTGACTCTTCAGGAGCCATTCCTTTAGGTCCATTGAAAGGAAGAATTGATATAAAAGGTCTCACCTTTTCTCCAGGAGACGGAAGGAATCTTATTCTCCAAAATATTCATCTCACTGTCAAGGAGAGAGAGAGACTGGTGGTGGCTGGAAGGACTGGGTCTGGAAAGACGGTCTTCTGCAACCTGGTGGCGAGGATTTTAGAACCTCCCCAAGGTTATCTATTCTTCGATGGGATTGAAATTCATGAGATACCTCTGGAGGTGTTGAGGAGATCTCTTGGGTATGTGCCGCAGGATACTTTCCTCTTTTCAGATACGATCCGTGAGAACATCGCCTTTGGAAAGCTCGATGCCACAGATAAAGAGATTGAAGAGGCGGCACGGCTTGCACAGATTTACGATGAGATTATGGGATTTCCGGAGGGTATGAATACAGTGATCGGGGAGAGAGGAATCACCTTATCCGGCGGACAAAGGCAGAGGATTGCGATTGCCCGGGCCATTCTCATGGATCCACCCATCTTCATCTTGGATGATGCCCTCTCTTCAGTAGACATCCAGACAGAAGAACGGATTCTTGAGGGATTGGAAAAGTTCCTCCAAGGGAAGACCAGCATTCTCATCACCCACCGAATCGCTCCCCTCCGTAGAGCAGATCGGATTATCGTTCTTGAAGAGGGAAAGGTGGCGGAGATGGGGGACCACAACACCCTTCTTTCCAAAGGTGGGATTTATACCGACCTCTATTGGCAGAGACAATTGGAGGAAGAACTGGAACGGAATAACACTGGAATAATGGAGTAATGGAGTACTGGAATAATGGGTGAAATTCATTTTTCATCATTCCAATATTCCATCATTCCACCCTAAATGGGATGAATTAGCTATTAATGTAGATTTTTAATTTCAATGAGCCATAGAAATTCTGGGGTGCCTGATTAACGATGTACACTGATTTCGGCTATATGGAAGAAGGCAAATTAGGGAAACCCTACGACCTGAAACTGATGGCCAGGTTGGGGAAATTTCTCAAGCCTTATTGGGGACTGATGACTCTTTCCCTCCTCTTCGTTTTGATCATGGCGGGTTTAGACCTCCTCATTCCCTATCTGACTAAAGAAGCAATCGATCGCTACATTGTTGTGGCAGCGAGAGAAGTCGTCTTAAGAGAAGATGGCTCTCCAGAGGAACACCGTTTCTGGAGTCAATATGGTCAGAAACTCATTCCGAAAAAAGAGAAAGGGAAATTTCTTCTCCCACCGGATGTCATGCAATCCATGGATCGGAAAGAGATGGCCCTCTTTCAGAAATTTGGTTTCCTCACGGAAAATCGATATTACCTGTTTGTTCCCCAAAAACCAGAGGAGGAGAGCATCTTAAAAAAATATCCCTCCTTTTTTGAGGGGAGCGACTCCCACTGGTTTATTTCCTTGCATCGCATGAAAGAATTGAAAAGAGAGGACCTTCTCGTCCTGAGAGGGAAAGATGTAGCGGGGGTTTTCCACATCGCCCTCCTCGTTGTCCTCATTCTGGTGATCAATTTTGGATTAAATTTCTCTCAGGTCTATGCGATGGAGCTGGCAGGTCAAAAGATGATGCATGATCTCCGGATGAAGGCCTTCTCCCATCTCCAAGAACTCCCTGTTTCCTTTTTTGATAAGAATCCGGTGGGAAGGTTGGTGACCCGATTGACCAACGATATCCAGAATGTCCACGAGATGTTTACCTCAGTGCTCATCAACCTTTTAAAAGACATTCTTCTGTTGATCGGGATCATCATCCTTCTGCTTCAACTCAACCGGGATCTCGCCTTGGTCTCCTTTTCTGTCCTGCCCCTGATTTTTGTCACGACACTTTTCTTCAGCCGTCGAGCCAGAGAGGCGTTTCGGGAGATTCGTTTGAAGATTGCCCAAATGAATTCTTTTTTCCACGAAAATTTCTCAGGCATCAAAGTGGTTCAACTCTTTCGAAGGGAGAAGGAGAATAGCCGACGATTTGAGAAGGTCAATGACGGATATTATTTGGCAAACATGAAACAGATCTCCATTTATGCTTTTTTTGTCCCCCTCGTTGACATCCTGAGCTCAGGAGCCATCGGGCTTCTCCTTTGGTATGGAGGGGGAAAGGTCATTCAGGAAATGATCACCCTTGGAGTCCTGGTCGCCTTTCTTTCCTATATACGGATGTTTTTCCAGCCCATCCGAGACCTTTCCGAGAAATATAATATCTTGCAATCGGCGATGGCTTCCCTCGAGAGGATCTTTTCATTGCTCGATGAGGATAAAAAAATTTTCAAGCCTCCCTCTCCTAAAAAAGAAGAGATGAAGGGAAACATCGAATTTCACCATGTCTCCTTCTCTTATAATGGGGAGGATAAGGTCCTGAAGGATGTTTCTTTCTCAGTTCGTGAGGGTGAGACAGTGGCCATCGTGGGGGCCACTGGAGCTGGAAAAACCTCTTTGCTACACCTGCTCGAACGATTCTATGAAGTGGAGGAAGGCGCTATTCTGATCGATGGAATGGATATCCGAGAGTGGGATATCACTCAACTCCGGTCACAAATTGGCCTGGTCATGCAAGAAACCTTTCTCTTTGCCGGAGATATCGAGGAGAATATTCGATTGGAGAATCGGAAGATCGATGGAGAAAAGGTGAAAGAAGTAGCCCAAGTGGCTAATGCAGAAAAATTCATTCAACGGTTACCACATGGATATCGTACCAATGTGGGGGAAGGAGGGGAAACGTTATCCGCCGGGGAGAAGCAGTTATTAGCCTTTGCAAGAGCCTTGTCCATCAATCCAAAGGTTCTCATCCTCGACGAGGCGACCTCTCATGTTGATCCTGAAAAGGAACGGTTAATTCAAGAGGGACTGGCACGCTTACTCAAGGGAAGGACAGCCATTGTCATCGCTCATCGTCTTTCCACTATCCAACATGCCGATAAGATCGTCGTTCTCCATAAGGGAAGGGTTCGGGAAATCGGAACTCATGCAGAATTGATGGTCCAAAAAGGAATCTATTTCAGACTTTATCAACTTCAGTTCGGCATAAAAGAGGATAGAGGTCAGAGGTTAGAGGGCTAAGGCTAAAACGAAAGAAATCAACAGCCTCAAGCCTCCATCCTAAAACCTCAAACGTCATGGAGTGCAGCAATTCTCGGTGAGTTCGCAAACTATTGAGATTCTTCGCTTCGCTCAGAATGACAACTGGGGACTTTCGTAATGTCATTCTGAAGGAGTCCTAGCGACTGAAGAATCTCGCTGTAATTTCACCGAGAATTGCTGCATGGAGTGACATTGGGTTGACAAAATGGGGTGGCTGTCCTATATAGGGAGAAAGGTTTATGGAGGAGAAAGACCAACAAATCCAAAAAATTGACCAAGAAAGGGAGAAGAAACGGGAGATCGATCTCAATGTCCTCTTCCCCGAAAAGGGCTATGATCTAAATCGCCTTTTCCCCGATGAAGGAACCAAGAGGCTCCTTTACGAACTGAGGCGAAACAAACGGGATATAGATCGTTTTATAAAAAGTCTTCATGTTGAGGAGGAGTAAATGAAGTGCCCTCATTGTGGTGAGACATTACCTTTTATTCTCTGTCCGGAGTGCAAAGGAGAAATCCCGGAGAAAAGCCGTTATTGCTGTTGGTGTGGGAATCCGATAAGGGTGGAGGTGAAAGAAACCGATTTATCTGAACGGAAATTATGTAGTGATGGAAATTGTATTGGCGCTATCAATGAAAAAGGAGTTTGTAATGTTTGTGGAAAACCTGATAGTGGAGAGCCGGCGTGATTTAAAAATATGAAAAAACGCTTAGCGCTCAGCGCATAGCAGGAAAATCTTTTTCAATCGACGGGATAAGCCACATTGACAGTCGAGACAATAATGATTATGTTATAGGTGCAGTTTTAACTGATTAATTTCATAGGAAGGTACGATGATATTTCTACCAAGGGGGGGTACTGAACGAGATGAAAAGGGGAAAGATGATAAGGTTATTATTCCTGGTGAGATCCCTATACTTCCTTTAAGGGGAACAGTGCTTTTCCCCGATTTGATACTGCCCATTATGGTCGGCAGAAAAAAGTCGGTCAAGTTGATCGATGATGCCATGGATTCCAATCGTATTATCGGGGTCATCACTCAAAAGAGATCTGAAACGGAAGATCCTAAAGAAACCGATCTTTATTCAGTGGGCGTCGCCGCTCTGATTTTGAGGATGATTCGGGAACTGGATGGAAGCCAACGAGTCATTGTCCAAGGGGTCTCGAGGATAAAGGTGAAGGAATGCATTCAGCGGGAACCCTATTTCAAGGTAAGGAGTGAGACGATTGATGAAGGGCTGGCACAAGGAGTGGAGATAGAGGCTCTCATAATGAATTTGAAGAACCTCTTTCAAAGGGCTGTGGAGTTGGCTCCTTACCTCACGAGTGAGCTGGGGACCATGGTTTCTAATATTAAGTCACCCTCCATTCTCGCCGACTTGATTGCCTCGAACCTCAATATTTCGACCACTGAGAAACAGGGGATTTTGGAGACCTTCGATATTCGAGAACGCCTGACCAAAGTTCATCTCTTCCTCAACAAAGAGGTTCAGGTATTGGAATTGGGGAATAAGATCCAATCGCAGGTTAAGGAGGATATGGATCGAACCCAGAGGGAGTATTATCTCCGGGAACAATTAAAGGCGATTAAGAAAGAGTTGGGAGAATTGGACGAACATTCCACAGAGATCAAGGAACTCAAAGAGAAGATTAAAAAGGCCAAGATGCCACCCGAGGCCTTGGCGGCCGCGGAAAAGGAGTTAGATCGCTTGGCCAAGATTCCTCCTGCCTCGGCAGAATATACCGTGGCCAGAACCTATTTGGATTGGTTGGTAGAACTCCCATGGTCTGAAACCACAGAGGATAATCTTGATATTGACAATGCCCAAAAGATCTTAGATGAAGACCATTATGATTTGGAAAAGGTGAAGAAACGGATTTTAGAATACCTTGCGGTTAGAAAACTGAAGGCGGATATGAAAGGACCGATCCTTTGTTTTGTTGGCCCTCCGGGAGTAGGAAAGACCTCACTCGGAAGGTCAATTGCTCGAACCATGGGACGTAAATTCATTCGGATCTCTTTGGGTGGAGTCCGAGATGAAGCCGAAATCAGAGGGCATCGCCGAACCTATGTGGGGGCTCTGCCCGGTCGGATCATTCAATGGATCAAAAAGGCAGGATCGAATAACCCGGTCTTCATGCTGGACGAAGTGGATAAGATCGGAATGGACTTTCGTGGAGATCCCTCTTCAGCGCTTCTCGAGGTGCTGGATCCAGAACAGAACTTTTCCTTCTCCGATCACTATATCGATGTTAATTTCGATCTCTCGAAGGTGATGTTCATCACCACCGCCAATGTGCTCGATCCCATCCCTCCCGCCCTCAGGGATCGAATGGAAACCCTCGAACTCCCGGGCTATAGCGAAGATCAGAAGATGATGATCGCCAAGGAATTCTTAATCCAAAAACAGATCAACGAGCACGGGTTGAGCTCAGAGTTCATTGAATTTCAGGATTCAGCCATACAGACTATCATCAGTTCATACACCCGGGAGGCAGGGGTCAGAAATTTGGAGAGGGAGATAGCGGCCATCTGTCGGGGAGTGGCCAAGGATGTCGCGCGGGAGATCAAGGAGAAAGTGGTCATCGTTCCAGACAACTTGCATAAATATTTAGGACCGGTCAAATTCTTCCTTGAATTGGCAGAGCGGACCTCTAGTCCCGGTGTGGCGACGGGTCTGGCCTGGACGCCTACCGGAGGGGACATCATCTTTGTGGAAGCGACGAAGATGAGGGGAGAGAAGGGGTTGACCCTGACAGGGCAATTGGGAGATGTCATGAAGGAGTCCGCCCAGGCCGCATTGGCCTATGTACGATCCAAATCGAAAGAACTCGGCATCGAAGAGGACTTCTTTGAAAAGAATGACATCCACATTCACGTCCCGGCGGGGGCCATCCCAAAGGATGGGCCCTCAGCGGGGATCACGATGTTTGTGGCGCTGACCTCCCTTTTGACCAATAAGCCTGTTCGAAATGATGTCGCCATGACTGGAGAAATCACCTTGAGGGGTTTGGTCCTTCCTGTGGGAGGGATTAAGGAGAAGGTCCTGGCAGGGATGCGGGCCGGGATTAGGACGATCATCCTTCCGAAGAAGAACGAAAAAGACTTGGAGGAGATTCCTGAGCATATTCGAAATCAGATGAATTTCAAATATATCCAGAGGATGGACGAGGCCATTGAACTGGCGCTGAAACATACAGAGCCATTGAGCGCAGAACGAGAAGTCGTTAGCGTTCCGGTTAGTTAAGAACCCAAAAATTTTCTTCCCCGGAGAATCTGCGGTTTTCCAGCCATCTATTCAATGCTAAAGATCCTCGAAGCCAAAGAGGGTAGACTTCTCAAGTATGGCCAGGCCATTACGCCAGAGACTCAATCTGTTGTCACCTTTGCCAGCCTTGCGTTCTACTGATATACTTCGATAGAGGTTGGAGGAGCGTCCTGCAGGGCAGGACTCAAGGATCGGGCTAACGCCTTTGAGGTTAGATGCAAAAGGTTTTGCCTCAAACCTCAAACCTTGTGCTCCTCAAGCGAAGCGCTCTTAGATTTATGAGGGTTTTTGTCTGATTTTATCGATAGAGGGGTAGAGTTCCGAAAGTTTTTTCTCTACTTCTTGGGGAATATCGACTTGAAGATTCAAGACCTTTTCTCTGAGAAGGGCTAAACCCCCTAATTTTTCACTTATCTCTTTAGGTGTCACACGGCTTAATCTTTTCGAGACCTCTTTCACCTCTTCATTGAGGAATTCAACCAGTTTCAAAATCTCTGAGATCTTTTTTTGGGACATTGGAATTCCCCTCCCTTTGATTCTATCACCATACCTGATTCAAGATAGGATTTCAAGGATTTTTATCTGTTTACCCCGTTAGAAATAATCCCCCGCTGCGCCAGCGCTTGCGCGGCGAGTGCCCCGCCCGGTTTCAAGCCTTTCGACAGTGCTCACGGCCCTGAGTATGTCGAAGGGTCGCAACGACTGGAATTTCTAACGGGGTTTATTCCTCCAAAACCTCCTCCCTTTCAAAGTCAGAAAGACTGCGATCGGCTTCTTCTTCGAATTTTTTTATCCAATTCCTGACACGGTCCTTCCCATAGGCTTTTTCCCATGCGGCGACAATCTGACCCACAGGAATATCGGCATAAACTCCGTGAAAAGCCTGATATTCCATAAACTTTTTATTTTGTAAATTATGCGTCTGGAAAAGAGAATCTTCACGACCATTAAATTCAAGGGGTGGGACATGATGCCTTTTGCAAAGATCGCTGTTAAAAGCCGGTGTGGCTTTCACCCATTTACTCTCCAGATAAAATTCTACAAAACCGTGATAAACGAAAAGGTCACTCCCTATGAATTCAATAAGCTGCTTTGTGGCAAGATGATTCCGGACATCAGCAAAACCAATACGGGAGGGAATGCCACAGGCTCTTCCCAGGGCACAGAGAAGCGAGGCCTTGGGCACACAGAAACTTCTGCCACGTTTAAGCACATAGCTCGAACGATAATGCTCGGGGAGATAAAAAGGAGAATAAGGGTCATAGAGGATACCGTCGCGTACGGCAAGGTAGAGCTTAATAGCGATCTCAATAGGCTCCGTACTTCCACCTATACTCTTGGTTGCATAATCCCGGATACTCTTATGGTCGCTGTCAATGATGGATGTGGGTGTTAAAAATGGTTGAATATTTTCTTCCATTTTCTTCCTCCTCTATACGACCTGAAATGATCACTCTCAGTTTAAGGCATAACCTGAACTAGTGCAATCCCACGAGGAAGCATCTCCAATTTCGTGATGAGAGAATGGACTCCAGAGGGGTAGGCGGACTAGACTCCGAAATCTTTAGGATTGCGGATCATTAGACGTTTAAGGGAAACTTTCGTAGTCAATGAAAATGAGGTTTTTATTGGTCTTGGAGCGTCTGGAGTCAATCCTTAAGCGGTACCGCCCTAAATCTTTCTCCGCTGGCCCGCCTACCCCTCTGGATTTGGCATTCCCATGGATTTCTATCACGGGAAAAAAAGATCCTTACATCCCCCGAGGTATTATTGAGATTCTTAATCGGATATGATATGAGAATGAATCGTTGCTAATATTTTTTGGAGAGGTGGAGTTGAAGGTGATTCAGACCTTTCAGGTAAGAACGTCAACCCAGACAGAGTTTATTGACATCACCCATTCTGTCCAAGAGGCCGTAGAAAAAACAGGGGTGGAAGAAGGGATCTGCGTCATCTTTATTCCTCACACCACCGCGGCTGTCACGATCAATGAGAATGCGGATCCAAGCGTCGTCCAGGATATCGTCATGGAGTTGAACAAGATGGTTCCCTTTAAGGACCAATACCACCACATGGAAGGAAATTCTCCAGCTCATATCAAGGCCAGTCTGGTGGGATGTTCTGAAATGGTTATTGTCGAGTCAGGGAAATTAGTCCTTGGAACCTGGCAGGGAATCTTTTTTTGTGAATTTGATGGGCCAAGGAATCGGAAAGTCCATGTCAAAGTCATTTCTAATGATCGATAAAGAGGTTTACAGGTTAGGGTTACGGTGACGAAACCCGTTTCGTAAATCGTCAAATGGTTAAGGTTAAAGATTTCTAAGACGAACATCGTAACCGAATGACGATACGGGCATCTTTGCCGTTACCTTTAGACTATACACTTTTATGTTCTAGGCGATGATAGAAATGAATCTCGAAGAACTTGTCGATAAAGCGAGTAAGATACTAGAAAAAGAACCACGACTGATCCATTTTCCCTCACAAGGAAAGGTTGTTTTTGTAGGAGATACCCATGGAGATCTGGATGCCAGTCAGCAGGTCATTCAGCGATACCTGAAAAAACCTAATCGCATCGTCTTCTTGGGAGACTATGTGGATCGGGGAAGTTATTCCGAAGAGAATATCCAATACCTTTTAGAATTGAAATTGGAACATCCTGAAGAGGTTTTTCTTTTGGCTGGAAATCACGAAGGATTTATGGTGAAAGAGTTTTATCCCGCTAATTTTTGGACTTCCATTTCTTTTGAGGAGAGGGAGAAGTATGGTCTCCTCTTCTCCAAATTCCCATTTTCCATCGCCACTCAAAATGGGATATTGGCCCTTCACGGCGCTCTACCAGATTTAAAGTCCCTTGAAGAAATGAACTGGATCGAATTGGGAGATGGGAATTGGGACAGAATTGTTTGGGGAGATTTTGTGGAAAATGAGATGGACATTCTGGGTGATCTGTGGGGAAGGCCCCAATTCGGGCGATCTTATTTTGAACGAATGATGGATCGATATGAAAAACAGGTTCTCGTCCGATCCCATCAACCCCATGCACCCATAACGATGTTTAATAAGAGGTGCGTTACCATCTTTACTTCCCATGCCTATTTGCCGACCCGTGCCATCGCCATTGCTGATTTGGAAAAGGAGATTCGAAGCGCAGAAGATATAGTCCTGGAGAGAATATAATTTTTTAAGGCTATCAGATTATCAGGAAATCAGGGCATCAGGAAACCAGGAGAAATAATATCAACGTTTATTGGCCTGATATCCTGATACCCCGATATCCCGATATCCTTGGGAACACGAGTTAAGGGATGCCAAAAGTCATTTCCTTTGATATGGACGGAACACTCGTCAATCCAGAATTTACCGATTGGGTTTGGTTACATGGTATTCCCACACTGTATGCTGAGAAGGTCGGGCTTCCCTTCGAGGAGGCGAAAGCCTTTGTGGTGAAAGAATACCTGAAAGTGGGGGAGGGGGCAATTGAGTGGTATGACATCAAATATTGGTTTCAATTTTTCCGACTGAAGGAGAGTTGGAAGGCCTTAATGGGGCGATATGTTAACAAGATCAATATCTATCCAGATGTCCATCACATATTGGAACGTTTAAAGGACAGGTTCCAGTTGGTTCTTACCTCCAATGCAGGAAGAGAATTCATTGCTGTGGAGATGGAAGCCACAGGCCTCGTGGGATATTTCGATAGGATCTTTTCGGCGACCTCTGATTTCGGTGAGGTGAAAAAGACAGTAGGATTTTACCAACGAATTTGCCAGATCCTTGAAGCCAGGCCTCAGGAGATTGTTCATGTCGGCGACCATTATGAGTTTGACTATCTCGTCCCCAGGACATTAGGGATCCATGCCTTCTACCTGGATCGATCAGGCGAACAGAACGGAGATTTCGTTATCTCAGATTTGAGAGATATTGAGGAGAGACTTTTAGAAAAGCACCAAAATAGCACAGCGCGTAACCGATAGGGCATAGCGCTTTGTAACTCAGGGCTTTAGCCCTGATTCCTCAGCCCTGAAGGGCTGAGTTACACACGATGCGCTTTGCTCTATGCCCTTTGCGATTCATAAGCGGGATTTGAAACTTTAAAAATCGATTGTAGATGGCAATCATTAGAGGCACAGCAGTGGATAGGCAGCATCGGCCTAAAATTCATTGGGGCTGGGTGGTTCTGGGAACGAGCTTTATCACCCTTTTTATCAACTACAGCATTCGAATTGGCGCCTATTCGGTGCTTTTGCCTAAGATGATCCAAGATCTTGGCATCAATATGACTCAGGCTGGAATGATCAGGGCCGGTTATTTTTTAACCTACATCCTTTTCTCACCATTGACGGGTTGGCTCATGGATCGCGTCGGCGGGAGATTTGTCATCAGTTTCTTCTGCCTCTTTTTGGGAATAGGCACCCTTTTGATGGGGCAGGCTTCAAATCTCGCCACAGCTATCTTCTTCCATGGGATTGTGGGGATAGGAGCTGCTGCGGTGTGGACTCCGATTTCCGCTTTGATCCAGAAATGGTTTGGAGGAAAAAAGCGAGGGTTGGCTTTAGGAATTCTTTCACCCAGTTATGCATTGGGATTTGGTCTGATGGGGATCATTCTTCCCACCATCGTAAAAAATTACAGTTGGAGAATGGGCTGGCACCTATTAGGAGCCTCAGGATTGATCCTGATCGCCATAAATTTCTTACTTCTCAGAGATGACCCCGAGAAGTTAGGACTCCTTCCTTGGGGTGAAACTGCGAAATCGATTTCACCTCCTCCTCTGTCTGAGACTTCTTTCAATTATCGGAACATTATTAGAAAACGCACATTCTGGTTGATTGGCGCTTCCTATTTATTCATCTCTCTTGGAGTTTATATCGTCTCGGATTTCATTGTTACCTACGGGGTGGTGGAATTGAAAATTCCATATCCTGTCGCCTCGACCTTGATCAGCATTATGGCCCTTACCAGCATAGTAGGGGGTTTTGTTTTGATGACCATCTCTGATTATATCGGAAGAGTGAAATCACTCGTTATTATACATTCACTATTGGCGCTTAGCATTCTTTTCATCATTCTCGCCAAGGGCAATATTTCATTGTTGAGGGTAGGAATAGGGTGGTTTGGCTTTGTCTACGGCCCAATCTGGCCAATGTATGCTGCCTGTGCAAGGGACTATTTCCCGAGGGAGGTGGGTGGAACGGTCATTGGTCTATTAACCCTTTTTTATGGGATAGGAGCCATGGCGGGTCCAATCATCGGTGGCCATCTAACAGATCTTACCGGAACGTTTCGATGGGCTTTTGGGCTAGGGGCGTTTGCATCTTTGTTTGCAGGTTTTATAATTGGATTCTTGAAAAGGCTGAAAGAGTTTACAAAGCAAGAGGATTGAAAGGCCTCTTTCTTTTGTGATAAGATTCATCAATTGCATATGAATGGTGGGGGAGGGTTAAGAAGTGTCTTTTCCAAAAATTTTGGTTGTCGATGATGAAATGATTGTTTGTGAGAGTTGCAAACGGATTCTGGAAGAGGAGGGGTATGAGATAGAAACCGCTCTGAGCGGAAAGGAAGCCTTTGAAAAAATGAAGGTCAGCCCTTTTGACATCGTCATCACCGACCTCAAAATGCCAGGGATTGATGGCATGGAGGTTCTGAGGACGTTCCGTAAGGAGTATCCCGATTCAATCATCATTATGATTACTGGCTTTTCTACTGTGGAAACCGCCGTCGAGGCCATGAAATTGGGAGCCTTCGACTACATCCCCAAGCCCTTTACGCCAGATGAGGTCACCATTGTGGTGAAGAAGGCGATTGAGAAGAAGAGCCTCATGCTCGAGAATATTTACCTGCGTCAGGAGTTACAGGAAAAGTATGGGTTCCATAATATTGTGGGAAAGAGCAAAAAGATTCAGGAGATCTACCGGATTATTGCCAAAGTGGCCACGACCGACAGCACAGTCTTAATCTATGGGCAGAGCGGAACAGGGAAGGAACTCATTGCCCGGGCCATCCATTTCAATAGTCCGAGAAGGGAGAAACAATTTGTCCCCGTAGACTGTGCCGTTCTTTCAGAGAATCTCCTGGAGAGTGAATTGTTCGGCCACGTGAGGGGTTCTTTTACCGGTGCGGTCACCACCAAACCAGGGCTTTTTGAAGTGGCGGATGGGGGGACTGTTTTCCTCGATGAAGTGGGAAATATCAGTTTATCTATTCAGGCCAAACTCCTCAGGGTCTTGCAGGAAAGGGAGTTCACCCCAGTAGGGGGAACCAAGGCCAAAAAGGTGGACATTCGGCTTATCGCCGCCACCAACAAGGATCTCGAAAAGATGATCAAAGAAGAGACCTTCCGGGAGGATCTCTATTACCGACTTAATATTGTTCCCATCTATCTTCCTACGTTGAAAGAACGTCAAGAAGACATCCCCCTCTTAGCGGTCCATTTTCTCAAGAAATATGCTGAGGAAATGGGAAAGACGATCAAAGGTTTCACACCTGAGGCCATGGAAAAACTGATAAGGTATCCGTGGCCAGGAAATGTTCGAGAACTGGAGAACGTGACCGAACGGACCGTGGTGATGATCGATGATGAAATGGTAAGAGTGGAGCATCTTTTTCTTCCAGGTCAACAAGAAAAAGAGATTTTGGAAAACCAAATCCCCTTGACCAGTGATGAGTTGAAAGAGATCAAGAAACAAGTGAGAGGAAAGGCGGTTGAGGAGATTGAAAGGGCGTTTGTCCTGAATGCATTGGAGCGCCATCAATGGAATGTCACCAGGGCTGCTGAAGAGGTGGGTATGCTTCGGCCAAATTTTCAGGCGCTGATGAGAAAGTATAACCTCCGAGCTCGGGGAGAATAGGAAATAGTTAATTGTCAATGACCAATTAGCAATAATCAATGGGCAATAAGAAACCTATAAATCAAAAATTGATGGTCTCGTAAAATCTATCAATCTGTCACTCCTGCCCCGTATCAAGTACGGGGTAAACTCCAGCAGGAGTCCAGCCGCCGGCCCATAGGGCCTATGGCCCGGAGGGAAGTATTTGAATTCACTGGATTCCCGTTTTCACGCCTGCGCCCTGAAGCGCTACGGCGCGCAAGCACGGGAATGACGATAATGGGTTGAATCGGATTTTTACGTATACATCAAGAATTGATAGTTGACCATTGCCTATTGGCCATTGGGGGCTTGCTTGTCAGAATTTTTCAAATGGTTAATTGTGGGTTGGTCAATTGTAGTAGTGGGAATTGCTGCCCTTGGAACGATCTTGATTATCAAATATGGAGAAGTAAAAAAGATTGAGACAGATGATGTAAGTCTTTGTTTTATAATTGCTTTTTTCTGTTGGCTGATTCCCATTATTGCCTTCACAATCTTAGCCCGCACCTTAGGATTTTGATAAGATATTCAGGTGCATATTTTTTTTATTCTTTAAGTAAATCAGTTAATTCTATTAATTAGTGAATTTTTGTTCATTTTACATCTTAAAAAATGTATATTAAAAATATACATTTTGCTTCGAAACCTCATTACCTTTATTTTTAAAAAATCAATAAATTCAAATATATATATCAAATTTAATTTTTAGCTTCACGTTGGCATATGAAATGCAGTAATTAAGACCATTCCAAGGAGGGTTCCAGCATGAAATGGAGAGAAGATGGAAGTAAGGCTTGGAGTATCCTTTGGGGGGTTCTTCCTGTCTTCCTGATACTGGGGCTGATCTTGGGAGGGATGACGGGAGTCGCTTGGAGCGATAATTCCCTCTGCCTTGGTTGTCATCAGGATGAATCTCTAAAAAAGCAAGATGCTCGGGGTAAAAGCATTCCTCTCTTTGTGGCCGAGGCAGGGTTTAAAAATTCGGTCCATGGAAAACTATCCTGTTCAGATTGCCACACCCGTATTAAAGATGACAAACATGCCGAGGGCGGGAAGGCTGTGGATAAGAAGGTGAACTGTGCGACTTGCCACGAGGAGGCAGAAAAAGAATATCTCCAGGGCCTTCATTCCAAGATGATCATGAAGGGGATAGAGAGGGCAGCCAATTGTTATGATTGTCATGGGAAACATAATATCCTGCCAAGCAAGAATCCCAAATCAATGACCCACGTTTCTAACATTGAAAAGACCTGTGATCGCTGTCATTCAGATGTGGGATTTGTCAAACAGCATGGATTAGGGGAAGCCCTTCCTAAAGACGAATTTAAGAAAAGTGTACATGGAAAAACGGGGGAGGTGACTTGTACTAATTGCCATGGGAGCCATAGCCAGAGGTCCCTTATTGATCCCAAATCGACGATCTTCCGATCGAACATTCCCCAGACTTGTGGTGTCTGCCACCCAGATATTACCAAACAATTTGTTGGCAGCGTCCATGGAGTGCTCGCTGCCAGGGGGAGGGCAGATTCTCCCACTTGCACGACTTGTCACGGCTTCCACGGGATTAAAGCGAAGGTGGACCCTGATTCTCCCGTTAATGAGAGGCGAATTGCCTTAACGACCTGCCCACAGTGCCATGCGGCAGAGCGAATTTCAAAAGAATATAAAATTACCACCACACCGGTTAAATCCTACTATGATAGTTTTCATGGGCTTTCTTATCGTGGAGGAGATACCTTATCGGCCCACTGTGCCAGTTGTCACGGGGTCCATGACATCCTACCCTCTTCGGATCCAAAATCTATGATCCACAAAGATAATTTGCAGAAGACCTGTGGAACGTGTCATCCAGGAGCCTCGGAGAATTTTGCAAAAGGAAAGATGCATGTAGTGGTTTCGATTACAGGAGAAGAATTTGGTGAGAAAGCGGTCGGATGGGTGAGGGTCATCTATATCATCCTGATTGTAGCGGTCATCGGAGGGCTGACCTTCTTCAACTTTACCGATTGGCTGAGAAAGACAATAGACCGGAGGCATTAAATGTAAGGAGTGGAGCGCCATGACGAAAAAATACCTCAGAATGACATTGAATGAAAGAATGCAGCATATCAATCTTGCCGTAAATTTTACGCTCCTGGTCATCACAGGTTTTGCCTTAAGCTATTCGACCGCCTTCTGGGTTTCTCCTATTACGGATGCTCCTTTGGGAATGACCCTTCGAGGTTTTTTGCATCGCCTCTGCGGTGTGGCTACGGTTTTCCTGGGAGGCTATCACATTTTGTATTGTATCTTCACAGAGAGGGGGAGAGGAATTGCAAAGGATATGATCCCAGGGTTGAAAGACGCCAAAGACCTCTGGGAGACGTTGAAGAATAATCTTTTCATCAACCGGCCTGCTAAATTACTCAAAATGCCTCGATTCAATTTCCGGGAGAAGTTGGAATATCTGGGCCTGATCTGGGGAACCATCGTGATGACAGTGACGGGGTTCATTCTATGGTTTAAGACGGAATGGCTGCAATTTTTTCCGATGTGGACCTGGGATGTTGCCCGGGCAATCCATTTTTATGAGGCGGTCTTAGCCACCTTGACCATCATCGTTTGGCATTTCTATTCCGTCATCTTCAATCCCGATACCTACCCGATGAGTTGGGCCTGGATTACAGGGAATCTCACTGAACATGAAATGGAGGAGGAGCATGGTCTTGAACTGGAGAAGATCAAGGCTCAGTCAAAAGGAGAATTGAAGGAGTTTAGCGAAGCGGTCACCGCAGGGGGTGGAAGGGTTTATACGATCCGTCGGGGAAAATTAGAGGAAGAGGGAGAAAAAGGCGCATCCATCCGTCGCCTCTATGGCATTGTCCGGAGTTTCAATGAAACCATTAAGAATTGGAAAGGAACGTAAGGGGGGGTGATTGGTTATGTCGGAAAGCATTAACGAACGATATGGGCCTTATTCGAAGAAGAAAGAGAAAAAACCTGTTCGATTTAAAGAGGGTCCATTTTTAAAAAGGACTTATGAGTGGTTAAAGTGGAAGATTACGAGCATCGGAGGTTTTGATTATCACACTCCATGTTTAGAACAATAGTCTAATTTTTTTTGGCCCTATATATCCTCTGACTCCCACCATCCAAACCCCACCCAAATGGAGAGGATATATAGGGCTTTTTTATTTTGAAGATTTTCCATTGAGAATCAACTAGACCCTCACCCCGGCCCTCTCCTCTCCGAGCCAGAGGCTCTCGCGAGCCGGAGGCCGTCAAGAGACTTTGTCACAATGAGGGAAATGCTATGTTTGTCATTCTGAACCCTTCGCCATGTGTCACCCTGACCCTGAGTGAACCGAAGGGGAAGGGTCTCGTTTTTTGGCTCAGGGTAAACTCCGTGAAGAATCTCATAGAGTCAATAAGTTATAAAACAGAGATTCTTCGGCTAACGCCTCAGAATGACATTACGACACAGTCTCCAAGGGAGAGGGGGGAAAGGTTATTATTGTAGAGATTGAGAGAAAGTGTTAATATTTTAGAAATTCAGGAGTGAATGATGGGGCCTCGAAAGACATTTCATACCAGGCTTTTTTGTTTTCTCGTTTTGCTCTTCCTCTTTGGAAGTTTGACAAGAGGGGCCTTTGCCTTGACCACCGAAGAAGAGAGGAAGTTGGGGAAGCAGGTTCTCCTTGAGCTTCAGAGAAATGTCAATTTTGTGAATGACCTAAACCTCCAGACTTTTGTTGAAAAGGTAGGTCATTCCTTAGTGGACCAGGCGGGCCCAACCCCTTTCGAGTTCAAATTTTATGTGGTCAATGCGCCGGATCCCAATGCCTTTGCCATCCCGGGCGGTTATATTTTCGTCACCACAGGGCTCATCGTTCTGGCTGAAAATGAACAGGAGGTGGCGGGAGTACTCGGCCATGAATTAGCTCATGTTATGCGTAGACATATCTCCCAATTGATCGAAAGGTCGAAGCGGATCAATATCGCCTCCATGGTGGCCGTCCTCGCCGCCATGCTCGCAGGAGGAGGCGGGGTAGGTTCTCAAGCGGCCTCAGCCATGGCGATGGCCACAGCCGAGGCCATTACATTGAAATATACTAGGGAAATGGAGACCGATGCAGATCAAAATGGGCTTCAATATACGATCAAAGCAGGGTATGATTCCAATGGACTGATCGCCTTTCTGAACAAATTGGATAAGCTCAGTTTGGCCTCGGCGCCCAAAGTACCTTCTTACCTTTTAACCCATCCTCTCACGGAAAGTCGAATTTCTCTTTTGGAAAACCTCATAAAGGTAACACAGAAACCCTCCGGTCCTTTCAGGACCATTCCAAATTTTAAAAGGGTTCAAGTAAAGGCATTTGTTGAAGAGAGGGAGCCCCATGTGGCGATCACTCATTTTCAGTCATTAATCGATGCGAACCCCCAGGATGTGAATGGATACTATGGTTTAGGTCTTGCCTATCGAAAAATGGGGAGGTTTGATAAGTCCATAGAGGTCCTTCAAACTGCCCACTCCTTCGCCCCCAACGATCTTGATATATTAAAAGAGCGAGGCGTAGCTTATTTTCTTTCTGGGAAATTGGATCAGGCGATGGAAGACCTCGAGACCGTGCGATCGAAACCTTCGACCGGAGCAGGTCAAAACAATGATTTACTGACTTTCTATTATCTGGGGAGAACCTATCAAGAGAAAGGAGAACTTCCAAAAGCTCTGCCTCTTTTTCTCAAGGTACAAAAGGAAGCCTCTTTTTTCATAGATGTTCACTTCAACCTCGGGTCCGCTTATGGGAGAATGGGGAAAAAGGGGTTGTCCCATTTCTATTTTGGGAAATATTTTAAGTTGAAGGGGGATCAAAAGAATGCCCTCCTCCATTTCAGAACGGCTATTGAATGGCTGGAGAGGGGAAGCCCGGAGAGGGAAGAGGCTCAGTGGGAAGTCAAAGAGCTCACGCCGAAGAAGTCATAATTCCCAAGCTGTAGGGCAAGCCTTTAGGCTTGCATCCAAAGAAGCAACCCTAAAGGGTTGCCCTACATGATTTGAGATGAATGAATAGGTGCGAGACAAGATGAAACCATTAGAGGTTTATTGCAAAGAGGTTTTAGAGATGGGAGTGGATGGAGCGAAGGTGATTAACCCTCGTTCTGTCGTCACTGCCGAATGGGTCAGGATGAAATGCCAATGGAGTGAGATTTGCCCCGATAGCAGAAGGGCATAGCCTCAAAGGTAGAGAAATCCATATTCCATGGGAGAGATGATCGGATGAGCGGAGAGACAAAAAAATCAAAAGAAGAAATCATAAAGCTGAATCAAGAACTATCGATCCTCAATGCCATCAGCCAGACTGTCAATCAGTCCACTGATCTAAATGAAATTCTGAATAAAAGTTTGGATAAAATGATGGAGATGACGGATGTTCGATCATCCGGCATTTATCTTTTAGATGAAAAAAATAATGACTTGATGTATGTGGCCTATCGTGGATTCTCCCAGAT
>Ga0210049_1001823_pt1 | contig 20041 bp, 16 predicted proteins | sample CryGeyCG2014_300_2_FD_183964 | JGI IMG/M metagenome (GOLD analysis project Ga0210049, IMG submission 183964) | Groundwater microbial communities from aquifer - Crystal Geyser CG06_land_8/20/14_3.00 (SPAdes) (version 2) | ecosystem: Environmental > Aquatic > Deep subsurface > Groundwater | place... | reverse complement strand
AATTTGAGAAAGACTACTCAAAAAGAGAAACTCTGAGAGATAAAAGAAAAAAAGCTCTCAAACTGAGACGCCAATTACTCTTACAGGAGTAAAATGGACATTGAAACTTAATTGTTCAGTGGTTTATAATATCTAATAAAAATAGATGGAAAAAATAAAAAAGATAATCGTAGGCGTCGTTGTCGGCATAATTTTATTGGCGACGATTGTGACAGTATTGAATGTGTCGAGAATTGGTATTCCAATGGCAAATAACAGTGACGGTGTTTTTGGAATTCAAGGGGATGGTGTCAGTGAATCGTCTATGTCGGGAGTTATGATGGGATCGGCAACAAAATCTTCAAATACAGCTAGTTTTTCCGAAGGAGCTGTGACAGTTAGCCCAGAGGCGACGCAAAATGTTCCAGATAATAAAATAATCAGAACTGGCAATTTGAATTTGAAGGTTAACAGTGCTGACGAGGCGACTGGAAAAATTTCACAAATTGCCAAGGATAACGGCGGGGAAGTTTTTTCTTCTAATTTCTATCAGACCAGCAAAAACATTAAAAGCGGAACAATTGAAGTTAAGGTGCCGGTAGATAAATTTGAAAAAACTTTTGCGGAAATAAAAACAGTCGCGACACTGGTGGCGCGTGAATCAATTTCCGGACAGAATGTGACGATGGAATATGCTGATTTGCAGATTCGACTTAAAAACAAGCAAGCCGAGGAGCAATCTTATTTGAATATTTTAGACAGGGCTGGCAAGATTGATGATGTCTTGGCGGTGACTAGGGAGGTGGCCAGAACGAGAGGAGAAATTGAAAGCTTGCAAGGCAGGATAAAATTTCTTGATTCGCAAACTGACAAATCCAGTATCAGCGTTTCTTTGACGGAGGACGCCAACATCACTTTTTCGGACTCATGGCGGCCTTGGCAAGTGATGAAAGAAACTTTCAATACACTATTTAAGGATATTCAGGGTATTATAAACTTTATTATCGTACTGGTTATCAGGGTTATTCCGGTTATAATTCTCTATGTCATTATTTTTGGATTTGTATATTGGGTTGGCAAGAAAATATATTTTAGAATAAAAAAATAGTAATACATAAAATTGAGATTGAAATTAATTTGTTGAATAAAAATTATGATAGAGACAATGACTCCTTTGCCCGGAATGATGGAGGAAGAAAAAGAGAAAATAGAAATGCGGAAAAGAGTTGATGGGATTAAAGATAATAATGATCAAAGGCCCCAGGATAGTCCGATATGCGATTTGGCAGATAAAGAAAACGACTATAGAAAATTATTAAAATCTGAGGAGTTGTTTATTCAAATAGCTGAGAGGGCCAAGAAAGACGAGGAATCCAAGAAAGATGAGGAAAAAGCTAGAATATTGGTAAATAAATTGGGCGATATTCATTCGACTGTTGTTTTAGAAAAAATGGAAGCGAAAGAACAAGCCTGGATGGATGAATTGACGCAATTAAAAAACAGAAGAGCACTAAAGGAGGAAGGCGCACAAATATTAAGCTTGGAATCAAATCAAGGAAAGAATTGTTCACTCTTGATACTGGATATAGATTTTTTTAAAAAGATCAATGATACATATGGACATCCAGTCGGAGATAAGATTTTGGAAGATTTTTCTAAAATTATAGAGGACAATATTCGTACGGCGGATATTGCCTACAGATATGGCGGGGAAGAATTTGTGGTTTTATTGCCGGATGCTAATTTGGCCGAGGTCAGAGAGATAGCAGAAAGAATCCGAGAAAAAGTTGAAGCCCATGCCTATATTCTTACGGATGGCACCGAAATTAAACACACAGTTAGTATTGGATGTTCAGATGTAAGTCAGATTAAAAATCCTAAAAAAAGAATGTCAAAAGAAGAAGCTACCGAGGCATTGGAAGAATTAATTATCAACGCTGACAAAGCTCTTTATGAAGCTAAAGAAAATAAGAGAAATCAAGTCGTTATGTTTAGTCCTGAAGAATAAAAACGCCAATTCGTTATAAATTGCAAAAAGCCTTCCTTTTTCGGGAGGGTTTTTGTTTTCTTGAAAAAAAAGCTGAAGTGCGTTAGAATGGATAAATAAGGCAACACTTCTATGGAAACATACAATCCGAAAGTAATTGAGGCTAAATGGAGGGAAATTTGGGGAAAAGCCAATTCTTCCAAAATTGACAGGGACGATGATTCCAAGGAGAAATTCTATATTTTGGATATGTTTCCATATCCATCCGGAACAGGCTTGCATATGGGGCATACGGAAACTTATGCCGCTAGCGATGTTTTTTATCGTTTCAAGAAAATGCAGGGTTATAATGTTCTGCATCCGCAAGGCTTTGATTCTTTTGGTCTGCCGACAGAAAATTATGCTATCAAAACCAGAACAAAACCAGCTGAGATAACTCAGCAAAATATAACAACATTTATTAATCAAATGAAATCTTTGGGTTTTGATTATGATTTCAGTGAAAAAGTAATCACTTCCGACCCGGGTTATTATAAATGGACGCAGTGGATTTTCGGAAAATTTTTCGAGCAGGGCTGGGTGTATAAAAAAACCCAAAAAGCCAATTGGTGTTCCTCATGCCAAACAGTCATTGCTAACGAACAAGTGCTAGATGGCAAATGTGAAAGATGTGGAACAGAAATTTTGCAAAAAGAAGTGCCAGGCTGGTTTTTTAAAATCACGGACTTTGCTGAAGAATTGATTGCGGATTTGGAAAAAGTTGATTGGCCGGAGCATACCAAGAAAAACCAGATAAATTGGATTGGAAAGTCAGAAGGAGCGATTGTAAAATTTCCAATTTCCTCCGCCGCAGCGGACCAATTTCCAAACAATAAAGCAATTTCTAATGATCAAAATTATTTAGAGGTATTTACTACAAGAGTGGATACAATATTTGGTTGTACTTATTGCGTAGTGGCGCCGGAGCATCCTATAATCGCGCAACTCATATCGCAAATCGCAAATCGCGATGAGGTTGAAAAATATGTTGAAGAATCCCAGAAGAAAACTGATTTGGATAGGATGGAAGCCAAAGAAAAAACTGGTGTGGAGCTTAAGGGCGTGAAAGTTATTAATCCTTTTAATAATGAAGAGGTGCAGGTATATGTAGCGGACTATGTTTTGGGTGGCTATGGCACCGGCGCAGTGATGGCCGTGCCGGCGCATGATGAGCGGGACTTTGAGTTTGCTAAGAAATATAATTTAGAAATAAAAAAGGTTATTTTTTCTTATGGAGGATCAACTTCATTTGGAAATAATGAAAAAGAAATAATAGATGAGGAAATAGAAAAAAATAAAGAGGATGTTTTTATTGAAGACGGATACTTAAAATTTGCAAATGATTTTTCAGGTATGAAATCTAACGAGGCTCGTGAAGAAATGTCTGGGTGGCTGGAAAAAGAAGGTCTTGGTAAAAAAGTTATAAATTATCGCTTGCGCGATTGGTCGTTTTCTCGACAAAGGTATTGGGGCTGTCCGATTCCGATTGTGTATTCGCCAGATGGAGAGGCACATTTGATTCCGGAAGAACATTTGCCATGGACACTGCCGGAAGATGTGGATTTTATTCCCACAGGCGTGGCACCCTTGGCCAAATCGGAAGAGTTGAAAAAGCGCGTGGAGAAAATTTTTGGTGCCGGTTGGACAGCGGAATATGACACGATGGACACTTTTGTGGATTCTTCTTGGTATTTCTTGCGCTATCCTGATTCGCACAACGGCGAAAAATTCTGTTCAGACTCAAGGCTCCAAAAATGGTTACCGGTTGATTTGTATATCGGAGGTGCTGAGCATACCTATATGCACCTGCTTTTTGCCAGATTTTTTACCAAAGCGATGCACAAAATCGGTCTGATTGATTTTGATGAACCTTTTCTTAAGTTGCGCCATCAAGGCATGGTGCTGGATAAGTTTGGCAAAAAGATGTCCAAGTCGAAAGGCAATGTAGTCAATCCGGATAGCATGGTGGAGAAATTTGGAGCGGATTCCGTCAGAACCTATATGCTTTTCGCATCGCCCTTGGAGGATGAAGTAATTTGGAATGAAGAAAATGTCATTGGTATTTATCGATTTTTGGAAAAAGTCTGGAAGTTATCTTTCAAAGTTTCCGGCACAGCGACGGTAAATAAAAAATTGCAAACATTGCTGCATCAGACGATAAAAAAAATTACAGAAGATATGGAAAATTTAAAATATAATACAAATATTTCAGCCATGATGATTCTTGCCAATGCTATGGAAAAGGAGAACGAAATATCAGTTACGAGTTACGAGTTACTAGTTACTATGCTAGCGCCTTTTGCTCCGCATATTGCCGAAGAAATTTGGTCCTCCTTCGCTAAGGCTACGGAGGATAAAGAAAAACAGAAAAAATATGAGCAATCTATTTTTTTACAAGAATGGCCGGAATATAATTCGGAACTGATTAAAGACGAGGAAATTAATTTGGTTATTCAAATCAATGGCAAGGTGCGTGATATGATTCTGGTCAGCGCGGATATTTACGAAGAAGAAGCCAAAAAAGTTGCCATGGAAAGTGAGAAGATAAAAAATCATTTAGACGGCAAAGAAATTAAAAAAATTATTTTTGTTCCAGGAAAGCTTTTAAATATCGTCGTTTAATCTAATAGTTTAATAACAATCGTATGCAAGTAGTAATTTTGGCGGCTGGACGAGGAAAAAGAATGAAGGATTTGACCAACAGTATCCCGAAGTCGATGTTGAAAATAAAAGGCAAACCAATTTTAGAATATAAGCTTAACGCATTGCCAAAAGAAATTAAAGAAGTTGTTTTTGTGATTGGCTATTATGGTGAACATATAATGAACCATTTCAAGAGATATTTTAATGGCCGAAAAATAACCTATGTTTTTCAAACTGACCTAAATGGCACTGGCGGAGCCCTGTTTTTGGCTCGAAGTGTTTTGAGAGATAAATTTTTAGTGATGTTCGGCGACGATTTGTATCATAAGAAAGATATAAAAAGAATAATTAAGCACGACTTGGCTGTATTAGGAAAAGAAGTGGATGATGTGAGTAAGTTCGGAATCATTAAAACTGATAAAATGGGTTATATGATAGAAATTGTAGAGAAGCCAAAGCGTTCAAAAGATAAATTGGCAAGTACCGGAGTCTATATGATTACAAATAAAATATTTGAGTATGATCTCGTTCCGATTGGCGGAGGGGAATTTGGATTGCCCCAAACTTTAGCTAAAATGGCTAAGGATTATAAAATAAAAGTTGAAAAGTCCACAATTTGGCATGCGATCGGCAATCCAGAGGACTTAATTAGCGCTGAAAAAATTATCCATAAATTTATTTAAGTATGAAAAATAAAAATATTGTGACAATAGGCGGAGGCACAGGAAGTTTTATGCTTTTGTCCGGATTAAAAAAATATCAAGTTGACTTATCAGCCATTGTTTCAATGGCGGATGATGGCGGGTCAACGGGTGTGTTGCGCGATGAATTGGGGGTTTTGCCGCCAGGCGATGTTCGGCAATGTCTCGTAGCGCTTAGTGATTCATCAGAAATATTACGCAAGCTTTTAAGTTATCGTTTTGAAGAAGGGGGTCTTAAGGGGCACAATTTTGGTAATCTGTTTTTATCAACCTTAGAAAAAATAAGCGGCAGTTTTGAAATTGGAGTTGAGGAGGCTATTAAGATACTGAATGTAAAGGGTAAAATTATTCCAGTTACTAACGATGATGCCAGGATTTTTTTAAAACTAAAAAATGGAAACATTTTAAAAGGAGAGGATAACATAAATAAGTCGGAAATAATTCAGAAAGATGGTTTTGAAAAATTATATTTTGAACCGGCCGTGAAAGCCAGCCAAAAGGCAATACAGCATATTTTGGAAGCTGATTTGATTTTAATTGGACCGGGAGGATTTTATACCAGTATATTGCCGAATTTGCTGGCTTTTGGAATTTCTGAAGCTATCAATAATTCAAAGGCAATTGTCATATATAATTGTAATCTGACTAACAAAAAGGGACAAACTGATGGATTTAGCTTAGATGACTATGCTAAGGAAGTAAACGCATATATGGGAAAAGACAGGCTGGACTTTGTCATATATAATTCTAAAAAACCTGATGAAAAACTTATTGAAAAATATCAGAGCCAACAACAGCAGTTGGTTGAATTTGATCCGGGAGAGAATAAAAATAGGACTTATAAGGTTATCAGCGCGGATGTGCTAAGTGATGAAATATCGGAATATGGCAGTGCTGATGTTATTGCTTCCACGCGGGCGCTTATTCGGCACGATAGCAATAAATTAGCTAAAGCCATTTTTCTGGTATCAGAGATGGAGAACTATAAAAATATAATCAAAGATATAATATAGTGAAATGAAATTTTTTATTGATTTTGATGATGTTATTTTTAATACAAAAAGACTTTCAAGCGATTTAAAAAATCTTTTTTTTCAGTGTGGTATTTCCGATGAGACTTTTAAAAAATATTATTATAATGAAAATAAAAGTTATGATCCTTGGGCACAAATTAAAAAAATTCAAACTGAATCTGGAAAAGATTTGTCTGAGCTTGAAAATAATGTCAGTAGTTTATTAAAAAATTTAAAAGACTATGTTTTCGATGATTTTTGGGATTTTTCAAAAAAAATTGGCAAAGAGAATATTTTTATTTTATCTTTTGGGGATACTAGTTTTCAAACACTTAAGATTAAAAATTCTGAAACAAATAGTTATGCGAATATGATGGATATAGCCAATGGTTTAAAATCAGAGATCATAAAAGACGCTTTTCCTGAAATTCATACAACAGAAAAAGAAATGATATATTTTATTGATGATAGGGTGGGGCATATTGAAGAAATAAAAAAAGAAATTCCTCAAATAAAAACAATTTTAGTTAAAAGGTCAGAAGGCAGATATAGTGACGATAAAAATAAATATTGCGACTTTGAATTTAAAAATCTTAAACAAGTGGAAAAATATATATTAAAATAAATGGCAGAAAAAAATCAAAATATAAAAAAAGTTGAACAACCCAAAGAAAAATTTTTTACGCTTTCTGAATTCCGCCATGAGGCGGGGATCCCGCTTATTTTAGCTAAAAAAATGGTTATTTGGGGCGTGGTCAAGGCAGAACGGTCGATTGATGGAACGCTTAGGATTGCCGGCCCGGAAGTTAAAAAAGCCATAGTACTAATAGAAAAACCTTGGGTCAAAGCCTATTATTTTTTGCGCGCACTGGGACCGGGGCTTATTACCGGCGCGTCAGATGATGATCCGTCCGGCATTGGAACATATTCTTCAGTGGGAGCAAAATTCGGTTTTGGTATTTTATGGATGGCGGCATGGCTTTTGCCGATGATGCTGGCGGTTCAGGAAGTCTGCGCGCGCATCGGGATTGTAACTAATCGCGGTTTGGCCGGAGTGCTGCAGCAGCATTACAAGAAGAAAATTGTGGGCGTGGCGGTGGTGCTTTTGATTTTTGCCAACATTGTGAATATTGGAGCTGATCTGGGCGCGATGGCGGCATCATTGCGGCTACTGGTACATATAAATTTCTATGTGGCAGCCATATTTTTTGCCATACTGACTATTATATTAGAAATCTTTATCGGCTATCATTTATATATAAAATTTTTAAAATGGCTGTCCATCTCAGTGTTGGCTTATATTGTGACGGGATTAATAATTAACCCAGAATGGAAGGTTGTTTTTACTTCTGCCTTTATACCAAAAATAATATTTAGCAAGGAGTATATTTTTGCAATGATTGCGGTGTTTGGAACTTCAATAACTCCCTATCTTTTCTTTTGGCAAACTTCGGGGGAAGTTGAGGAAAATAAACTACATCAAAAGTTACATAAACTATTGCGAAAAAATGAAAATAACGGCGTACACGCTCGGATTGGCCGGATGAGAACGGATGTCGGAACCGGAATGTTTTTAGCTAATCTGGTTTTATTTTTCATAATTTTGACTACGGCGCAAGTTTTATTTAATCAGGGAATTACTGAAATTGAATCGGCACATCAAGCGGCCGAAGCCTTGCGTCCTTTGGCTGGTGATTATGCATATTGGCTGTTTGCCTTCGGCATAATTGGCACTGGAATGCTGGCTGTGCCAGTTCTGGCTGGTTCAGGCGCCTATGCTTTGTCAGAAATTATGAAATGGCGGGAAGGGTTAGAATTGAAATTTTCTCGCGCCAAAGGATTTTATCTAGTTATTACTTTTTCTATTCTTATTGGATTGTCTTTGAATTTTTTCCATATCAACCCAATCAAGGCCTTGTATTATTCAGCCTTTTTAAATGGTCTCATCGCTTTGCCGCTGTTGGTTGTTATTATGATTGTCGGGGATGATAAAAAAATAATGGGGCGGGAAACTCATCCGGTTTGGGTCAGAATTTTCGGTTGGATGGCGGTTCTGTTTATGATAGGCGCGATTATCGCGACAGGAATATTGTATTTATAATTTATGGATGTACAAAAATTAGAAAAAATTTTACAGGAGAAAAATCAGCCCAAATTCCGCGCGGAGCAAATTAAAAAAGCCATCTATCAGGAGGGTGTTTCAAATTTTTCTGAAATCTCAACTATCTCAAAAGATTTGCGAGAAAATTTGGAAAAAGAAATTAGGTTGTTATCTTTTGAGGTGCAACAAGTTCTGGTTTCCAAAGACAAGCAATCCATAAAAGCGCTGTTGAAATTGCCGGACGGCAATTTAATTGAGACAGTTTTAATTTCTCCCATCAAAGATGTTTGGTCAGCTTGCATTTCGTGCCAAGTTGGATGTGCCATTGGTTGCCATTTTTGCGCGACGGGCAAAATGGGGCTCACAAGAAACCTGACCTCAGAAGAAATCACCGATCAAATTTTATTTTGGAAACAATATCTGGCAAAAAATTTAAAATTTAAAATTTCAAATTTAAAATTAAATCCAAATGATAAAATTCAAAATTCAAAATTAGAAATTCGAAATTACGATGTCAACAGCATCGTCTATATGGGCATGGGTGAACCGTTTTTAAATTGGGAACAAGTTAAAAATAGCCTCAAAGAATTAATTGACCCATCGCTATTTGGTTTTGGCTCGCGCTCCATCTCTGTTTCCACTTCCGGCATTCCGGAAGGCATCCAAAAGTTGGCCGATGAATTTCCGCAAGTGAATTTGGCGCTGTCTTTGCATTTTGGAACTGATGAAAAAAGAAGCGCGGCGATTCCGATTAATCGTAAAAATAATTTGGCAGCTTTGCGCGAAGCATTGAAGAATTATTTCCAAAAAACCAAGCGCAAAGTTTTTTGGAATATATAATGCTCTCGGGCGTGAATGATAGCAGTGCTGACGCGGATGATTTGGTTCGATTTGTTAAATCAATCGGCAAATCGCAACTGTTGCATGTTAATCTTATTCGCTACAACGCGACTGACTCGGAATTTAAATCTTCTTCCAAGGAACGCACGGTGCTGTTTCGGGATTATTTGGAAACCATGCCTGCCGGCAGGCAGGAAAATAAGATTAGCGTTACGATTCGTAAGAGCCTCGGCGAAGAAATTCAAGGCGCCTGCGGACAACTTGCCGGAAAGTAAATTTTAACCTATATTTACGGAATCTGAGAATAATAAAGCAATTAAGTATGACAAAAAATAGAATTGAAAAATTATTGGACGCAGTCAATTTTCCGGCGGATGTGAAAAAAATTCCAGCGGAAAAATTGCCGCAACTGTGCGGTGAAGTGCGCAAGTTTTTAATCGAAACTGTCTCGCAGGTTGGAGGTCATTTTGGCTCAAACTTGGGTGTAGTGGAATTGACGGTAGCTTTGCATCGCGTTTTTGATACACCGAAAGATTTGCTGATTTGGGATGTTGGTCATCAGGCTTATCCGCATAAAATTTTGACCGGCCGCAAAAATCAATTGCACGCCATCAGAAAAAAAGGTGGCTTAGCGCCTTTTCCTAAGCGGGAGGAAAGTGAATATGATGCCTTGAGTGTCGGTCATTCCAGCACTTCCATCAGTGCCGCGACCGGCATGGCTTTGGCTAACAAAAATAAAAAACCTTCTCCGCAAGTGGTGGCTGTAATCGGAGACGGCGCGCTCACCGGCGGAATGGCTTTTGAGGCTTTGAATCACGCCGGAGATGCCGAGGCGGATATGCTGGTGATTTTGAATGACAATAAGATGTCTATTTCACCCAATGTAGGTGGCATGGGAAAATATTTAACGCGCCTCATTTCTTCGCCGGCCTATGTGCGATTGCGTAGTAAGGGTCGGGAAATGTTAAAGGATATGCCGACCATCCAAGATTTTTTGCGTCGCGCCGAAACCTATACTAAAGGTATGATTGCGCCGGGAACGCTTTTTGAAGAACTGGGCTTTCAATATTTCGGACCAATTGACGGACATGATGTGCAACTTTTGGTGACGGTGTTAACTAATTTGAAAAATGTGCGAGGGCCGAAAATTTTGCATGTTATAACTAAAAAAGGCAAAGGCTATGCGCCAGCCGAGCAGGATGAATTTTCTTTGCACGCGGTGAAGCCCTCGGATTTTATCGCTGGCAAAAAAAAGGAAAAAACTAAACTGACATATATGCAAGTTTTTTCCGATTGGATAGTTGCGACTGCTAAAAAAGATGTGCGTCTGCATAGCATCACGCCCGCCATGTGTGAGGGGTCCGGCCTTATTGAATTTAGCCATAAATTTCCAGAGCGCTATCACGATGTGGGCATTGCGGAACAACACGCCGTGACTTTCGCGGCCGGCTTGGCTTGCGCCGGAGAAAAACCGGTCGTGGCCATCTATTCATCTTTTTTGCAACGCGCCTATGATCAATTTATTCATGATATTGCGTATCAGAATTTGGATGTTTTGTTTGCAATTGATCGCGCCGGCATTGTTGGACCGGATGGCGCCACGCACGCTGGAAGTTTTGATTTGTCTTTTATGCGCATTGTTCCAAATTTAGTTATTATGGCGCCGGCTTCGGAAAACGAATGTTACGGGATGTTGGAAGCAGGTTATAAACATAAAGGTCCGGCGGCCGTCAGATATCCGCGGGGTGGCGGAAACGGCGAATATGACGAGCGAAAAAAGGAAATCATTGAAATTGGCAAAGCCAAAATTATTCGCGAAGGCCAAGACATTGCAATTTTGTCTTTCGGCGCTGTGTTGGACAGTTGTCGCCAGGCAGCGGAAAAATTAAATGCGTCGTTGGTTAATATGCGGTTTGTGAAACCGTTGGACGAAGAAATGCTTAGAAAATTGGCACAGGCTCACAAATATTTTGTGACTGTTGAAGACAACGCGATTGCTGGCGGCGCGGGCAGCGCAGTCAATGAATTTGTTTTGAATAATAATTTGAATGTGAAAGTGAAAAATCTCGGCCTATCGGACAGATTTTCGCAACATGGTTTGCGGGAAGAAATTTTGGCGTTGGAAGGCTTGGATGATGACAGTATCTTGAAATCCATAGAAAAATTTGTCAATTTTAAGTAGGCTTGTTTAAGCCATTTTAAACGGCTAAATCGCGATCTAGCCGTTCACAGATTAGATATCTTTTTTCAGATAAGTGTTTTGTAATTTGTAACCCAGTTTTCGGTAATAGTTGCGCACGCCGACGCCTGAAATTACTACAATCTTTTTCAGGCCATATTCTTTTTTGGTGATGCGTTCTGCTTCTTGCATAAGTCTTTTGCCCAGGCCGATGTGTTGAGGTGAATTTTTATCGTGCTGGTTTATTTGGGCTAATTTACCATAAGTGTGTACTTCGCGGATGAGAGCAGAATTTCTGAGAGCGGGAATAAAATGCTGTGTGTTATTTCCCGATGGAATGCGCAAGCGCAACAGCGCAAAAAGTTTCTTCTTATTGGCCGAAACATATTGTAAAAAAATTTCTTTTCCATCTGAGGCGTCGTAATTAATTCTGTCTAAAATAATTTTCTCCGCCTGCTTCGCTATGCTATTTTCTGATTCAGTTGAAACTGTATTTTTTGTTAAGCTTGTGTAATCCGCTTTTTCTTTTAGACTACGAAGCATTGCGGGCAGGTCTCTAATCGTATAATCCGATTTGACTTCGCGGCAACGGATGCAAGGACACTGAGATTCGTGCGCGATCATCTGGCGCAAATTGGAAATGGTCGGGCCGGCCATAATAGACGAAGTTGGCACATCCCGCACGAGGCGGGCGATGCGAACGAAAGGCGGAATAATTTCCCTTTTGATTTTCAAAATAAATTTAGCAAATTCCGCATTGCCCAAAGGCTGATATTCTCCCTTTTTCCACATGGAATAGAGCTTGGTATTTTTGGTAACCACAGTCGGATAAATTTTCAACATATCGGGCTGGAAGGTAGAATTAGAAAATAATTCCTTGAACATTTGAAAATCTTTTTTTAAGTCTGACCCAGGCAGTCCCGGCATAATATGATAGTTTATTTTAAAACCGGCATCTTTCAAAAGTTTGGTGGCGTCAATCGTTTCTTGGATGCCATGCCCGCGTTTATTTATTTTCAAAACCGGATCAAAGATGCTTTGCACGCCCAGCTCTACGCGGGTGCAACCGAGGTTTCTAAAATTCAAAATTTCTTGCGCGTCAATATAGTCCGGTCGGGTTTCCAGCGTCAAGCCGACGATGCGGCATTTGGCCATTTCATTCTTTTTTTGTTCATCTTGTAAATCAATTTTGCGTTTTGCGATATGCGTTTTATGTTTTGCGTAATCATTACACGCCCGAAAACATTCCGCAATAAACTTGGTCTGATAATTTTTGGGTAAATATGAAAAGGTGCCGCCCATCACAATCAGCTCGATTTTGTCGATTTGGTGGCCATTGAGTTCCAGCGCGCGCAAGCGGTTCTGGACTTGCTTTCTGGGGTTAAATTTGGCCGAAATTGCCCGCATAACCGCCGGTTCATTCGAAAGGTAGCTTTTGGGCATTTCTTTCTCAGAGGGGCAATATATGCACTTGCCGGGGCAGGGATAGGCCTTGGTCAAAACAGCCACCACGGCCACGCCGGACTGGGTACGGATTTTCTTGCTGAGCAGGATTTTCTCAAAATCCGGGTCTCTGTAAATCTCTTTTTTGGCCACTAATTTTTCATAATGTTCGCGCATATCCGCGTTGGTTGGCGGTTGCACCCCTAGTTTTTTGCAGATGCTTTTTTTAAGACGAGAAAAATCATGCGAGTCTTTGATTCCTGCTTCCATTGCTAATTTTATGAAATTGTCGTAGCTCTTTTTCATTCATTAAGCCTAATACACTACAGTGTAATAATCAAGGGTGTGTCATCGGAGACTCAACCTCCCAAATGGAGGTTGAGCCTCCATCCATTTTTGCTTCAAAAATCTTCGTTTGACAGAAAGTGTCGGGGTGGGGGGTAGTATTAAGATAGTATTTATAAATAATTAATATAAAATGATATGAACAATAATCCAATGGAAAAAATGGTTGCGCCAAAGCCAAAACAAGAAATTAATGACGAAATTAACGAAGGACTTCAAGATCACGGTAAACCTAGTCAGGAGCAAAATGAAATTATTTTAAGAGAGAACGAAGTCGCTTCTTTTAGAGATGATTCAGGAAGGAGTGACATAATTTTTGGAAGAAATGAAGATGCTGCTAAAATAATAGATTTTATAAATTTTGACATTCCCACCTGGAATGAATTTATTCCTCAATCTAAGTGGGACGAATGGAGAATTGAAGAAATAAAAAATTTAGGTGTCATTGCTAGACATCATGGAGATCCAGTTGAAAATCAAGAAGATATAAATCAAAATAATATTTTCACTGTAGATTATTATTTAAAAAAAACACCCAGAAATAATTGCTCAAGCTGAAAAAAAGATTGATAAATTAATGTCTTACCTTAAGGGAATATTGCCTGAAGATACGAAGCATGAACACGAAAACAGAATGGGGAAAATAGTGAATCGCATAACGGGTTTCAGCATCTATTTAAAATACTCTGATGAGAATGAGTCTAAATATAAAATTGAACTTAAAAAAGGAGAAGGTGCTGGGCTGCCGATAGAACAAATAAGAAATATTATTACTGAAAAGGGCAATCCTAAAAGCATTATCCTTGCATCTTTTGATGGTGATGATGATGGTAGCGGTGATAATATTTACAATGAATTTGAATATCAATTTGATAGGGATTTAGATGATAAATTAAGAAAATAAATTATTGAATATTTTTAAATTTCTCTTTTCTCCCGAAGGTTGAGCCTTCGGGAGATTTTTGTTATACTGCTGACATATGAGAAAAACAGAATTTGCCAACGGAGAATTTTATCACATTTATAATCGGGGAGTGGATAAACGAGATGTCTTTTTGGATGATAGGGATTATCGAAGGTTTTTACTGTCCCTGATTGAGTTTAATTGCATCGAACCAATTGGTAGTTTATATGAAAAATATCTTCGTGATAAGCAAATAAGTGAAAATGGAGGCTCAACCTCCATTATGGAGGTTGAGCCTCCATTTTCACCTCCGAAGAAACTAGTTGAGTTTATTTGCTATTGCTTGAATCCGAATCACTACCACTTTATATTGCGACAACTCGAGGATAATGGAATAAAGAAATTTATGCATAGATTAGGAACGGCCTACACAATGTTTTTTAATAAAAAATATAAGCGATCGGGGTCGCTCTTTCAGGGCAGATTTAAAGCGATTCACATTGATTCAAATGAATATCTTTTGTATCTTTCCGCATATGTTAATCAGAATCATTTTATTCATGGAATGGGAAAGGAAGATTGGAAATATTCCAGCTTGGCAGAATATAAAAATTTGCATAATGGCAATGTTTATATTTGCAATACCGATTCAGTATTAAAACAGTTTAAAAATGTTGATGAATATTTAGAATTTTCAAATATAAATGCCTTGTATCTGAAAAATAAAAAAGAGGAACAAAAATATTTACTAGAAGACATTTAGAAAATTGAACTAGGCGTGGAGGTTGAGCCTCCATAAGGGAGGCTCAACCTACTAAAGCAGTATGAAAAATAGTGTAGTTAATAAAATTTTACAGGAAACTGAGATTGGCTATGATCGGATGGCGGAAAAGTTTTCGGGAACGCGGAATTTTTTCTGGTCGGATTTGGAATTTATTCAAGATTATATTCAGGCGGGGGACAAGGTGCTGGATTTTGGTTGTGGCAATGGTCGGGTATTGGATATTTTTAGCGACAAAAAAATAGAATATTATGGTGTGGATATCTCACAAAAATTAATTGATTTGGCTAAGTTGAAATACTCTGAATTTAAGCATAATTTTGTAAAAGTATCGGGTCAAGCTAGTCTACCATTTTCGGATAATTTTTTCAATAAGGTCGTTTCAATTGCAGTCTTTCATCATTTTCCGGACAAAAAATTTCGCTTGGATATGATTCGGGAATTATATCGAGTAACGCAGCCGGGCGGCGAGATTATTGTGACCGCATGGAATTTGTGGCAATCAAAATATCGTAAATATATTCGAAAAAATAGATGGCGCAAAATATTTTTTTTGAGCAAATTGGATTGGTCGGATTGTGAGATTCCATTTAAAAATAATGAAGGAAAGGTTTTTAAAAGATTCCATCATGCCTATGCGCAAAAAGAATTGGTTGAATTATTTTCGCAAGCGGGCTTTGAGGTTTCCGAAGTGCGGGTGGTGAATAATAAAAATTTAGTTTTAATCGGAAAAAAAATATGAACCCCGCACTAACTTTTGATTGTAACGCATATTTGACTTGATGGAGTGGGCGAGGTAGCATTTAAATAATTAATATACTTCGGATATTATTAAAAAATTAGTAATATCAAGAGTTAGTGCGGGGTGAAAAAGAAAGTAAAGGCTCTAGTGCTTTTTTCCGGCGGGCTAGATTCAACGCTGGCAATTAAAGTACTGGAAAAACAAAATATTGAGGTGGTGGCGCTGTCGTTTGTCAGTTATTTTTTCGGTGACGCCAAGGCCAAAGAAAGCGCGGAAAAAAATCGCATCAATCAACGCTCAGTTGATTTTGCCGACATGCATTGCGAAGTGGTGAAAAATCCTAAGCGCGGCTATGGCAGCGCGATGAATCCGTGCATTGATTGCCATCTGCTCATGATTCGCGAAGCGGGCAAAATAATGCGCGTGGAAGGTTTTGATTTTGTGGCGACCGGTGAAATTCTGGGTCAACGGCCGATGTCGCAAAATTTGCACTCGTTGCAATTGATTGAAAAGGAGGCCGGCTTGGAAGGGCGATTATTGCGACCGCTTTCAGCTAAATTACTAGAAGAAACAACTATTGAAAAAAATGGTTTGGTGGATAGAAATCAATTGCTGGATATCTCCGGTCGCTCCAGAAAAAGACAATTTGAACTGGCCAAGGAGTTTAATCTAAATTATTATCCAACTCCAGGTGGTGGTTGTCTTTTGACAGAAAGTGAATTTGGCAAAAAATTAAAAAAACTTTTAGCAGAAATTAAAAATCCATCCGCTTCTGATTATGCTTTGTTGCAGATCGGGCGAGTTTTTTGGGTGGAGGGGGCGCGGATTATTGTCGGCAGAAATTCGGCAGAAAATGAAAAGCTAAAGAAATTAAAGGAACAAAGCAATACAATAATAGAACTGAAAAATTTTATGGGTCCGGTGGTTTTGCTGCGCGGGCCAGTCACTGAGAAGGTGATGGAGGAAGCCAAAAAAATAACTGCCAGCTACTCAAGGCACACAAAAGGACTAGATTATAAAAAATTGGAGTTTTTGGTTATGGTTTAACTTTTCTTCAGCGCATCAAAACATTCATTTTTACTGGCCAAAATAGCCAGTTTTTGTGGTATAATTTTTCTAAGAAGTTATCCACAACTGACACTGCTTTTAGTTGAAAAAAGAGTTAAAATAAGATATAATTAGCAAATCAGAATGATATTAAATATTTTATGATTAAAGAGACGTTTTTGTGGATTTTAGCCTAAAAAAGCAGCATGATTTTTTCAAATAAAAAAGAAAACAAAATATTAAAATCAGAGCGAAGAATCTTTGAAAGAAAAAATTTTCAAGAAGGGTCTTTTCATGGCATGGACAGCGTTTATTTGCCAGTGAGAAAAACGGTTAAGGTGAGGAAAAATTTAAAAATGTATCTTGCTTTTTTAATTAGAACTTACAAGACAATTGCGAAAAGTAATTTTTTAAAAGATACTTTTATTTTTCTAAACCTAATCTTTAGAAAAAATAGCAATTATTCGATTACGAATATTAAATTTATTTGGAAAAAAGTATCTTTGCAGTTAGATAATATTTTTGAATCTTTTATAATTATCCTGCGGAAAAAATTTAAAATTTCCATCCAGAAAAAATGGTTCAAGCGATCATTCGCTACGGTATTGATTTTGGTTTTGATGGCGGGACTGTTTACAGGCAATAATAAATCATACGGTTATACTTATACTTTTCAACAGGATAGTTGGGCTGGCGGAACATCGGTCAATAATGCCAATCATACAGACAACAAAACTGGTTGGACCAATTACACCAGCAGCTCTAACCTGACCGTAGGCAGCACGATCACCTTGCCGAACAATAATAATTCAATTACGCAAACTGACGATGGTACAACCAACACTGGCTTCAATTTGACCGGTAAAACTTTTTCGCAAGCGGAAGTGAATGGAACAGGAAGCGGGGCGAGTGTAAAATTGAGTCCAGTGCCGAGCGGTTTTGGAACCGGCGCAGATGGGGCGTGGACAATTTCCACAGCGAAAAATATCAACACGGACACTAATGGTAATGGCGGGCGGACTTGCGCGGATGGAATTTCCTACAATGTGACGGCGCTGACAGCTAACACGGCCACACTTTCCGGAATGCCTCCAGCTGGGTGTTATGCGGCGGGTGACCAAGTTATGCTTTTGAATGAACAGGGGGATGGAACAACTGATATTGATATGGACTGTAGCTGAGGAACAACAGTCGGAGGCGTTGGACGCATTTATTTAAAATCGAGTAGTATTTCCGGCACAACTTCACCAACTGCAACAACTGCTAGCTTGCCAACTTCATATTATACTCCCGGCACCTTCACTTCCGGCGTTATTGACACCGGTCAAAAAACTTCCGCTTGGGGCAATTTTAGTTGGAATGCAACTCTCGCCGGTCAAACAATCACGATGAAAGCGCGAACTTGTGCGACCAGTGATTGCGTTGGCGCGACTGCTTGGACAAGTTGCACAAATATCACAAGTGGTAATGCGCTTTCAACTGGCGGATGCGCAACTGTTGGAGATCGTTATGTTTGTTGTGTCTATCATTATCTTTTCGGCGTTTGTCGGTTTCATGACTGGTTTCGTGCCGGCTAGACGGGCTAGCAAGATTGACCCATTGGATGCTTTGCGGTATAAATAGGAGTATGAAAATATTAGACGGAAAAAAAATAGCTGAGGAAATTCTGGGGGATTTGAAAAATAAAATCTCTGCTGATAATTTGTATCCTGGCTTGGGGGTTGTTTTAGTCGGTTCGGATGAAGCGTCTAAAATTTATGTCAGCTTGAAAGGCAAGGCGGCGGAGAAAGTTGGTATTGATTTTAGAAAAATTGAAATGTTGGAGAATGCTTCAGAAGAAGAAGTGTTGGCTGAAATTGAAAAATTAAATAATGATTCAAAAATACACGGCATTATCGTGCAGCTGCCGTTGCCAAAACATTTGGACAAAATAAAAATCATTCAAGCGATTGATGCAAAAAAAGATGTCGATGGATTTCACGATGAAAATATCGAATTGTTTTTTGCGGGGAAGGAACGATTCTTTCCGGTTTTCCCGAAAGCTCTGCTGGAACTGTTGAAATCAACCGGTGAAAAATTGGAAAACAAAAAAGCCATCATCATTTGCAACTCGCAAGAATTTGGCAAGACAATGCAAGCGGCCTTGAAAACGGAAAAAATTTCTTCTCAATATTTTTTTCAAGATGATGTGCAGGACGGTTTGGTTGACTTGCAAGAGGCTGACATTCTGATTACCGCTTGTGGCAAACCGAATTTAATTTCCGGTGAAGCGTTGAAAGATGGCGTGACCATCATCGACGGCGGAATCACATGGGTGGGCGACAAAGTGGTGGGGGATGTGAATTTCGCTTCCGTGCAAAATTTGTCTGGCTTTCTTTCACCTGTGCCGGGCGGCGTCGGTCCGGTCACCATCGCCTGTCTTTTGCAGAATGTCGTTGAGGCGACAAAAAATAGCTTTTAAGATACACTTGAAACAATTATAAAATATTAAAAAAATTAAGACATAGTTGAAATATTCAAAAAGGTAAAAATATGATCAATGTGGTTAAAAATTTATAAAAAACCTTTATTTAAGCCAAAAATCATCCGCAGCATTTGACAAAAAACTGATTTGGGTGTATACTATTACATTGGTTCATAACATGCTAATTTGCATTTGCCACGGCAGAAAGGATTTTTTTTGAGAATTTTTTCTGCTGTGGCGAAGCTGTAGTGGCCAAGCCTGACAGCAAAAACTTAATTACCAAGTCGGAGTGATTCAGTGGGAATCATAATGAGGCGGTGAAAAGGAGATGAACCATGAGGAAGTCTTTGAATTGGAAAGAGGTCGAGCAGTTTTTGGCGGTTCCTTGGAGTTTGTTTGCGGTTATCTGCAACACATTCAAAGAGGCATTGATTGGGATTGAAATAATCCCATGGTTGATTACCGATGGCAAGGATTTTTTCATCGATAATTTTTTGAAACCCCTTGGCGAGGAGTTTCTCAAAAATCAGCGTATTCGTGTCTTGAGTGATACTACCATCATGGTTAATCTTGATGCGGCGCCAAGGTTACCCTTCGATGGTGCGCAGATAGAAAAAAATGATGGCGGTGGATGGGTAAAAGTTGAGAAGCGCAAGGATGAATTGTATGTGGATGGCCGCAAGGTTATTATGCGTATAGTTAAGCGTCAAAAAAATGGTAAGACTATAAGGGGATATGAGCTCCACGATGAACTTTCAGGAGAACTGGTGCTTCATCCGAACATTTTGGATGCTCTTATTGAACAACATCTAAACCTCATTCCAAAAAAATGG
>Ga0210049_1001819_pt1 | contig 20062 bp, 22 predicted proteins | sample CryGeyCG2014_300_2_FD_183964 | JGI IMG/M metagenome (GOLD analysis project Ga0210049, IMG submission 183964) | Groundwater microbial communities from aquifer - Crystal Geyser CG06_land_8/20/14_3.00 (SPAdes) (version 2) | ecosystem: Environmental > Aquatic > Deep subsurface > Groundwater | place... | reverse complement strand
ATTCAAGCACCAATTTTATAGAGAAATTTAAATCCTAAACAAAAATTCGTCAATTCTTTTTTTTGCAAGCTCTCTCTTTTTCTGATGCTCTTTCAAAAAAATATTTATCTTCTCAATCAAAATCTGCTTTAATTCGCCAGTCAGCATTTTTCCAGATTTATAATCATTATAAATTTTTTTCAGTTTCTCGTCGCTGGGTTCAAAGAACATTTTCAAATATTGGTAAGAAACATCAACATCAGGATTGCCACCTTTTCTCCTATGCTCTTCTGTTGTTTTTTGCCCTCCTGAAAAAGCATATTTCTTAATTTTATTTTCAACCTCTTTTGGAGAATCTGTTGTTAAAATCGCTTTCGCAGAATCTGACGACGACATTTTTCCTCCAACACACCCCAAAGGAGGAAGAAAAACTCCGTGAATAATTGAGGGTTTAGGATAACCTAGTTTAGGGTAAACGTCGCGCGCAACTCTAAAATGCGCATCCTGGTCAATCGCAAGAGGAATAAGACACGGAATTTTTTTGTTATTTTTTAACGAACCAGGAATCATAACCGGAGCCGCCTGCATAGAAGTATAAAAAATCTCTCCGATATTTCGCGATTCATCAAACCCAAAAACTGCTTTTACCGTCGAGAAAGTGATTTTTTTCGCAACCTGAATCGCCAGAGGATAAAGCACATCTGCGTGTTTTGTATCAATCAAAAAATGAGTCTTCTTCGAATCAAAACCAAGAGCAATCACATCCAGCATATTTTCATAAAGCCATTTCTGAACCCCCTCATAATCCAATTTTTTCTTGAACAAAAATTTCTCGTCGTCGGAAAACTGAAAATAAAGTTCAACTCCGAATTTATCCTGCAACCATTTTGTAAAAATCCACGTTCCTAAATGCCCGAGATGAATCGGCCCCGACGGACTCCGACCAGTATAAAGAAAAAATTTATTTCCTTTTTCATATTCATCCAACAGCCATTTCAAATCACGATGAGCAAAAAATACCTTTCTTCGTAACATAAAATGCAACTCGCCAGTATGCCTCTCAATTCTCTTAAGAAGATTCTCGTCTAACTTCTCCACGCCAAACTCCCGCACCAATTTCTCATAATCAACCTCACCTGAAACCTCCCATGGTGTCACTCTCATTTTTTCAGCCATATAATTTCATACAAACAATATTTTTAAACTTAATTAACTCCAAATATTTATAAATAATAATTACTGATTAATAAAATGAGAAAACTAATATTCATACTGATTTTTCTGTCAATGCTTTCATTTGCATCTGCAGAAATAGTTCTGACAAAACAACCAAGTGAATTATATAATCTCGGCGACAAAATAACAATTCCAATAAAAATAACTACTTTTGAGGATATCCAAAAACTCTTCACAATGAAGTTGATTTGTAATGGAATAGAAACAGAAATATACAAGGAATATCTTTTCTTATCTTCTGGTGAAGAAGCATCAAGAATACCTTCAATTCCATTAATAAAAGATTTTATCGGACGTTCAACAGGAACCTGCAAAATAAAAGCAGTATTTGGTGAAGAGATAAAATTAACAAATGAATTTAAAATATCAGACGAGATAAAGATAATTTTAAAGAATGAAGAAAAAGAATTTTATCCCGAAGAAAAGATAGAAATAGAATTTGAAGCAATAAAAAAAGACAATTCACTTGTTGAAGGATTTGTAAATGCGACAATTGAAGGAGGCAACCTGACAGAAGCACTTGAAATATATGATATTGTAAACAACGGATACGGGTACATAACTTTTTCAATGCCCAAAAAAACAAAAGCAGAACAATATCTTATTAAATTAAATGTATTTGAAAAAGATTTAACAGGAGAAATAACAAATAAGGGTTTTACAAATTACAACATAAAAATATTGCAAGTTCCAACAAGTTTAGAAATTATCCTCGAGAATGAAAAAGTAGAACCAGGAACAGATGCAAAAATAAAAACAATTCTCCACGACCAAACAGGCGAAAAAATTCCCGCAATGTCAATAATAACAATTACAAATTCACAAAATCAGCTGGTAGAAAAAACAGAAATTGAAACAGATGAATATTTTGAACTCCCAATAATTTACAAAGAAATCCCCGCAGAATGGAAAGTTCATGCAATCTCAAATGAAATTGAAAGTGAATTAATATTTGAGATTATAGAGAAAGCAGAAATAAAAATAGAGATAATAAATAAAACCTTGACAATAACAAATATTGGAAATATCCCATATAATGATACAGTTCAAATAAAAATAAAAAACACAACATCAGACCTAAATGTAACATTGGGAATTGACGAGGAGATAAAATATGTCCTGACTGCACCAGATGGAAACTACAGCGTAGAGATAATAAAAAACAACGGAGAAAGTTACATAAATGAAAATGTCCTGCTCACAGGTAAAGCAATTAGTATAAAAGAACCTTCACAAGGGATAATAAAAATAATAAGGCACCCAATTTCATGGATTTTTATGATTGCAATTCTTGGTTTTATGGCTTTCACAATTTTCAAAAAAGGTTACAATAAAAGATTCCTTGCATACATAACAGAAAAAAAAGCCAAAGCAAAACCCCTTTTAGAATTAAAAAAAGGCTCTCTATTAAAAACAAGAAATAAGGCAATTTTATCATTATCAATAAAAGGAGAAAAACAAAATATTGACTTAATTTGTCTAAAAATAAAAAATTTGAAAAATATTGATTCAAGAAAAGGACAAACAGAATCAACCCTTCAAAAAATAGTTACGCTTACAGAAGAAAATAAATCATACATTTATGAAAGCAACGACTCGATATTCCTTCTTTTCATACCGACAATAACAAGAACATTCAAGAACCAAGAAAAAGCAGTTAAACTTGCACAACAAATCAAAAATATATTAGAAGAACATAATAAAATGTTCAAGGAAAAAATTGAATTTGGCATCTCAATGAATTCAGGAAGTATCGTCGCTAAACAAGAAGATAATGATTTAAAATTTATGAGTATGGGAACATTAATAACAAGTTCAAAAAAAATTGCCTCAATCTCAGAAAAAGATATTTTCTTAAGTGAAAAGATAAAAGAAAAACTTCCCGGAAATATAAAGGTTGAAAAAAACGAAAAAGAAAATTTAACATTTTATACCATAAAAGAAATAAAGGACAGGGAAGGAAACAAAAAATTCATAAGCAATTTTTTACATAGAATTGAAGGGAATAAAAAAGATTAATTCTCTAATTTCAAAAATCCATTAACAATTCCTCTCTTAACTTCAAGATGTTTTTTTTCTAAATCGTCGATAAACTCAGAGATTTTATCTTTTCTTTCTTTATGAATTTTAAATTTCAACTTCTTTAATTTTGCATACAATAAAACTTCTTTGTCAAGAAATAAACACAAAGGAGTAATAATTTTTTTGTTTTTCTTTTTCAAATTCTCAATATCCCCTTCGACAAATTCATTAAAAATTTTATAAGAAATTAAATCAGTAGTCAGAGGAATTGCGAGTTTGTCAAATTTTTTTCCAGAAGTTAATTTAATTCTCCCTTTCTCGGCGACAATTTTTAAAATATTTTCTAGAACAACAGAACGAAAATCATTTTTTTTCTTATAAAAAACAACATCACAATTTTTCAGCATTCTAAACTTTCGAATTGTGTAAAAAACTTTTTTCTCAAACCAGCGGATGTAACAGGTTTTGCAAACTTTTCGTTTATTTGTGAACTCATAAACTGGTTTTATCTGGCATATGTGGCACATTTTACTTTAAACAATTAAACAGATGTTCTTTTTTTAAAATCAGATATCTGAATTTGCCTTGTAATAATTCTCTCGCATATCCCTGAATTACTGAAGAAGTAATTGCTTCTTTTCCTGAATTTTTTATAATCTCCATAACAGGAATAAAATCAGCATCTCCTGAAATCAAAACACAAACATCACAAGAATTATCTACAAGTGTTTTTCTGATCATATCAACACTAATTAAAACATCCACTCCTTTTTCAATAACAACATTTTTCTTTTTTATTTTTTTAAGTTTTCTCGTTCTTACTGTTATTCCCTGTTTCTTCAGCCCTTCTAAAAACTTCATATGTTTATGATAAACCTCTTTGTCGTCAGAAATATCAGGAATGGAATTATAATATCTTATGCCAGACAAATCAAAATTAAAATGAGAACAAATAAAATTTGCCAATTTTCTAAAATCAATATTTCCTAAATTAATAAATTTTTTAGAATTATGATACCAGTTATTCCCGTCGATAAAAACAATTGCTCTTCTTTTCAGCATTATTTAAAAAAGAAATAGAACTTATAAAAGTACTCCCGGCATTACCAAATGGCCATACCGGGGATTTGATGATATATTAAACAACAGGAAATATTTAAACTTATTGGTTAAGTGTTGCAGAGGTGGCACATGATTTAGAAAAGGAAGGGCGGGTTAAAAAAGTTGGGGTTAAATTCATCTCCCCACACCATAAATTTCCATATATTTATTAAAATCATCAAATGTTTTTTTATCCATTGGTTTTTTCTCGCCGTTAATCATTAAAGGATAACCTGTGCTATGCAAATGACTAACAGCGTCGGTGATTCCAACAATTGAATAAACAGGAATTCCAGTATTAGCAACAAAAGAACCAATTGCATCCTCCCCTCTCTCACCAAAAATCACTCTTTCTTTATTTGGTAAATTTTTTGATTTTGTTTTATCATAAACAGGACCAACTTGCTCCCTATCAACGGCAATTCCCATTCCAACTATTTTCACATTATAATTCTGAGATTCTGCTTCTCTTTTTATTTTTTCAATATTTTCATATTTTGTTGCACCAGAAGTCCAAACATCATCAACAATAAATATTCTCGCACCATCAAAAAGAGTTTTATTCACAAGTAAACTTTCTTTTTGTGTTGACCCCATGTGTTTTTGCTTCTTTTCTATAGCACCCCTCAAAAGTCTTTATCTATTTTATGATTAGCCCACAAAGCATTTGCAGTTCATACAGCAATTGCACTCCCCTTATATGAATGTCCATAAATAATATCTACCCCTCAACAACATTTTTTCTCATTAACATATCTGCATAACAAGAACCTAATTCAAGATTCATTTTACCAGATTTAAATTTTCCAGCATTAACAAAATAAGGTGTGGGTCTCCCATCCTTTAGCAAAAGCCCGTCGGAAAAAAATAAAGATCCAGAATCCGCAAGAATCTCAGCAAATCCCCTTTGATAATCTTCCATATAAGATTATTTTTTTTCTTTTATAAATATTTATCTCCTAAAGAATAATAATTATTCACAACTTCACTTCCTCAAATTTCCTCCTCTCTTTTTCACTCGCTCCTGTCCTATAAGTTTTCTGCAATTCTTCTGCAAATTTTTTTCCTTTATTATTAAAATAAACAGCAGGTTTTCCTTTCTTATCCTCAACAAAATTTTCTTTGAAACCCCTGATAATTTTATTTTCTTTTTCATTTCTCCCGACGACAAACCAGCAATTATTTCTAAAAAAATGCCTCCCAATATTTGCAAGTTTCAAATTTTTCCCGTCAATTAAATCATTTTTTATCAAAACCTCAAATCTTTTTTTTAATTGCTTTTCACACAACAAACAACCCCCGGCTGGTGTTGGATAATTTATCTTATATTTCTTCGCAAGTTCGATTTGTTTTTTTCGGGTTCTTCCTGAAATCCCCAGCCCAACCAAAGGACGAAAGATATTAATTCCAGTTTCTTTATCAATAATCTTCAGGGATTTTGATGTTTGTGACATTGGTCTTTGCCCTAAAACCTCGCCCGTTGCAATGAGTTTTATATTTTTATCTTCGGCAAACTCCCTTGCCTTATGGAACATAAAAATTTTACAATCAATACAACAATTAAATCCAGCACCCCGCCCATATTTCGAATTTTTCAAAACTTCAAGATATTCTTTTAGCAATTTACCTTTACAACAATCAAAAATTTTTAATTTAACTTTTTCTTGCAGGCAAAATTTTTTAACATCCCCCAGAATCTTTTTTCCAAAAGGCAAATTAAAATAAAAAGCAAGAACTTCAAAATTTTTTTCCTTCATAATTTTCACAGCAAGCCGACTATCCAAACCATTTGAAAAAAGCACAGCACATTTTTGTTTCATAAAAACTAATAAACACAAACTTTTTATATTTTCTCAATCATAAAAAAAATGAAAACAAGAACAAAAATATTAGCCATATCGGGGATTTTAATAATAATTATTTTATTTTATTTTTCAACTAAACAATTAACCGGTTATGTAATTGGAACAGGAAAAAATTCTTTCACAATGGCGATCTGCAATAAAACAACACCAAATGGAGGTATCTATTGCGAGGATTATGAAATAATTTGTGAAGGAAAAAAAGCGTCAAAAATAAGTGCAACAGGATTTTCAGTTCCACACCCAAACAATTGGCAGGATCCTCGTGGGGAAAACGGAAGTGAAATTATCTGCAAATAAATTTTCCCGACGGCATCTAAATCGATTCACTTTTTCTCTGAATCACGAACGTCTTTTTTAGAATTTTCAGTATCTTTCTTAACTAACTTTAAATTTGAACTGTTGTTTGATTTATCTTTTCTAAATTTACTCAAAATTCTTGAAATCCAAAATCCAACTTTAAAAAATTTAGAAATTATTCCGATAATAATTAAAATAATTCCAGCAAAAATTCCTTTTATCGCGATAGAATAAGAAGAAGTAAAAAGAAATCCAAAAAATTTCAATAAAGATTTGTCAGCAAAAAATCCAGCAACACTATCAAGTTTTACAAAAACCAAAGAAGCAATTAATAGCAAACCCCCGACAAGAATGGGAGCATTTGTTTTGTTCCTGACAAGAAAAAAAATCCCAATTGAAATAAATAAACAAACAAGCATTAAGAAATAAAATTTATTCTCAAAATAATTTTTGGTTTGCTCTGAAACTAAAAAATAAGGCATATCTCTCTGCTCTTCAAAACAATCAATAAAATCACACGAATAATCTGCATAATAAATTTCTTCAACTTTGCCAGAAATCATTTCTTCGACAATAGCATTTACACCACCTTCAATTGCATCACATGAAATAGCAAATGTTTCTCCCGCCTCGCTAAAAACAAACTCTGTCTGATTAATACAATACTCCTGCATTAAAATCAATTGATTCTCTGAAACACTTTCCAAATTTATTTGTTCAGAAAGAAATTCTGTTACAACAGGAATTAATTCTTCTTGTATATTTTTATATTCCAAGGAGTTAGAAACAACCAATAAACTATTCATTAATAAAAAACCCATAAAAAGAATCACACTTACAATAACAAGCAAACCACTCCGAATAAAACCCATATTAGAATAATAAAAAAGAGTTTTTAAAAGTTACATTCTTTCCAATGCAGAAATTCTTTTTTCAATAGGCGGATGCGTCGACGACAAACCCTTTAAAGGATTTGCAAAAAACAACGGAGCAACCACTTTGCTTACTCTTTTTTCCGACGACGCAGAATCATTTTTAATTTTTTTCAAAGCACGAATCAATCCTTCTGGATATCGTGTGAATTTCACAGCAGTTGCATCAGCAGAATATTCTCTTTTGCGGGAAATCGCCATCTGAACAATACAAACAACAATTGGTGCAAGAATTGCCATGATAATCCCAAGCACAATAAAAATTCCATTTTTACTATCACTATTCCCGCTTCTAAACCAGAGACTTCTCAAAAAAATCTGTGAGATAATGGCAATCATTCCAACCATAACAGCGACGAGAGTCATGTAACGAATATCATAACTGCCGATGTGTCCAAGTTCATGAGCAAGCACATTTTCTAATTCCCGCCTTTCAAGTTTTTCCAAAGCACCTTCTGTAACACAAATCACTGCATTTTCAGGATTCCTGCCAGAAGCAAAAGCATTAATCTGCGACGACGGCATTACATATAATTTTGGCATTGGCAAACCAGAAGAAATAGTTAATCCTTCAACAAGACGATAAAAATCAGAATGTTTTTCCCTCGATGCTTTTTTCGCACCCACTGACGCAATTGCAATTTTATCTGAATTATAATAACTTATCAAAATATAACTTAATGAAAAAATTATAGAAATTATCATTATAATAAAAAAGAAACCAGGCTCAAATGCAAAAGAAATCACATAACCAAACAAAACAAAAACAGCAAATATAGTTACCATTAAAAAAAATGAATTTCTCTTATTCTTAGAAATCTGGTCACGAAAATCAATCCTTTTCATAGGAGAAAGAAGAAGTTAAACTTTTTAAGAGTTTTGAATTTGATTTAATAGTCTTATTAATCTTGCGCCTCCATTACCATTATAGATTTTTTTCTCACCAACGACAAAATGCACAAGCACTACTTTTTTTTAAACCTAAATCTCTTAGACGACAATAAATATGTAAGGGATTAAAATAATGTTCAATTGATAAATTGCCTATCTCAAAAAATTATCGCCTCTCCCATAAACATTCTTATAATTCCATAATTTCAAACTTTAAATACTTTATTGTAAAAATCAGAATTCTACTTTCACAGCTTTTCTCTCACTTTCTGCAATCTTAATATATTCTTTTTTGTTTTTTCCATAAATTCCTGCGAAAAATTTTCCAGGCATTGTTGTGCAGAGATTATTAAAAATTAAAATTGAGTCATTGTAAAATTGCCGAGCATAAGCCACCCTGTCTTCTGTCGACGACAGTTCTTTCTGCAATTCAAGGAAGTTTGTGTTTGCTTTCAAGTCAGGATAATTTTCAGCAAGGGCAAAAAGTCTTGCAAGCGATTTTTCCAAAACATTATCTGCCTTAACTTTTTTCTCAATACCTTTTGCGCCAACAAGCGCTTTTCGCGCTTCAGTAACTGCCTTGATTGCACTTTTTTCGTGCTTCATATAACCCTTAACAGAATTAACAAGATTGGGAATCAAATCAGCACGGCGCTTCAGTTGAACATCAATCTGTGACAGAGAATTATCAATTCTATTTGACAAAACAACAAAACGATTATAATAATAAAAGAAAATAATTCCAATCAATAAAGCTATCCCAATAAAAACCCAAATTACCATATAAAAGAATTCAAACAAAATTTATAAACTTAACTGAATAAAAAAATCATGGTAAAAATAGACAAATCAAAATGTTTGGGTTGTGGATTGTGTGTTTCAATATGCCCGGAAGTATTTGAAATGGACAGCGACGGAAAAGCAAAAGTCATCTCGCAAAAAGAAACTCCTTGTGCAAAAGAAGCAGCTGAAAGCTGCCCAGTTGAAGCGATTAGCGAATAAAAACCTTTATTAATTCTTTTAAATTTTATCTGATATGCAAAAGCAAAAAGAGACGGCGGGTAAAAATAGCGAAGATAAAAAAGGTGTTGACTTTATAAAATGGTTTTCTGAACTGAATAAAAATTCAGGAAAGTTCGCAGGGGGAAAAGGAGCAAATCTTGCAGAAATTTTTAATCTTAAAATTCCAGTCCCGCCGGGCTTTGTTGTAACAGCACAAGCATATAATTATTTTATTGAAAAAGCAGAATTAAAAACAAAAATAGAAGAACTTCTGAATTCAATTGATTATGAAAATACTTCAAAACTCGACGAGATAACTAAAAAAATAAGAAAATTAATTACTGATGAAAAATTACCAAAAGAAATAGAAGAAGAAATTACAGATTCTTATCAGGCACTTGATGCACCTGATTTCAGCAAAGCAAAAGGTTCTGCACTCGATATTTTAAAAAACTCAGCAGAACCTGTCTTCGTCGCTGTTCGAAGCAGTGCAACAGCAGAGGATTTAGCAGACGCAAGTTTCGCAGGACAGCAGGATACATATCTTAACATAAAAGGCAACGACGCGGTTTTAGAGCACATAAAAAAATGCTTTGCATCACTTTACACTTCCCGCGCAACATATTACAGAAATAAAAAAGGATTTGAGCACGGCAAAGTAAGCCTGGCAGTTGTTGTGCAAAAAATGGTCGACGCTGACAAATCAGGAGTAATCTTTTCAAAAGATCCTTCATACAAAAATGAAAACACAATCATCGAGGCTGTTTGGGGCTTGGGGGAAGGAATTGTTTCAGGGCAAGTCACACCAGACAGGTATATTGTAAATGAATCAAAGATAATAGAACAAAAAACAGCAGATAAAAAAATTGCATTCACGCGAAATGCGAGCGGAGGAAAAGAGATTGTAAAATTAAAAGAAGAGATTTCAAAAAGAAAAGTCCTAAATGATTATGAAATAAAAAAATTAACTGAATATGCACTTAAACTTGAAGAACATTATCAAAAACCACAGGATATTGAATTTGCAATTGAAGGAGAAAATATCTATATTGTACAAACACGCCCAATAACAACAATCAAAGGTAGAATAGATAAGGATTCTTCAAAAGAACTCGAAGGAGAAGTTATTCTTGAGGGGCTTGCTGCATCACCAGGAATAGCGTCGGGAAAAATAAAAATAGTCGAGGAAATGTCTGATTTGTCAAAAATAAAAAAAGGCGATATTCTGGTTACAAAGATGACAAATCCAGACATGGTTGTGACTATGCAACGCTCGTCGGCGATTATAACAGAGGAGGGGGGATTAACTGCACACGCCGCAATAGTATCTCGTGAGATGGGAATTCCGTGCATCGTCGGAACACAAGAAGCAACAACACTTCTTAAAGACGGGGAAACAATAACTATCGACGGATATAATGGAAAAATTTATAGGGGAAAAATAGCAGAAACGCAACAAAAACAAGTTCTTCCTATAACAGCAAAAACCAAAACCAAAATAAAAGTTATAGTTGACTTGCCGAGTTTTGCAGAGCGTGCATCAAAAACAGGGATAAAAAGCGTCGGACTAACACGCATTGAAGGCATAATTGCAGAATCAGGAAAACATCCAAATTATTTTTTACAAAAAAAAGAAATGAAAGATTATGAAGAAATAATTTTTAAAGGTATAAGTGAGATTGCAAAATATTTTGAAGAAATGTGGATAAGAACTTCTGATATTCGCAGTGATGAATACCAGAATCTCGAGGGAGCACCACAGGAAAAAGAAGCAAATCCAATGCTTGGAATGCATGGAATAAGATTTGGATTAAAACATCCGGAAATTTTGAAAGCAGAAATAAGTGCATTGAAAAAAGTTGCAGAAAAGGGTAAAAAAATAGGGCTGTTGCTCCCACAAGTAATTTCAGTAGAAGAAGTCCAGCAAGTAAAAAAAATATTAAAAGAGATAAATTTTGCCGACGCTAAAATCGGTGTTATGATAGAAACACCGGCAGCAGTTCAGATAATAAAAGAACTTTGTGAAGAAAAAATTGATTTTATCTCTTTCGGGACAAACGACCTCACACAATATATGCTTGCAATTGACAGGGGAAATGAAGAGGTTCAGCATATTTACAATGAATTGCATCCAGCAATACTTTATCAAATTGAATTCGTAATAAGGGTTTGCAAAAGAAACAATGTTGAGACAAGCATATGCGGGCGGGCAGGAAGCAGAAAAGAAATGGTAAAATTCCTCGTCGAGAAAAATATTGATTCAATAAGCACGAACGCAGATATGGCAAAAGAGATATCTGATTATGTCGCTGAACTTGAAGGTGTTCCAGTTGAAAAACAGGCAATTAAAGAGGAAAAAATTCAGGAAAAAATAATTCCTCCATTCACAGAAAAGGAAAATGAAGAAAAAAATCAAAAAGCCAAAATTTCTGAACAAGAACCATCAGAGCAAAAAAATGGAATAAAAGAAAATCAGGAAAAAAATAAGTTTAATGAAGAAGAACCAGAATTCAAAACAGAAGAAGAAATAAAAAAAGAAAACGAACTTGATATTTATTAATTCAAATAAAAAGATTATACAAAACCAAAATTTATAAACCTATAAATACTCACTAAATTATGCCAAAAAAAGTTGTGAAAAAAATAAATCCAGTAAAAAATCCTTCTAGCCCAACAAAAAATAATCCAACAGAAAACATTAAAAAAATAATTCCTATAAAAAAAGAAGTGGCAGAAAAATTAGATAAAAAATCAGTAACCACGCCGTTAAAAAAAACAACAAAAGAAAATATATCTTCTCCTCTTAATCTGGAAAAAACACTTGTGGAAAATTTTGTTGGATTGCAAAAAGTTATGACAAATCTTGCAATAAAACTCGACGGACTTTCAAATCAAATATCCCGCTTATTAAATTTATTTGAAATCTCTGCAAAAACTCTTGCTGAAAAAGGTAGTGCTCAACAAATAGGGATAAATGAAAAGAGAATTCTAGAAAAAATAGATAATCTTGTTGATCAAAATAGGACAATTGCAAGAGGTGTTTCGCTTTTGCATGAAAATCCCTCGCAACAATCTTCTGCTCCTCGACAACAACCCCAAAAAGTTCAAGCAATACAAAAAAATTTTGGAGAAAGCAATAATCAATATCAAAGATCTATTTCTTCAAGACAAGCCCCATTTAATACAACCCAAGAGATTTAGAATGTTAAACCAAAAATCTTCTGAATTCAATGAATATTTCTTACTGAGTTTTACAGAAGAAATTTTAAAAAATTTAATAAAAACATCAACGAAATTTCCAGTACAATTCATAAAAAACCCCCAAGAAAATCGGTTTTATAATCCAATAAAAACAAATCAGAAACAACCATTGAAAAAAATTCAATTTCAAACTTCCCCTGTAGGGCAATTACAAAAAAGCGAATTTCAAAAATCACAGTTTAAAAAATCCACAAAACCGATTTTTAAGAAGATAAAACCTCTTTTCAAAAGAAAACCAATTCAAAGAGGAAATTTAAATATTCCAGAACCGCGACTTCCAGAACATCTTCAATATATAAGGCCAATCCCTGAAGAAGCATTAATAGAACTCGGAAAGATAATCCCCCTAATAAAAGACCCAGCAATAAGAATAATTGAATGTGACGGACCAGATGAAAAAATAATTGTAAAAGGAGCGATAGGCGTTAAACCAACAGCAATCATACTTCGGGAAGATGAAATAAAAGAGATAATAGAAGAGTTCTCAAAAAAATCAAAAATACCTGTTCACGACGGAATTTATCGTGTGGCTGTCGGACGCCTTGTTCTTTCAGCAATTGTTTCAACAGTTATTCCTCCAAAATTTATCATTGAAAAAATGAAATATCCTCAGCAAATAGAACAGGGATTTCCAGTAAACAGAGATAACAATGCAAGATAAAATAACTGCTGAAAAACTAAAAAAATATTTTAAACTGACAAGCAAAGCATTGGATATCACAAAAAAATCCATTAAAAAAAATAAAGCAAAACAAGCAAAAGAAATTTTTGAAATGGCTGGGAATTATTTATCAGATGCGAAATATTTTGAAAATAAAAAAGATTTTGTCAATGCATTTGCTGCACTAAATTATGCACACGGATGGCTCGACGCTGGAGTTCGGTTGGATGTTTTTGATGTTAGGGATAATAAGTTGTTTACTATTAAGTGAATTTAAATATTAGTATTACCTCTTATAAAATGAAAAAAAAGGTGATTGTAATTTCTCTCGGAGGAAGTTTGATAATTCCAAAAGATATTAATATGAAATTTTTGAGGGAATTCAAAAAAATAATTTTAAAACACACGAATAAAAATAAATTTGTAATTGTCTGCGGAGGCGGAAGTACAGCCAGAGAATATATTAATGGTTTAGAAAATGAAAAACTTTCAAAAAAAAGATTTCATCAGGGGCTTTTGGGAATTGCATCAACGAGATTAAATGCAAGATTTATGACTTATTTTTTTGGAAATGATGCAAACAAAGGAATTCCTCATGACATGAAAGAAATAAAAAATATGCTGAGAATCTATGATATTATTTTTTGCGGGGCTTTGAGATATACCGGGGACGAAACATCAGACAGTACTTCTGCAAAACTCGCAAATTTTTTTGAAACAGAATTCATAAATTTAACAAATGTCGACGGGCTTTTTAATAAGAATCCTCTAAAAAACAAAAATGCAAAATTTATACCAAAAATAACTTGGGAAGATTTTGATAAAATTGCAAACAAAATAAAATTCAAACCAGGACAGCATTTTGTCCTTGACCAAAAAGCATCAAAAATCATAAAAGAAAATAAAATTTCTACGTATATACTCGGGACCAGTCTTAATAATTTGAATCATCTTCTTAATGGAAAAAAATTTAAGGGAACGACTATTATTGGGAGCTGAATGGAATCCATAATTATCTCAGAACCAACTTTTGAAAAAGCACGAAAACAAATTTTAGAGAACAAAGACAAAAAAATAGTTTTCACCAGCGACGATGATGAATTAAACAGAAAAATCATTGAAAAAATTCCAGTTAATATTCTTTTGATTAATCAGGCAGGAAGAAAAGATTTTCAGAAACAGAGGAATTCCGGGTTTAATCAGGTTCTTGCAAAAATTGCTAAAAAAAATAATATTACATTAGGAATAAATCTCGACGAGATAATAGAATCAAAAGAAAAAACAAAAGCACAAATCCTCGCGCGCGTTCAACAAAATATAAAACTCTGCAATAAAAATAAATTGCAAATGGCTTTTGTATCTAAAAAATATAAAAGGAATTTATATGATTTAAAAGCACTCGGCTCTGTTCTTGGAATGCCAACATTAATGATAAAGAGTCTGCAAACATTTTTTAACTAAAAAGAGTTTATTCTAAATGGGTTTACAAAAACTAAACGAATCATTGAGCCCGAACGAAAGAAAAATTCTTCCTTATCTAGAAGAAAATATAAATGACATTTGTAAAAAATCAAATCTGGATAAAATATCTGTAAATCGTGCACTGGAATATCTTCAAAACAAAAAAATAATAAATATTATTTCCAATAAAAAAAAGGTAATTGAACTCGGAATAAATGGTGCACTTTACAAAAAAAAGGGGCTTCCAGAACGGCGACTTCTCCATCTTCTCGACGAGAAAAGAATAATCTCTTTGAAAGAAACTCAAAAACAAAGCAAACTTTCAAATGATGAATTCAAGGTTTCAATTGGGGTATTGAAAAATAAAGCATTGATTGAGTTGAAAAGAGGAAATATAATTCTTAACGCAAGTAAGGAAGAACTTGTAAAAAAAACATTAGAAGAATTATTTTTAGACAATCTCCCAATTGAATATAATTCCTTAACTCCTGAACAAATTCACGCCCTGAAAAATCTTCAAAAACGAAAAGACATTGTACAAATAAAAGAAAAAAAAGAGATTTCCATTGAACCAACAGAGTTGGGAAAAGAATTAATAAAATCAAAATTAAAAAATATAGAATTAATAGAACAGATAACTCCTGAACTTTTAAAAGATGAAAAATTATGGAAAGGGAAAAAATTCCGTCGGTATGATGTTACTTCTCCTGTTCCGGAAATTTTTTATGGAAAAAGACATTTTGTAAATCAGGCAATTGATTATGGAAGAAAAATCTGGACAGAAATGGGTTTTAAAGAGATGAAAGGAAATCTTGTTCAAAGTTCTTTCTGGAATTTCGACGCACTTTTCACAGCACAAGACCATCCTGTTCGTGAAATGCAGGATACTTTTTTTATTGACAAAAAAACTTCTCTTCCAGAAAAAGAAATTGTCGAAGCTGTAAAAAAATCCCATGAACAAGGGGTTGATAAGAGCAAAGGCTGGAATTATGTATGGAGCGAGGAAGAAGCAAAAAAACTTGTTCTAAGGACCCATACAACATGCTTGTCTGCCCAAACACTTGCAAAAATAAAAAAACAAAAACTCCCTCAAAAATTCTTTAATATAGGAAAATGTTTCAGAAATGAAACAGTTGACTGGTCGCATGGATTTGAATTTAATCAAACAGACGGAATCGTCGTCGACAAAAATGCAAACTTCAGGCATCTTTTAGGTTATCTGAAACAATTTTTTAATAAAATGGGGTTTGAAAAAATAAGATTCAATCCTGCTTATTTTCCTTACACAGAACCATCAGTAGAAATTAATGTCTGGCACCCTGAAAAAAAATGCTGGCTTGAACTTGGCGGGGCAGGAATGTTTCGTCCAGAAGTTACAATTCCTCTTTTAGGAGAACATATTCCTGTTCTTGCATGGGGCCCTGGTTTTGACAGAACTCTAATGGATTATTATGAAATAAAAGATTTGCGGGAACTTTATAAAAATAATTTAACTCAATTAAGAAAAATAAAACAATGGATAAAATAAAATGGCAAACATAAAAATTTCACGAAAACTTTTTGAAAAAGAAATTGGAAAACTCGACGAGAAAATGCAGGATAGAATTGCAATGTTCGGAACTCCGTTGGAAAATTTTGACAATAATGAAATAGAACTTGAAATTTTTCCAAACCGCCCGGACATGCTTTCATATCAGGGGTTTAAGAGAAGTTTTCTCGCTTTTCTCGGAAAGAAAAAAGGACTAAAAAAATATAATTTAAAAAAACCAGAAAAAGATTTCAAAATTATAATTGATTCTTCTGTAAAAAACATCCGTCCCTATACTGCCTGTGCAATTGTAAAAGGATTAAAATTCGACGACGAAAAAATAAGAGAATTAATTGACATTCAGGAAAAACTTCATTTAACTCTCGGAAGAAAAAGAAAAAAATTCGGAATAGGTATTTATCCTCTTGAAAAAATAAAGATCCCAATCACATACAAAGCAATGGAACCTGATAAAATAAAATTTATTCCTCTTGAATCAGAAAGAGAAATGTCTGGATTGGAAATTCTTCAAAGACACCCGACAGGAAAGGACTACGCGCATCTTCTTGCAGGAAAAGCAAATTTCCCGATTTTCATCGACGATGATAAACAAATAATGAGCATGCCTCCAATAATAAATTCAAAACTAACCGGAAAAATAACAAACAATACAAGAGATGTTTTTATTGAATGCTCTGGTTTTGATTTTGAACTTCTGAAAAAGTGCCTTAACATAATTGTAACTTGTCTGGCAGATATGGGCGGAAAAGTGTATCAAATGGAATTAAAATACAGTAAAAAAGAAATCACTCCTGATCTTACTTCTGAAAAGATGAAACTTTCAATTGAAAATGCAGAAAAAACTCTTGGAATAAATCTTACAGAAAAGCAGGTAAAAATATTATTAGAGAAAATGGGATATAATTATAATAAAGGCGAAGTGGAAATTCCTGCCTGGCGCACAGATATTCTTCACGAAATTGACTTAATTGAAGATATTGCAATTGCATATGGTTATGAAAATTTTGAACCAGAAATTCCAAAAGTAGCGACGATAGGAGAAGAATCCCGCGAGGAAATTTTCAAGAGAAAAATTTCAGAAATTCTCATAGGGCTCGGACTTTTAGAAACATCAAGTTATCATCTGACAACAAAAAGAGACCAATTTGAAGATATGGGAATTGCAGAACCAAAAACAATTCTTGAAGTTGAAAATTCAAAAACAGATTATAAAATTTTAAGACAAAATCTTTCACATATTTTAATGAGGATACTCTCTGAAAACAAGGATTGTGAATATCCCCAGAAAATTTTTGAAATAGGAAGAACATTTGAATTAAAAAACGAGGAAATAATTGAAAAGGAAAATCTTGCCTGTGCAATTGCTCCTGGAAATTTTACTGAACAAAAACAGATTTTAAATACCTTTTTCAAAGCAATAAATTTAGAGATGAAAATAGAAGAAACAAAAGAAGTGCATCCTTATTTTATCGACGGCAGATGTGCTGACATTTTTCTTGAAGAAAAATTAATTGGAAAAATAGGAGAAATACATCCGAGAATTTTAAAAAACTGGAAAATCAAAATGCCTGTCGCACTTTTTGAAATTCGGTTAGAGAATATTTTTAAGAAATTAAAAAAATCTGATTAAAAATTGGAAATTAAATATTAAGTGTTTTTTATAAGCCTCGAGCGGGACTTGAACCCGCGACCTCATCGTTACCAACGATGTGCTCTGCCAAAGCTGAGCTATCGAGGCATTAATAATCTAGAATTCTCTATACTTAAAAATTATTTCTTTTTTAAAATCCTTAGAAAAAAGATAACTAAAAAAATAATAAAAAAAGCCAGAACTAATGAACCAAAAAGAATCATTGCAAAATAAAAAATATCATTCAATACTCCTGTTCCAGTAGAATAATAAAGAACAAGGGAAACAGCAAATAAAATAAAGAACGTTAGGAGATTCTTATTCACAATATTTTTCCTTTTATTAATATTTATATTTCTTGTAGAATTTTTCTTCACCTTTTTTTTAACCATAATATACTAATGAATATGACTTTTTAAATATTTTCAAGAAATCAATTTATTTTTTTGAGCTATTCTCTTCTGCTTCTGAAGATTCCCAATTTTGATTGACTGCATAAGAAGTTAATGACTTAAAATTATCATACACTCCTCCCAACCAGGATAAACCAATTTTGGATGCTGAAGTCAAACCAGAAATACTCCAATAATTAATATCTTTATCTTTTAAACCAACATAACCAAAAAGTATCAGAGCAATTAAAAAAACAGCAAATAATTTATGTCTAAGTCCTTTTATTTCAATAAGTATCCAGATGGCTGCGATTAAACCCACGATAACAAAAAACATCAACCCGATTTCCATATAAAAATAAACATTAGGAGTATAAAAATATTGCTAATAGCCCTGCCAGTGCTCGCACCCACGCTCGTTTTTTATTGTGATGCGATTACTCGTGTAAATGCTCGTCGTGGGTCGCTTCGCTCTCCGTTGTCCGAAATTTCAGTTTCGAACAAAACCTTCAGGTTCTCATTTTATTAAACTAAGAATTCTAATAGCCCTGCCAGGATTCGAACCTGGGTCACCAGATCCAGAGTCTGATATACTTGACCGCTGTACTACAGGGCTTTAAAGAATGATTCAAAAGGAGTATTAAAAATTTACTAATCAACAAATTTAAATAATCTATATTCCTTATTAAAAATGGAAGAAAACCAACAAGAAATTGCTGGAAAAGAAATTGGCACTGTGTCAAGTTATTTTAGCCATGTTGGCGTCGCTGCTATAAAACTTTCAGGCAAACTGAAAGCAGGGAACAAGGTAAGAATAAGAGGGAATACAACGGATTTTGAAACATCAGTTGGAGAAATCCAAATTGAAAGAAAACCCGTAAAGAATGCAAAAGCAGGCGACCATATTGGAATAAAAGTTCCTGACAAAGTTAGACCAAATGATCGGGTATTCTTAATTGAATAAACAAACTTATAAAATAATTTTTCTTAAATTTTTATAGTTAGCAATAGCCCGATAGTTCAAAACAACTCTGTGAGTTTTCATTCGTCTGAAATTCCGGTTTCGAACAAGAGACCAAGAATGCCTGTTCCCAATCTCACTCACATCAAGGGCGACAGGTTAGTTCGTGAAATTGCTCACCCTCTCAAAGAGTGCGTCATTCTAAAAATTTAAAAGTATCAGAATATAAAATTTAATAGCCCCGATAGTTCAGAGGCCAAGAATGCCGCCCTCTCAAAACATAACTAAAAATAATGAAAAAATTCAAATATTTTTAGAAAGGAGAGGTGATGAAATCTCGGTGAGAGAGGAAATCTAGCGTCTCAACGCAACCACTCTTGAAAAAAGTTCATGGAACTTTTCACACACAGAAATTCTGTGTATGGAGATAGGCGGTGACCCGAGTTCGAATCTCGGTCGGGGCGTCCCTGATTTTTGTCAATTTCTAGGGGCGTTGGAAGATTATAATAAAAATTCTGTCGGTGATTTGAGTTTTTATCGTCGGGATTTGTTAGTAGTGCTGAAAAACCAAATGTTGCAGGGATAAATAATGGGCAAGAATCTCTTGATAAATTATGTAAATGGAGTAAAGAAAAAAATGAGTGGATGTGGAGGATTAGATTTATTGCCGAGAGAACTTCAACCTGCAATTTTGGAGAGATTATATAGATGAACAAGCAAAAGAAGAAAATGAGAAAAAAGAATATGGTGCATATACAAGAATAACTAATAAAGTCTGGAAAGATAATCGCACTGCAGAAATAATTTACCTTGAAGATTAAT
>Ga0210049_1001818_pt1 | contig 20070 bp, 23 predicted proteins | sample CryGeyCG2014_300_2_FD_183964 | JGI IMG/M metagenome (GOLD analysis project Ga0210049, IMG submission 183964) | Groundwater microbial communities from aquifer - Crystal Geyser CG06_land_8/20/14_3.00 (SPAdes) (version 2) | ecosystem: Environmental > Aquatic > Deep subsurface > Groundwater | place... | reverse complement strand
CAAAGCCCGGTATCTGGGACTGAGGAAATATGCCATCCAGGCCTATTTGACAGCCATAGTAGTTAACCTTAAGAGAATAATGCTTTTAACCAGTCTTGAGAATCAAGTTTGCTTAGCCAAAATACCCTTGTCTTTAAGTCCACCATAGGTGTACTGTATCTAAAAAGAAAGTTATGACAAAAATAGTTAAAAATACCATAAAAAGAAGGAGTTCCTAAGCCTAAAATATTTTAAAATACACCCTTAAAAGTTGTAAAGACAAAATATCGTTAATTATTCAACGGTCTCATAACTAAATCCTCCTTCGTCCTTTGATTAACTCAGGACTTCGGCGAGACAAATAAGACAGTATAAAAAAGGGATTTTATGTAATGAGCTGAGTAATTAAGTTTCTTAATTCTCGAAGGTCATCAATTAAATATTTTCCAAGAATTTCATTAAAAGAATCCATATCAAGCCAAGAATATTCAGTATGTTCTAAAGACAGAGTAATGTCGTTATTAAAAGTAGTGCAAAGAAAAACGAGATACTCTGTGCCAATCCCTGAAATATTTAGAATCTTTACGGGATAGGCTTTATCAATTTTAAGTCTTGTTTCTTCAAAAACTTCTCTTTTTAAGGCATCTAAGATTAACTCTCCCTTTTCTACATGACCTCCTGGTCCATCCCAGCCCTTAAAACTCCCTTGAAGATTTTTAGGTTTTAAAAGTAAAACCTTGTTGTCTCTAATAACAACTGCTTTTACTGAAATTTTGTTCATGTCTAATAAATTCTTTTTTTCATTAATATCTTACCATAATCATAATTAAATTATTACTTTAGTCATTATTTTTTTGCGACCACAAGGATATTTATTTGCAATTCCCAAAGATATTTTTCATTAATCTGAATATCCAAAAAGCCACAATTGCTCAAAATTTCTCTTGTTTGCCCCAAGCCATACCTTCGATAATCAATTTGATAAGGGAGTTTTTCGTGTTTGGGAATATCTCTTCCTGGCAGGGTTAGGACTAATCTTCCTTCAGCCTTCAATATTCGATACATTTCGCGAACCGTTTTTTGATCATCATTGACATGTTCTAAAACTTCTGAACAAATTACAGTGCCAGCAGATTCGTCCAACAAGGGTATATTTTCGGCTTTACCTACCAAATTAAGAAGTCTTGACCGATTAACACAACTATTCCTAATCCAATGGTCGAGAGCAATATAGTGTACGTCTAAACCTAAAGCATCAGTAATTTCAGGCTTATAGCTCCTTTCGCCACAACCCACATCAACTACAGGTTGTTGAAGCGGCAAAGTCTTAGCACACGTCTCAATAAACTCTGTAATATTCCTTCTTGGAGTCTTCCAGTAAAGGTCTAGTGTCTCGGGATCAAAAGAAGAAAAAAATGACCAAATTTCTCCTGCAGTCTTACCTTGAGCAACCAAGTTTTTTGCGATATTAATTGATTCAGCCCTGACCATGATTTGCAATTATAAATCTTTTTACCCTATAATCAAATTCCGAATGGGAAAAAGATCTTCAATTATTAACCGATATATTAAAAAACAAAGGTTCTCCACTTCTAAAAAACCAATTCCCCTTCCCGAAAAAATTAACATCAGTGTCGTTATCCCTGCCTACAATGAAGAATTTTTTTTGCCATTATTAATCAATTCAATTAATCTTCAAACGTACAAAAATTTTGAAGTTATTGTCGTAGATAATAACAGTAATGACAACACTCTTAAAATTGTTAGGGGTTACCGGGATAAAATTAATTATTCCCTTTTGGTCCTTGAAGAAAAAAACCCTGGTCCCGGCAATGCCAGAAAAAAAGGAATGGACGAGGTTTTAAAAAGGATAAGCGAACGCAATTCTCTCGATTATCCCAAACACATTCTCGTAATTGCCGACGCCGATATTATTCCCCCAAACAATTGGATAGAAAACATTTTAAGTAATTTTAAGAGCCTTTCTTCGGGGGCACTTGCTGGAACTCATGGAGCAAGTAAAAAAATTGATAAAATAATTGAGGATCAACTTGGAATTAAAGACTATTTCAACAAAATTCCTGAAACTATCGAATCTTTGGCTAACTGTCAAATTGGAAAAATAAAGATGTCAGGTCCCAATTCCGCATTTGAAATTGAAGCTTATGCAGCAGCAGATGGAATTCAACAGCCATACGATCATGAAAATAATAGAATAGGATTAAAGGAGGTTCCTCAATTAGGCGATAGGATAAGAAAAGCTGGTTACCCCATTTTACCCATGAAGGCTAGGGTCACCGCAAACAAAAGAAGACAATTAATGGAATTAATTCAAGAGGAAAACATGTATTTCCCTTCGGGCCATGATGATAAATCCCGTTTTTTCAGTATAAGAGAGAATGAAGAAAAATTACTCAAAAAAGCACTAAAAATCGTCCCTAAAGAAAGGTGGATAGATTATCAAAAAAAATCATTAAAACTTGTAATTTCAAATGTAATTCTTAACCCCTTATTGAACTCCCAAATTGAAATTGATTCTTTAAGAAAAATTCTAAGTAAAACTGAAATGAACAAGCTTAAGAAAGAAATAAAAATAAGGCCGAAAGGTTCAATGCATTTAACTAACGAGTTTCTTCAGTCTTGGGGTGAAACTTTTGAACAAGCTATTAGGAAAAAACTTATTTAATACTACCAACGAGTTGGTGTGCCTGCGCTAATTTGTAGTGAATCCAAGTATCAAAAACCATTAAGTCCTGTGGCATAACAATTGCCTTTGCCCTATCCATTACTAAACCATATGTTGAGACAACAATTTCTAAAACAGCCCCCATATCTAATCTTTTTACAATTAAATGTTTTAAATAGCTTATCTCTGTTTCTGATAAATCATTCCTCCCAAACATGCTTGAAAAATTATCCATTTCAGGAACAGACAATCTCTGTAACATAATGGAAATTGGAACTGTGACAATCCCGCTTTTAATATCACTGAAAAGTTGTCTCCCATACAAATCAGAGGGTACCAGATCTTTTAAATCATTTAGCACTTGACCGGCTCGATTGGAAGCATAAAGTGCTTCCATTCCCAACCCCAAACAATTCTTACCTTCAGTATCCGAAAACCATTTCATAAATTGCATTGGAAGCTCGCAATGAAAACTTGCCCTTCTGTCAATATTATCTAAAAGCTCTCTGGAAGTAGAATTTAAAGCAGAGAGTTCGGGGGCTTTCAAAGAAGCCAGGCCTCTTTCTATGTGTTCTTTCAATAAATTTGCCCCCACCCCATTTTTTTTAGCTTCCATTATCCCGCCGACAATTTCCAATCCTTGTCTTACAGTTTGTTCAGTTAACTCCCTGCCGAAAACAACCCAAGATGTCGGTTTTCCTGCTCTTTGTTGATCGTTATCAACGATATCATCTATCATCATAGATAAAGCCCAAAGTAAATCAACGCAAGCAGCAACCTCACAAACAAGACTTGAATCTTTAACAAAAGATTTGCCTAAAGCATGTATAAAGACAGGCTTTTCTTTCGTTACGTGAGTCACTAAAATTTGGACAACAACTGGTTGCATTTCAGGAGGAAACAAACGCAATGAACTCTGAAGAGGCGCGAGTATTTTTCTATCTTCATATTCTTTATACAAGTAATCAATCGCGGGTACATAAATACGTTCTTTGGTCAAAACTGGGAGGTTCTCAACCGTAAAAACCCCTACCTGCTCTTCTGGAGACAACTCTTTCTGCATGAAACTGATTATATTATAGGGTTAAACTAATTACAAGAACCTTAAGACACATAAATTTGTTGTTCTGTTCATATTCGAAGTACCCTGATCACCTTATGTACCCGAACTGGCTGGACAAATGGAACGATTTTAGGTTGGCAAACTGGTTAGACATTCTGGAATTTCCAGAGACAACACTCAAATACACCATGCAATTTTTAACTATTGGCGAGTCTTAGTTTCAACTAATAGCCTTATTGCAGTTTTCCAAAGTAAGGATAAATCTAACCCCAAGATGGCATGCTTTGTATAAAAAACATCAGTATGATATCGTTTGTCATCTTCTTTGAATGGAGAACCAAACACCTGATTCACTCCAGATAATCCTAAGCACCCACTCAAATATGCATATATTTGCTTAAGGGTGATAAAATGAAACTGTTATGTCAATTGGTTTTGAACAGGTCTTGTTCGAGAAGCGTGATGAAGTCTGGCCTGTTATTAAAAAATATTTGGACAGTTTGGTTGATTTTCCGGATTTTTGCCAGATTCCTGCAAAATATTCTTCGATGGCGGAATTACACCAAAAAATGGTCGCTGATTATCCGGAGAGAAAAGGGAAGTATTTAAGACCGTCATTGGTTTTATTGACTGCTTTGGCAATGGGGTTTCCCGAAGAAAAAGCTTTATTGACAGCCGCGGCAATGCAGACTTCTGAAGATTGGATATTAAACCACGACGATATTGAAGATGACTCTTTGCAGAGAAGGGGGAAGCCAGCTTTGCATAAGATTTACAGTAAGGAATTGGCCATCAATGCCGGCGACGGGTTGCATATTTTAATGTGGAAAATGCTTTTAGATAACTTAAAAATTATTGGAGAGAAAAAAGGACAACAAATAATGGAGGAATTTTATCAGATGCTTAACCGGACGGTTTTAGGCCAGAGTGTGGAAATCAAATGGACACAGGAGAAAAAAACGGATTTGACCGACAAAGACGTTTTATTTATCTTGGAAAGTAAAACCGGCTATTATACTATCGGTGGTCCGATGAGACTGGGAGCAATTTTGGCCGGAGCAACCGAAAAGCAGTTGGCCGATATTTACGAATTCGGTAAAATTTTAGGCAGAAGTTTTCAAATAATTGACGATCTTCTCGACTTGACAAGTGATTTTAAAGGATTAAAGAAACAAACAGGCAACGATATTTATGAAGGAAAAAGAACAATAATGCTTGTCCATCTTTTTCGGACAGTAAGTGGTGAAGACAAGAAAAGATTGATGGCTGTTATGGAAAAACCGCGCGAGAAAAAGACGGAAAAAGAGGTATTATGGGTGATTGAGAGGATGAAGAAGTACAAAAGTTTAGAATACGGTAAAAAATTAGCTGAAAAATTTGCCAGACAGGCAGAAAAAATATTTGAAAAGAAATTGGGATTTTTAAAGAAGGAACCGGCAAGGGGACAACTAAAAGCAGGAATAGATTTTATTATTAAGAGAGAATACTAATAATGGGAATTCAAGAAAGAATAGGATCAGATTCTTCCGAAGCATTACTTAATGCTTGGTTTACTGGGATTGAGGCACGTTGGGGACATATTCCGGAATACAGAGTTGATTCGGAGAAATTAAAACATTTGGCGATAATTTGCGATGGCAATCGGAGGGCGGCTGGAGAGAGAGGATTTGATCCTTATTTTGGCCATCGTGCGGGTGTGGAAACAATAAAAGGAATCGCGAGTGCGTGTCGTCAATGGGAGGTTGATACTGTAAGTTTTTGGGTTTGGTCAACAGAGAATTGGGGGAGAGAACAAGGACAGGTAGAATTTGTTATGAAATTAGCAGAAGAGTTTTTATCTCAAAGATCATTTTTTGACGAGCTTAAACAAAATCGTGTTAGGTTTAGGCAAATTGGAAGGAAAGACCGGTTGCCGGTTTTAGTTGGAAGAACAATTCATACATTAGAGGAAGAAACAAAAAATTTTGACAGGTACAAATTGAATTTAGTAATGGATTACGGAGGTCTTGATGAAGTTGCTAGAGCCGCGGGAAGAATGTTCGAAGTTTTTAGACAAGGAGAGTTTGATCCGGAAATACTCAAGCGAAATCCTCAGGGAATTTTGGGATTTTTGGACACAGCTGCTCAAGTTGTACCTGATTTGGTTATTCGAACGGGGGTAAAAGAGGGAGAAATTCCTCATACCAGTGGTTTTATGCCTTTACAAACTGCTTATGCGGGTTGGGTATTTTTGCCAGATTTGTTTCCTGATCTTACTCCGCAAGATCTTTTACGCCCAATGCAGAGTTTTATAGATTATGAAAGAAGGTTGGGAAAATAAACTCCACTTACTCGAGTTTACAACTCTGCGTAAGTGATTTTTAACCAAAAATATTATGGAGCAGAGTTATAAATATGCATAGCTTGTTGCTATACAATTTAAATATTTTTGTTTAGGAGGTGAAGATAAAATGAGTAATGTTATGGTAAATATCGGTACTAGCGAAAGACCGTGTTTTGTTCCAGAGAATGCTTTAATTGCACCTCAATCACCGGGTGGAAATTCTTGGTGGGGGAAAGTGGCGACTGGTTCAGTAATTGTTCCTGAAAGAGAACTATTGAAAGCCTTAAAAATTTCAGGAAAAGCTGGAGGATCAAATGGAAATAAACAAAGTTAAAGTTTCCGCTCCGGGAAAAATTATTCTTTCCGGTGAACACGCGGTTGTCTATGGTTATCCGGAAATTTTATGCGCGGTAGACAGAAGATTGTCTGTCGAAATAGAAGAAGCCGGTGTTGGTTTTGATGTTCAGCCAATAGAAGGCAAAGCTCTTGTTGAATACGCAATTGAAGTTGTGAGAACAAAGCTGAATGTAAGCGGACTTAGGAATTTAAAAATAAGGATTGACTCCCAAATTCCCATAGGCAGTGGTTTGGGTTCTTCGGCTGCATTTGCCGTTGCAATTACTGCCGCTTTTTTTGAATTTCTAAAACTGCCACGAAGTTTGAAAAAAATTAACGAGATCGCGTATGAGATTGAAAAAAAACAACACGGTACTCCAAGCGGCGGAGACAATACTGTTTCAGCTTACGGCGGGTTTCTTTTATACAGGAAAGAAACAGAGGTTTTTAAAGTTTTTTCACCTTTGAAAACAAAGGTTTTCCCTTCAATTTTTTTAATAAACAGCGGAAAACCGGAAGAAAATACAGGAGAAATGGTGAAAGCGGTAAAAAATTTTGTTTTAAAATCACCCGGACAAGCGGAAATGATTTTTAAGGAAATGGAGAAAATAACCCGCAGTTTTTTAAGGTATCTGTCGGGAGAAGAACAAAATTTCGGGGATTTAATTACAAGAAACGAAAGACTGCTTGAAGAACTGGGAGTTGTTTCTTTAAAAACTAAAACATTGATTCAAAAAATTGAAGCAATTGGCGGCTCGGCTAAAATATCCGGCGCCGGAGGAATGAAGGAAAATTCGGGAATTATTCTGGCATACCATCAAGATCCAAAAGTTTTGGTAAAATTGGCAAACGAAGAAAAACTGGATATGTTTAGAGTAAAATTAGGTGAAAAAGGAGTAAAAAATGAGCAAGGTTGAAATTTCAACACCAGGGAAATTAATGTTATTCGGTGAACATTCAGTTGTTTACGGCCACCCGTGTATTGTTACGGCGGTAGACCAAAGAATGAATGTTGTTGCCGAAATTCAAGAAAACAGTAATTTGCAAATAATTGCTCCTGAAGTTGGTTTATCGAGTTATTCACAGGATACTAATAACCTTGGTAAAAATCCTAATATTCCTAAAGGAGCGAGATTTGTAGAAACTGCGGTTAGGAATTTCTTTGAAAAATTTAATATGAGATCCGGTCTTAGAATTGAAACCAAAAGTGATTTTTCTTCTGAATTTGGTTTTGGCAGTTCTTCCGCCGTTACGGTTGGGGTAGTAAAAGTTTTATCAGAGCTCTTTGACGTAAAACTTAAAGAACAGGAATTGTTTGATTTAAGTTATAAAACTGTGCTTGATGTTCAGGGAGTAGGTTCGGGTTTCGATTTGGCAGCGGCGATTTGGGGAGGGACTTTGTGGTTTGTTGGAGGCGGGAAAACAATAATTCCTCTTGGTAGGAGCAGTTTGCCAATTGTTGTCGGTTATACGGGAATTAAAGCAGACACGCCAACCTTAATAAGGAAAGTCGAAGAGGAGAATAGAAAATATCCAAAAATAATTGGAAAAATTTTCGAGGCGATTACTTTAATCACGGAAGAAGCGAAAGATGTTTTGGAAAGAAGAGACTGGACGAGATTGGGAGAACTTATGAATTTAAATCAGGGTTTGTTAGATTCATTGGGAGTAAACACAAGAGAACTTTCTTCTTTAATTTATGCCGCAAGAGAAGCAGGCGCTTTTGGGGCAAAACTTTCTGGAGCCGGTGGAGGAGATTGTATGATTGCTTTAGTTGATAGCCAAACAAGGGGAGCTGTCGAAAGGATGATCGATAAAGCCGGAGGAAAAGTTTTACAAGTAAAAACGGGGGCAGAAGGAATTAAAAAATGAAAGCGACAGCAAAAGCGCCGGCGAATATTGCCTCTATTAAATATTGGGGAAGGAAAGACGAAAAACTGCGTTTGCCGGCAAACGATTCTATCTCAATGAATTTAAGTGAGGTTTTTACCATTACAACCGTTGAATTTTCAGAAAGCTATAAAAAAGATGAGGTTAAACTTGTTGGTAAAAAGTTAGACAGGAAGGAAGAAAAAAGGATTATTGATCACTTGGATAGAGTTAGAAATCTAGCAAAAATAAAGACATTTGCAAAGGTTGTTACAAAAAATAACTTTCCAACCGGAACGGGTATTGCTTCTTCAGCCTCCGGTTTTGCGGCATTAACAGTTGCCGCCGTAAAAGCTTCGGGTTTAGAATTTAGTGAAAGACAACTTTCAATATTGGCAAGACAAGGCTCTGGCTCTGCTTGCCGATCGATTCCGGATGGTTTTGTTGAGTGGAAGTCCGGGTCTTCAAGCGATAGTTCATATGCCCACACGCTTTTTCCTCCGGATTGGTTAAATATTGTCGATATTCTTGCCGTTGTGGAAAAAAAGACTAAAAAGATTAGTTCTTCAGAAGGACACGCACTAACAGAAAGTAGCCCTTTTTACGGAGTGAGAATTTCAGGAATGAAAGATAAACTTAAAAAAATAAAACAGGCTCTTACCAATAAAGATTTTAAAACATTTGGAGAAATATCTGAAGCAGAAGCAGTAAACATGCACGCGGTAATGATGACTTCTTGTCCTCCGCTTTATTATTGGACTCCGGAAACATTAAAAATAATTTTGTCGGTTATTGAATGGCGGGAAGAAGGTTTACCGGTTTACTTTACGATTGATGCTGGTCCTAATGTTCACTTACTTGCCTTGCCCGAAGAGATTGATAAAATTGTCCAAAGGCTTAAAAGGATTGAAGGAATAAAAGGGATAATAATAAACAAACCAACAGAAGGTGCCAAAACAATAAGCACCCATCTTTTTTAAATGTCCGATCAAAATCTTATTCTAGTTGACGAAAAAAACAATCCTTCCGGAAAATATGCGCCCAAAAGGCTTTGCCATTCGGGGAAAGGACTCACGCATTTGGCTTTTACCTTACTTATTCTTAACAATAAAAACGAAGTTTTACTTCAGGATAGGAAACATTTGCTTTGGGATCATTTTTGGGATTTGACCAATAGTCACCCGTTACATCTGGATGATCATGATGAAGATATTAACGAGGCCGTTAATCGTTGTTTGCAGAAGGAATGGGGCATTAGTTTGCCGGTTAAAGAACTATATTCGTTTCAGTATTTTGCCGAGCACAAAAATAATTTTTGCGAAAACGAGTATTGTGCTTTCCTTTTAGGAAAATATGACGGAGAAGTATATCCTTCTGATGAAGTAGCGTATGGTTATAAATGGATGGATCTGACTGATTTGAAAAAGGATATTAAAATTCATCCAGAGTTTTATACTCCCTGGCTGATTAGGGGGGTTTTAAAACTAGAAAAAAGGAAATTATTCTAGTCGTAAGTTTTCCGCATAACTTCCGCATTTATTCCGTAATTATTAGAGCGTAAGAGTAGAAGAGTAAAAATATGAACATAAATGATATAGAGGGAAATTTACCCAGACTTAAAAAGTATGTTTTTTCTAAGGTTTCAGATTTTAAAGATGCAGAAGAAATCCTGCAGGAAACTTTGATTTCAGCTCACGAATCTTATCCTTTTTTTAAGGCTAAATCTTCGTTTTTTACTTGGATTTGCAGTATTGCTAACCACGAAATAGCTGATTTTTACCGCAAGAGAAAAATAAAAACGCTTCTATTTTCCCATTTTCCCTTTCTAGAAAATATAGTTTTGCAGGCATTGACTCCTGATGAAAACTTAGAAAAACAAGAACTGCGGAAGGAGGTGAAGAAAATTTTGTCCGGTCTGACCGAAGGATATTCCCAAATTCTGCGACTAAAGTATTACCACGGTATGAGTGTGATTGAGATTGCGCAGAAGTTAAAAACTACCGTGAAGGCGGTGGAGTCAAGATTAAGCAGAGCGAGGGAAGCTTTTCGGAGAAACTGGACAGTGTTTTAAGTTATAAATCAAAATGCAAAAATCTGGGAAAAAAATTGCCAAATTATTGATGATTCTTGGAATTCGGGAGGGATATTTGTTGGTTAGGAATGTTTACGGAATGGTTGAACATCCAAAATTGACAATGAATAGAATTGTCGGGCAAAAAGACTTATCACAGGGGATTTTGATTTTTGGTTTGCCAATCGGACTTTGGTTAGGCTGGATTTGTATTTTATTAGTATCGCGGATTTTTATCTTTGGCCGGCTGCAATTTGGATTCTTAGCGAAAGCTTCGTTTTTGGCTTTGTCATTATTTACCGCTTATAGCTTACTGCTGATAGCTTATTGCTTCTTTGTGGTTTGGGAAAAAGGAAGGAGTTTGGAATGATTCCGGAAGGTGTTCCAGCTGTCTGGCGGGGAATAAAGAGAGGTTGTACAAGAACATTTTCGGCTGAAACAATTCAAGCGGAGTTTTCAAATCCCGGAAATGAAACTATTTTTGTATTTCAAGGGAGACATTTTTGGCACGAACCAATTTATGACGACAAGCGTGAACTTGTAGGTCACAAATTGGAATTAAGTTTAGTTCCCCCGAAATATTTAATGGAATTTTTAACGCAGAAATGAAGAGTATTGTGAGGCTGAGGTTTTAGTGATAGAATGCGGGTTATTGGGATAATGTCATTGCGATCCCGAGTTGATTCGAGGGAGAAGCAATCTCAAAAGATCGCCACGGGGCAAAGCCAAGTACCAGACGGTACTCGGCAAAGCCCCTCGCGATGACAAAAATATAAAATGACAACTTTAGACAAAACCAACATTCCCAAGCATATTGCCATTATCATGGATGGCAACCGGCGGTGGGCGGAAAAAGAAAGAAAATCCGTAGGTGAAGGCCATGAAGCAGGGGCAAAAAATCTGGACGAAATTGTTAAAAAAGCGAGTGAGATTGGGGTTAAACATTTAACGGTTTATACTTTGTCAACTGAAAATTGGCGGAAAAGAAGTGCCGGTGAAGTAAAAGGAATTTTTGAATTGCTGATTCGGATTTGTCAGGAAAAAAAGAAAGAATATCAGGAAAGAGGAGTAAGGCTGTTTATTTTAGGCAATTTTCAGGCCTTTCCCCGCAAAGTGGCTCGGGCAATTTCAGAAATTTTGAAAATTGTTTTAAAACACGAAAGAATTAAAGTTAATCTGGCTTTAAATTATGGAGGCAGGGACGAAATTGTTAAGGCCGTTCAAGAAATAATCAAGGAAGGAATTGCCCCCGAGAAAGTTAACGAAGAGGTTATTTCCAACCATCTTTATACCAACGGCCAGCCGGATCCGGACTTAATTATCAGAACCGGAGGCGAAATTCGGCTTTCTAATTTTTTGCTTTGGCAAATGAGTTATTCCGAACTTTATTTTACCGACATTTTATGGCCGGATTTTGGACCGGAGGAATTAGTTAAAGCAATTTTAGAGTACCAGCGGCGTCAACGCAGATTCGGGAAGTAATCGCTGAAAGCGATTTTAAGGGTGAGGTTGAGATGTGAGAAGTGGGTCGGGAAGTGGGGGTGAGAAATGGGTTAATAATTCTTCCAACTTTCGGCAAGACGATATAATTGTTTTCCCGAAATATCATAAGTGTCGATCAATTTGTTACAAAGGTTAGGATCAATTTTATTTGAATATAAATCTCTGACATAGGATAGGTGAGTTATCATTTCATTACATTCTCCTATAGCGTCTTGTAAATATTTTTTCCATGCCAACTTTTGATTTTTCTTGGCATATCCTTCAGCGATAAGCGCGCATGGCGACATACAACATCTTCTAATTTGATCTTTAAGGTTGTATTTTTCCTCTTCCGGAAGTTTTGGGAGTATTTCTCTTAAGACAGTCAAAGATGCCTGATACAAGTTGTTATAAACATCTAAATCTTTAAAACTTCTTATTGGCATTTTATTTTACTTATCCTCACTTCTCACCCTCGACCCACTTCCCATTTCTCACCCTCACCCTAAAATATTTTGATCCCGAGGATATACTCCATTATCTGCACTATCCAATAGGAGACGAATAGCAGCAGAAAACCAACCAGCGCATTTGTTATTTTCCCTTTGGCCTCCACCAGTCCTTTTTCATCACGGGCGGCAATCATCATATGAAATCCGCCATAAATTAAATAAAACAAAAGCAATAGTCCGGCAAAAACATAAATATATTTTAAAACGTCTGAAAGAATCGGATATACATTCGAAGCTCCCCCCAGAAATTCCGGCTTTATACTCGGAACATAAGTGGTTGTAAGTTCTTGTTTTAGTTTATCAAAATCTACCGCTGGTGTTATTTGAGCAATAAGAATTCGCATAAAATTAGCCAAAACCGGGGATTTTTAAAATATCAACCCCGATTAATTTTAACAAAAATATTGACAAAATTATGAACAAAAGCCCGGAAAGAGCGCTGGTGATAAGCTCTTTTCCCGCTTGGGTTTTTTTAGGATCACCGGAAGAAGTGATAATCTGAAAAGCCCCAAAAGCCATGAGCAGAAAAGCGATTCCCGAGGCAATAAAAACAACTTTTCCCAAAATCCAACCAACAAAGGCATTTAAACTGCTTGTAGGAATACAACCAATTGCGGTGTCTATTCCTTGACCTGAGTTGCACGTGGGATCAATCTTCTTATCGTTACTTGTTTTTATTAAACCCGTGCAAATAAGTTTTCTTCCTAAGTTATATTCTCTGACTAAAATTTGTCCTCCTTTTTCTGTTGGACCGAGGTAGTATTTGAATACAATTTTCCCATTGGTTTTTGATTTTACCTCAACGACAGCTCCGTCTGGCGTGACAACGCTATAGGAGATATCTTTCTTAATTTCGGAGTTTGTAATTGTAATGTCGTAAAATCCAATTTCATCGAAAGAATATGGTTCGATGTTACAAAAACCAGGTTCAGGATAAGAAGGTGTTTCTGTTGGAGTGGGAGTGATATGTGGATTTGTAAAAACACATGTCCCTAATTCATCTAAACCATTTTCTTGACATTTTTCTAGAGGTCTTTCACACAAGATATCATATTCTTCGGCTTTTACCCCCAAAACATAATGGTCGCATTTGTCGGTCTCTATGTTGTATTTTTGCCTTCTTGCTCCTGTGTATTTTTGACAACAAGATTCACCAACTGTCGCGGTCACAATTCTTGGAAAAGAATAAACACAAAAAATGAGGATAAAAGTTGCTGGTAGGAAAAATTTTTTCTTCATTTCTTAAATCTTATCACACCCGATTAAAATGGTAAAATGGAAACACAATTCAAAAATCAAAATGCAAAAGGCAAAATCTAGGTTTAAAATTCAGAATCTTCTTAAGTTCTTAGTTTTGAGTTTTGGTTTTTCGCTATTAGCTATTAGTTTTAAGTTTTATGTTTTTGCCCAAAATTGTCCCGCAACTGATTATGTTTGCCAAATTGCGGAGCAGGAGAAACTTCTCGATACATATAAAGACGCTCATGAGAAAAATAAATCAAACCTGGCCTCTTTCCAAAAACAATTAAATGGCATTATTGCCAAGTTGGCGGATTTAACCAAAAAATTGAAAGCGACGGAGAAGGAGATCGTTCAAAGAGAAACGGATTTAACCGCGCAGACGGAAATTCTTTCTGATCGGCTGAGAGACATTTACAAAAAAGAGAGGGAGTTTACCGTTCTAACTTTACTTTTCTCAACCAAATCGGTGGCGGATTTTAATCAGGGGTTAACTTTACGCCGGACCTCGGCCCAACAGGATTGGCAACTGATAACCGGTATTTCCCAAAAAATTAGTTCTTTAAAAAAAGACAAAGAGACCTTAAAGAAAAATCAAACTTCTTTAACTAGTCTGCAAGTTCGAATTGACAAGCAGGCTGAATTTTTAGAGGGTGAGGTTGAGAAAACCGAAACCTTTTTTAGCCAAGTTAAGAAAAAGATTGCTGAAATTCAAGCTTTAAAAGCCGGTGGTTTTTCCACTTCTGTCGGCGATGTTCCTCCGGCAGACGATCCCGCTTCCCGGCCGGATTATAATCCCGGTTTTTCCCCGGCGTTTGCGGTCTTTTCGTTTGGGGCGCCCCACCGCAAGGGCATGAGTCAGTATGGAGCGTACGGCCGGGCCAAAGCGGGCCAATCGGCCGAAGACATACTGCACGCTTATTACGGAGGGGTGGAAATTAAAAAAGATTATTCGACGGGCATAAATATTCGGGTGAGCGGTTACGGAACCGTTGATATTGAAACATATGTCAAGCGGATTTACGAAATGCCGTCGGGCTGGGGTGACAGCGGCGGATTCGAAGCTTTAAAAGCCCAGGCGGTGGCGGCCCGGTCTTACGCCTTGGCTTATACAAATAACGGCGCTGGCTCAATCTGTGCCACCGAATCCTGCCAGGTTTATAAACCAAGTAACAAGGGGGGTAAATGGGAGGAGGCGGTCAATGCCACGCGGGGTTGGGTATTGATGGCCGGAGGCAAGCCCTTTTCCGCCTGGTACGCTTCAACCGCCGGCGGGTACACTTTTTCTTATTCTTACAACGGCCATTCCACCCCCGGTCTTTGGGATACTCCAAGTGGAAAAGGGGGCTGGACCAGTCAAGCTTACGAAAAAACCGCCGAATCACCCTGGTTTTATAAATCCTGGTATAAAACGAGAAGCAATGTCTCGTACGGCCGTTCCCATCCTTGGCTGACGGAAGAAGAATTCAGTGACATTATTAATGCCCTTCTGATTTATAAAGGCAATTCTTCCGAGGTGACCCACCTTTCTTTTTTGGAGGCTGGAGTTACGGATACTTGGGATAGGAGTAAGGTTAAAAGCGAAGCGGGGAAATACGGCGGGCCGGTTACCAAAATTAACGGTACTCCTGAAATTGTTTACTCGAATGACGGATTTACCGCCAAAGTTTATTTGGAAACGGACAGGGGCCGAAAAGAATTTTCCGGTGAAGAACTTAAATATATTTTTAACCTTCGAGCCCCTGGGGCGATTGGCATCAAATCCAGTCTTTTCAATATTATGAAGAAATAGACTATAATAAGAATTGACCTAATTAATCTAAAATTTTTGAGAATTCTGGAATTGGGATTTATTTAGAGTAATTAGAAATTAGATTAATTAGAGATTATTATGCCAGAATTGTATTCGTCCAATCAACCCAAAGAGGAAGTCAAAAAGACGACCAAACGGGAGTTCTTGCCTCCTCAAAGCGGCCACTGTTTATCTTCGCTTTTAATTTTGCCAAAAAAGGGCGTTCATTTTGACACTCAGGATCCGGAAGAGGAAATTCTTTTGATACTACGGCGCCATTGGATAACTAATTTGCCCTGGTTTTTTATAGCGCTGGTTTTATTTTTTGCCCCGGCGGTTTTGACTTTTTTTCCCCTGCTTGCTTCTTTTCCCGAGAAATACCGTTTTGTTTTTGTCATTGTCTGGTATTTGATAACCCTGATGTTTATTTTTGAAAAATTTTTAGCTTGGCTTTTTAACATGACCATTATTACCGACGAGCGGATCATCGATATTGATTTTGTTAATTTGACGACTAAAAAAATTTCCGACTGCGAACTGGATAAAATCCAAGACGTCTCTTTTAACAATTCCGGAGCTTTCGGGACGATCTTTAATTACGGTGATGTTACGGTGCAAACTGCGGCCGAGATTGTGGAATTTGTTTTTGAGGATATTCCCCGGCCGGCAAAGGTGGCGGAAATACTTCAGAAACTGAGAACGGAGGAAAAAATTGAGGCCCTGGAGGGACGCATCCGATAATTTGAAATTAAAAATTTGTCTATGGATAACATAATCGACACAATTTTAAATATAAATATATGGGGAATAGCAAAACTGTTTGTTTTGCTGGGCTTGGCGGTTTATGTCGTTTTCGCTTTCATTGTTGTCCGGCAGGTAAGACTGATGACCGATGTCGTTTTCGGCATCCTGACCGGTTCCCTCCGGCTGGTTTCCTGGGTTCTGTTTTTGTTTTCTGCCTTTATTTTTTTATTTGTCCTGCTGTTGCTTTAACAGCCTGCCTTAATGAAAATGAACTTTGCGTTGCAAAGCGCCAAAATTGTCGGTACCCCCAGCAGTTCCCGCTGGTCGCAAACCCACTGCTTTTCTTCTGAAGAGAGCGAAAAGAAAGAAAAAAGAGGCGATCTACTGGCGGTTTTGGTAATTCAGGGACTGGGGGACGGAATCGAGGCGGTGGCGGCCGGACGGGAAATATTAGGTCGTTTGCACGAGGAATATTACGGGAATCTTGAAGGATCTGCTTTTGAAAGACTTGGGGAAGCAGTCAAAAAAGTTTGTCAGGAGCAGGGAGGGGTAGAGATTGTCGCTGCCGCTTTGGTCGGAGAAGTTATTTATCTGGCGGTTTTTGGCAAAGGGAAAATCCTGCTTAAACGGGAAGACAAACTTGGGGTAGTTCTTGAAGGAGGCGGGGATTTGGTTACTGCCAGTGGTTTTATTAAGGACAACGACTTAATAATTTTAGGCTCAGAAAAATTTTTTAGGGTAATTGAGAATAAAATTTTAAAATTAGCTTTGGAAAACAGCGAGCTTGACCAAGCGGTTGAACTTTTGGCACCGGCGATACTCGGCCAGAGTGAAATGGCAGATGCGGCGGCGATATTGGGTTTGTTTGAAGAAGTCCAAGAAGAAATTCAAACCGAAGAAGTGCCTTCTCTTTTCCCCCCTCCTTCTTTTAAAAACAGAATTTTTGTCCGCAATAAAGATTTTGCTTCCAAGAAAAGGTTTTATTTTATCCTTTCTTTGGTGTTGCTCGTTATTTTGGGGCTGGGTTTTATTTTCGGGATTAAAAAAAGCTATGAAGCTAAAAAGGAAACAGAAGTGAAAGCTCTTCTCTCCCAAGCAGAAGAAAAATTCAACCAAGCAAGAGCGGTTTTTGTCACTGATCCCGGAAAAGGACGGTTGTTGGCGGAAGAAGCCAAAAATATTACCCAAAAAGCAATTGGGGTTAAAGGGGGATTTGCCGAGACGGAGTTGATTAAAAAACAGATTGAAGATTTTCTTTCCTCTTCGCAGTCGGAAATTGTTTTGAACGACACTCCAACCTTTATGGATTTGAATCTTATACAAGACGGAGCGGGGGGGGTTTCACTTTCGGTTATTGACAAAAATCTGGTGATTTTGGATCCCAATAAAAAGAAAGTGTATCTTTTAGATTATGAAAAAAAATCCCATACCGTTTTTGATATTTCGGGAGAGGGGGGTAACTTAACAACCGTCTTCGGTAGTAAAGTTATTGTCTTTTCAAGCAAGGGAGTGGAAGAAGTCAATCCTCAGAACAAGGCGGTGTCTTTAAAGATAAGCAAAGACGTGGAGTGGAAGGAAATTGCCGGTATGGCCTCTTTTGGTCAGAACCTGTATCTGCTTGATCGCGGGGGGAGCAATCTTTGGCGCTATGCGGCCAATGGAGACGAATTTGGCGCCAAAAAAGGCTGGTTTGTCGGTGACCGGCCGGATTTGTCAAAAGCGGTTTGCCTGGCGATTGACGGGTCAGTCTGGATTTTGGAGGAGGATAATATTTTAAAGTTTAATTTAGGGAAGCAGGAAAGTTTTGTCTTATCAAAGATGCCTGCCTCGCCGCAAGGCGGGCCGGAAAGTTTTGGGAATCCGGTTAAAATTTACACTTCAACCGAGACACAAAATTTGTATGTTTTGGATAAAAGTAGGGGCAAAATTTTTGTCATTGCCAAAAACGGCGAGTTTAAAATTGCCTATAGTGGGGAAGAGATAAAACAGGCTGAAGACCTGGTGGCAATCGAGTCACTAAAGAAAATTTTCCTTCTCTCAAGAAGTAAAATTTATGAGGTTGGGTTGCGTTGAATGGTGGAGATGTCCGGAATTGAACCGGAATCCGAAAAGAACTTTTTAAAACATCTACAAGCTTAGACTAACTTTTTTGCCTCTATCCTGATCCGTTAGTCTGGAAAGATAAAGGTTGCTAAACTCAAGCTTGAATAAAAAGCGTTTAGCGGGCTTTCCATCTGCACCTTGTCTTTGTTTACACCTAAAAAGTTCCGGCAAGGAAAAACGATCTAGATGCCTTCTTTTACGCAAAAGCGTAGTTAACGGCAAAGCCGTCAACTGAAGGAGACACTTCGTAAGAATTGTCTTTTGTTTTTTTGAACTTGTTTTACTCCTGCTGCTCAAAGGAGGCTTGCATTTTTAAAAGAGCGCTTCCCGTCGATACCAGTCATCCCCAATCTGTTATTAATCTTCAGCAGTAAACTAACACCTTAAATTTTTAATTTTAAAATTTCCTGTGTTTCTCTTATCAAATCGGCTTTTTTAATCGCTTCTCTTTTTTCCCACTTTTTCTTACCCTTAGCTAAAGCAATTTCCAACTTGATCTGGTGCCCCTTATTGTACCACGAGACAGGTATTAAAACAAGATTTTTCTGTTGCATTTTTGACTGCAAGGATATTAGCTCTTTTTTGTGCAGGAGCAGTTTGCGTGTCCGTTTAGGGTCGATTTTGGTGGTATCGGCATAAGAATACGGGTGAATATGGGCGTTGAGCAAGAAAAGCTCGTTCCCTACAAATTTTACGTAAGCTTCACCAAGTGTTGCGTGGCCTAAAAACAAAGATTTGACCTCAGCGCCGGTTAACTCCACGCCCGTCTCAAACTTATCGTAAAGCTCATAATCGTAACCTACCGATTTGTTGATGATCTTCATGTCTTAATTTTACCACCTTGGTGTTAAACTAAATTAAATGACTGTTTTAGACCTTCTTTTTCCTAAATCTTGCCTTGGGTGCGGTAAAAAAGCCTGTTATTTTTGTGCCGAATGCCGGTTAAAAATCGGAAAGATCTATCAGATTTGCCCTGTTTGCGGGAAGCCGAGCCCTTTTGGTCGGACTCACCGCTTTTGTTTGACTAAATTTTCTCTAGAAGGTCTTTTTTCTTTTTTTGCCTACGGGGGAATTATCAGAAGTGCGATTCACAAATTAAAATATAAACTGGTGACGGATTTGGAAGAAGAATTTTGGCGGTTGATCAAGGATGAGATTGAGAAGAAAGAACCTAATATCATTTTTCTAAGGCAATTTATGGAGAAAGAAAAACCAATTGTTGTGCCGATACCCTTGCACTGGTATAAACAAAGAAAACGCGGTTTTAATCAATCTTCGCTTTTTGGAAAAAGAACTGCTTGTCTGTTTGATTTATCCTTTTCGGATAAAATACTTGTTCGGGAAAAAAATACCGTCTCACAAACAAAATTAACCCAAAAAGAAAGGCAGGAAAATGTCAAAGGCATTTTTTGTCTTTCCCCCAATATTCATAATTCATTATTCAATATTCTGTTAGTAGATGATGTCTGGACTACCGGCTCAACCATGAAAGAAGCCGCCGGAGTTTTAAAAAAAGCCGGGGTTAAAAAGGTTTGGGGGATAACAATAGCCAGGTAGTTTTAAAGCAGAATTTCTGTTAAAATAGCTTTAAATTAGGAGGAGTCCGATAGTCTGGTCAATTCGGGAGGTTTGCTAAACCTCTGAGGCGCAAGTCTCACGCGGGTTCGAATCCCGCCTCCTCCGCCGCGTAAGAAATTTTTGGAAAAAATTTCAACGCGGCTGTGGCGTTTAAATTTTCAATGGAAAATTTCTTACGCTGCCGCTAATGTTTTATTATGTATATATCCTCCAAAGCCAGAAAGACCAAAGTCTCTATATTGGATATACTTCAGATTTAAAGAAAAGATTTAAAGAACATAATGAAGGAAAAA